>ULQL01010290.1_pt1 | contig 14826 bp, 10 predicted proteins | sample 1954411 | NCBI WGS metagenome assembly ULQL01 (sample SAMEA4835654, study PRJEB28245) | human gut metagenome | biome: gut microbiome; material: fecal sample | place: Denmark | collected 2008 | reverse complement strand
TTAGCCGATCCCGTATTGAGGATGGTCACGCCATCAGGGGTGGCTGCAAAGCCACGCACGTCGAGGGCCACGCTACGGTCGCAGGGGCGCTTGCCATAGAGGGTCTCGATGGCCGTCTTAAACTCGGTCGAGGCGACGAGTCCCTGCTCGTTGGCCTGCAGGGTGATGGCGTTGGCCTTCTCGCCGTCGTTGACAGCCACGGTATAGTAGCTGCTGGCGGTCGTGTTGGTGGTCGTCACCTTGGGGATAAACAGCTGGACGCTATCGGCCGTGAGCGTGCCGAAATTGATGGCAGGCGCGTTGCCGATGGCCAGTTTCACGTCTTTGGACGCCTCGGGGTCGCTATGCTGCGGATCGCTCCAGCCCTCATAGCTATCGGAAGCGCAGGAGGCGAGCGCCAGGGCGAATCCGAATATCAATATGCTCTTTTTCATTGTTCTGTCTTCTTTCGGTTATGGGTGGGGAGCATCTCTTGGGGAGACCCTCCCCACCATCTTCTTTATAAAAGATTACTCTTCCGTCTCGATGAAGTGATACTGACCCGTGATGTCGTTGAACAGCACGCGATACTTGCCCGGCTTCACGGGGATGTTGTCGCCGCTAGACGTGGCGTAGCCATAGGGGAAGCCGTTGCCACCCCAGTTGTTCGTCCAGTCGGGATCGGCCAGGAACTTAGCCTCCGTGCTTCCGCTTGTAGCGTCGAGATCGAAGTACCAGTCGTGGTTGACCGCACCATCAAAGGTGTTGACGGGCTGCATGGACGTGGTGGTGGCCCAGTCGTTGAATGCGCCGCTGATGAACATTGAGGCAAAGGTCTTCGGCGTCTGGTTGGCCACCTTCTCCATGGTGCAGGTACGCTTCACGGGGTCGAGGGTGATCTTGTAGTAGCCCGACTCGCTCACGGAGATATTGCCAGGGTCGTCGCCGCCATCGCGGAAGACGAGGCCTGCGCAGATCACGTCGATCGTGTTGGCCCAGTTGTCGCCGATGGTGTGGATGATCTTAAACTCGGCACCTGCGGGGAAGTAGCCCGTGTAAGTCAGCGTGCCGACACCCGTGGTCTTGTTATACTCCTGTCCCTCCTCTGTGTAGAGCGGCATGACAGAGGTGCCGACAGCACCCTTGTCGTTGGTCCAGGCACCATCACCAATGCAACCACCAATGAGATACCACACGTCGATGGCGGCATCCTTCAGCTTCATATAGTAGGGCAGCACCTTGATCTGGACTGCGTTGGAATAGATCGTGTCGCCAGCATAGGCAGCACGCACGCGTACATATACATCCTGGGAGGCGGGCACGTTGTTGGGCTCGTAGCGGACGATCTCCTGCAGGGCCTTTGCCATCTCGTTGGCAGCAACGCTACCCTTGACGAGAGAGAACTCCGTGTCGAAGGTCTTGTAGTCGCCGACAGCCTGGTCGGTGGCATCCTTCTCGCCAGCCTGGATATCCTTCGTCCATCGGTTGGTGGGCGAAACCTGGATCTGATAGCTAGCCAGGGCGGGGAAGCCGTAGTCGGGCTGCGACCAGCTGAAGGCGAGCGACTCCGAGGTGGCCAGATCCACATTGGCCTGGGCGTAGGACGGGGTATTGAGGACGAAAGTCGTCGGCGTCTGTATCGTGGGGTTGTTGTCCCTGTCGTCGTCGCAGGCCGTGAGGAATGCGAGGGAGCAGAGCAGCAACGCGGTTGATTTGATTATATTTTTCATCGTTGATTGCTTTGTTTTGTTGCACAGAGCGGGCGTGGCTTCTTGGAAGTCGGTCCGCCCTGTGCGGTTGATGATCTATTAGTAACCAGGGTTCTGCGTGATGGCGCCTTTCACCTGGGCTGCCGGGATGGCGAAGATGTTGCGGTATGCATCAAAGTTGCGGCCCGCCTTGGCACCACCCTTGTAGCTCCAGTTGTAGTTGTTGTTGCCACCAAAGCGTCCGAAGCGGATGAGCGTCGGGCGGCGGAGACCCTCATAGTAGAACTCGCGGCTCCACTCGTCGCAGAGGTCGCTCAGAGAGTAGGCTGAGCGCTTCACGGCATGTGCACGATCGCGAAGGGCGTTGACAGCATCCGTGCCTTCCTTCGTCGTGGTGCCGCCATTGAGACGGGCCGTGGCCTCGGCATAGGTCAGGTAGGCCTCGGCTACACGGAAGAGGAAGAAGTCGGTGTCGGGGTAGTTGTCGTTCTTGCCTACCGAGTTGTCGGTCTTGAAGTTGTTCCACTTAGCCACGGCAAAGCCAGCCTTGAAGCTGCTCAGATAGCCATCGCCATTGTCGAGCGTACGGTCCTTGCCGTCGAAGATGGCGCGGTCGTCGTTGGCGGCAGCAGGCATCTCCGTGCAGCTGACGTTGGGTGCGTCGCCATTGGGGAAGAACTTATTGATCAAGTCCGTGCGTGCTCGGTTGCCGCCCCAGGCCTGGCCCGTGCCGTTGGTGGCCTGCGGGTAGGTGCCTGTCACGTCGGCATGCATGTCGCCATCATAAGCGCCAGCCATCAGGAAGAGCGTGCCTGCCCACGACGTGGTCGTCACGCCATCCTGGCCGATGCGGAACACACCCTCGCGGGCTGCGCTCGTCTCGCCATTGTCGCCCATGAAGAGCATCTGGTAGGCGCTCCACTTGCCCACACCCGTGAGGTTGAGGTGGTAGTCAGACTTCATCACGCGCTGGGCGTAGTCGGCAGCCTTCTGCCATTGCGGAGTTCCCGTATAGACCTCGGCGTTGAGGTAGAGGCGGGAGAGCAGCATCCATACCGCAGCCTTGTCGGCACGGTAGTAGCCGGCGTCGCTGGAGGTCTTCGACTTGGCCTCGCTCATCTGCGGCTCTATCTCCAGCAGCTCCTTCTCCAGCCAGGCGTACATCTCGGCACGAGTGTAGCGCACGGGCTTTTCGAGCGTCGTGGCAAACGGTACGTTGCCGAAGGCGTCCATCAGGAAGTAGTACTCCAGGGCGCGGAGGAAGCGTACCTCGGCCGTCTTGGTGGCGTCCTTGTCGCCACACTCGTTGATGTACTGGTTGCAGTAGGAGATACCCGTGGTCAGACGGGCGAAAAGGCCGTTGAGCATCGGGTGGCTGTCGTCGTATGTATTGTAGCAGAACTCGCGGATGCCGGCGTCGCTCCAGTGGCAGATGGCCTCGTCGGTGGTCATCTCGTTGGAATTCCAAAGCTGGCGGATGAAGCCTGCGGTACCGCCATCGAGACCGTCGATGTCGCATTGGTCGTCGCCCGTGCTATTGCCGGACATGGCCAAGTTGGCGTAGCACTTGTTGAAGAGTGCCGTCGGGTTGACCTGCGTGTTCATGTTCGGGTCGATGGGCTTGACGTCCAGGTCGCCCGTGCAGGAAGCCATGCCCAGAAGTGAGAGGGAGACGGCTGCTGCAGAAAGTAGGTTCTTTATATTCTTGTTCATGATGTTATTATCGCTAATGAGGGGTTAGAAGTTGAGGTTCAGACCAAGAATGACGGAGAACGGACGCGGATAGAGGTTGTCGTCGAAACCGTTGAACACCTCCGGGTCGATGCCGTCGTAGTTGGTGATGGTGAACACATTGGAAGCCGTGGCATAGGCGCGGCCTGAGAGACCATGCCATCCGCTGGTCTTGAAGAGGCTGGCGAAGCTATAGCCCAAGGTGATGTTGTCCAACTTCAGGAACGAGGCGTTGTGGATCCAACGGTCGGTGAGGTTGGAGGTGACATCGTCAGTCTGCCAGTCGTCGGCAACGGCCTGTGCGGTCTTGTTGCACATGAAGTTGCTGGAAGCCCAGAGGGCGTTCGGGCTGACATTCTTGAAGACTTGGCTGATGTTGTCAAACACATAGTTGCCAATGTTGGCACGCAGAGTGAAGCCGAGGTCCCAGTTCTTGTACTCCAGGCGGGAGGACAGACCCATCGTGACGGGAGGCGTCGGCGACTTGTAGAAGTAGCGGTCCTCATTGGAGATCTTGCCATCGCCATTGCGATCGACCATCGCACCCTCGATAGCCTTGCCGTTCTTGTCGTAGGCCTGCTGATAGACCCAGAAGGAGTTGGCGGGATTGCCCACAGCGTTATACTCCAGGTACTTGTCGGTACCGATCACGATACTCGTGTTAGGCACGGGGAGTCCGTCGGAGCTGGCACCCGTCAGGTCGTCGATGCGGTTTCTGTTGTACGTGAAGTTGTAGTCGATGGTCCAGTACCAGTCTTTCGTCTGGATGGCCTTCCAAGACAACGTTACCTCCACACCCGTGTTGCTGAGCGTACCGATGTTCTGCCAAGCCTGGTTGCGGAAGGCTGAGAGAGCCTGTGTCGGAGCGTAGTTGAGCAGGTCGGTGGTCTTGCGGTAATACCAATCGACCGTACCCGTGAGGCGCTGGTCAAGGATACCCCAGTCCAAACCGATGTTGTACGTGGTCGTGGTCTCCCACTTCAGGTCAGGCGTATAGTTGTCCGGACGATTGAGCGTACCGTCGCCGTCTGCGGGGTAGTAGGCACCCGTGCCCTGGTTGCGCGTATAGGTCGGGATCCAGGCATAGTCGTTGTTCACGTCCTGCTGACCCGTCATACCCCATCCGAGGCGGAGCTTCAAGTCAGAGAGCCAAGAGATCTCCTTGAGCTTGTTCTCCTCGCTGGCCTTCCAAGCGAAGGCAAATGACGGGAACCATGCCCAGTGCTCCTTGAAGCGTGAGGATCCGTCGTCACGAACGGTTGCCGTGAGATAGTAGCGGTCCATGAAGCTCCAGTTGGCACGACCGAAGAAGGAAACGAGGTAGTTCTCAGTCTTATAGGCCTTCGTTGACGGATTGTAAATCTGTCCGGCCAGCGATCCCGTGATCTCGTTGCCGTTGGCATCGACGAGCGGCTGACCCCAATGGTCGACATAGGTGCCGGTCTTGGTGTTGCCCGCGCCATAGATGCCCCAGTAGTTGTTGTCCGTGCCACGATAGAAGCGCTGGTACTCATAACCACCCATGATGTCGATGTGGTGCTGGTGAGCGTCGTTGAAGTCGTGGTAGTACTGGGCGTAGGCCGAGAGCGAGAGGTTGCGCTTCACGATGCGCTCCCATCCATGGCTGCCGTAGTAGCTGTCGTTGTTGCTCTGGTAGGCCGGCGAGATGTCTGTATTCTGCTTACCGCTTGCGATATCGGCACCCAGCGTGGCGTGGAGGCGGAGATCCTCAAATCCGTGTACCTTGTAGTCGAAGTCTGCGCTGCCGATAAACTCGCGGCTATGGGCGACGTCGTTCTTCTCGTTGAGCACGGAGAGCGGGTTGCGCGTAGCCAGCTCGTTGTAGGTGTACATCCAGTTGGGGTCGCTATAGTTGCCCGACTTCGGCCAGGCGAAGTAGCCGTGGAAGTTGTTCAGCGTCTGGTTGAGGTTGTCTCCGAAGAATTTTCTGTGATACTCGGAGGTGTAGCCATACGGGCTCTGGGTCGGGTCCATATTGACTGCCGCGCCCACGGCCGATCCGTCGGCATAGCGGTTCTTGGCGTACATGCCCTTGGCGTTGAGCGTGATGTTGAGGTGGTTGTTGAGGAGCGACGGGGTGAGGGTGACGGAAGCCGTGGCACGCTGGAAGCGTGAGGTCTTCAGGATACCCTGCTCGTCGGTGAAGCCTGCGCTCACACGATAGGGGAGAGCCTGGCCTACTGCGCCGCTGACCGTCAGGTTGTGGTCATGGCTGATGGACGTCTGATAGATCAGGTCCTGCCAGTCGGTGTCTGCCGTACCCAGGGCGCGGTAGGGGTCGCTGTCCTCGCCCCACTTGCTGCGGATGAGGTCGCGGAATCCGGCTGCGTCGAGCACGTCGATGGTCTTCTTCTTCCAGCCGAGCGTCACGCTACCGTTGTACGATACCTTCACGTCGCCCGCGTGGCCCTTCTTTGTCGTGATGATGATGACACCATTGGAACCGCGGCTACCATAGATGGCGGTGGCCGAAGCGTCTTTCAGCACGTTGAAGGACTCGATGTCCTGCGGGTTGATGACTGAGAGGATGTTGGCCATACCCTTCACGCCATTGTTGTCGATAGGCACGTTGTCGATGACGATCAACGGATCGTTGCTGGCGTTGAGGGACGAGCCGCCACGGATGCGGACGTTGGACTTGGCGCCCGGCGTACCACCCTCGCTTGTGATAGCCACACCGGCCACCTTACCCACGAGCAAGTCCTGGGCGTTGACCACAACACCCTTGTTCTTGCTGTCTGGTTTCAAGGCGGCGACAGATCCAGTCAGGTCCTTCTTCTTGACCACGCCGTAGCCGATGACGACCACCTCGTTGAGCGACTGGGCCGCGTCATCCTGCATGGTGATGACCATGTTGTCCTGCGCCGTCACTTGCTGCTTCTTGTAGCCGATGTAGGAGATGGTCAAGGTCTGTCCGGGTTGCACGCTGAGCGAGAAGTTACCGTCCAAGTCGGTCACGGTACCATTGCTCGTTCCGTTGATCAGCACGCTCGCGCCGATAATCGGCTCGCCGGAAGCATCTTTCACGGAGCCTTTCACCGTACTTTGGGCGAAAGCACCTACTGAGAGAGCTAAGCCCGCTGCTAGGGCCAGCATTCTCGCAGGGAATTTGGGTTTAACCTGCTTCATCTTTTTGCTTTTTTGTTATTTATAAATGTAATGATTGCCTTTAAAAATGACCTTCATACCCTCCGTGGGGAATTTCTACATGCAAAATTAGGATTTTGAGTGTTATCAAATACTATTTTTTACGAAAAATCGTTTGTTATATTGTGCAAAGGTTTGCATTGACAATCGTCAAGTTATGTCCTTGATAGAGATCAATAAATGATAGTATAATCGTATTTTTGCAACATAAAAAACAGACAATAGTCCGCCATTACACTCAAAACATGAAAGATCAGCCCATACTGACGATGAAGGATATGGCCGAGGCCTTGGGAGTCTCAGTATCGACCATTTCCCGTGCGTTGAAGGATAATCCTCGCATCAGTCCTGAGAAGCGAGAGGCCATCCAAAGGTTTGCGCGCGAACATCATTTCTCTCCCAATCCGTTGGCAGAGTCGCTGCGCAAGAGCCGCACGGAGGCGCCCAAGCTCATCGGAGTCATCATCCCCGAGTTTGTCCACTACTATTTCGCCTCCGTTCTCACGGGTATCGAGGAGACGGCCTGGGAACGGGGCTACCGCATCCTGGTCGCCACGAGCAACGAGCGCTACGACCGCGAGGTGGAGATCTGCCAGTCCTTCTATGAGAACCGCGCCTGCGGCATCATCATCTCCCAGGCCAAGGACACGAAGCGCTATGACCACTTCACGGAACTCATGAACCATGGCATCCCCATGGTCTTCTACGACCGTATCTGTACGGGCGTGGACGCGTCGCGCGTGGTGGTAGACGACTACATGGGGGCGTTTACTGCCGTTAGCCATCTGATCAAGACGGGCTGTCGTCGTATCGCCTACTATAGTTCGCCGATGAACTTGGAGATTTCCAAAAATCGCTATAACGGGTGGCATGACGCCTTGGTGCGCAATGGCTTGCCGGCTGGCAACGACCTGTTGTTCATGTGCGACAACCGCGAACATGCGGAGTGTATCACCCCCGACGTCCTCTCCCGCGAGCAGATACCCGACGCGTTCTTCGCTACCAACGACGATACGGCCATCGGCATCCTCTATACGGCCAAGCGGATGGGCTACCGTGTGCCCGAGGACTTGTCGATCTGCGGGTTCACCAATGGCGAGCGTGCCATCGCCTGCGATCCGATGCTCACGACCGTCGAGCAGCGAGGCCGGGCCGTGGGCGAGGAGGCTGCCCGCATCCTCATAGGACAGGTGGAGGGCACCATTCCCAAGGACAAGGTCGAGCGACGTGTCATTCGTACCCGTCTCGTCCTGAGAGGCACGACACGATAGCCGGTCCACCCCTGCCAAAAGACAACAACAACCGACAACAATAACTGAAACATACATGAAACAGAAACCCGATTTGAGTTTTCGGAAGCTGTGGGATCTCAGCTTCGGATTCTTTGGCGTACAGATAGCCTACGCCCTACAGAGCGCGAATATTGCGCGCATTTTTGCCACGCTTGGTGCCGATCCCCACTCGCTGAGCTATTTCTGGATACTCCCGCCCCTGATGGGCATCCTCGTCCAGCCTATCGTCGGATCTTGCAGCGACCGCACCTGGACGCGCTTTGGCCGTCGCATCCCCTATCTCTTTGTCGGCGCGGCCGTGGCGGTACTCGTCATGTGTCTCCTCCCCAATGCGGGCAGCTTCGGCATGGCGGTTTCCGCAGCCATGGTCTTCGGCCTCGTCACGTTGATGTTTCTCGACACGAGCATCAATATGGCCATGCAGCCGTTTAAGATGCTTGTCGGCGACATGGTCAACGAGAAGCAGAAGGCCCTGGCCTATAGCATACAGAGTTTTCTTTGCAATGCGGGATCGCTCGTCGGCTATGTCTTCCCGTTCTTCTTCACCGCCCTGGGCATTGCCAATACCGCACCCTCGGGTGTCGTCCCCGATTCTGTGATCTGGTCGTTCTATATTGGTGCGGCCATCCTGATTCTCTGCGTCATCTATACTACCGCAAGGGTCAAGGAGTGGACACCCGCAGAGTATGCCGAGTACAACGGCACCAATAGTTCCGTGGAGCAGGAAGAGGCGGGTAAGGGCGACTGGCTGACGCTCCTGCGCCATGCGCCCGCCACGTTCTGGAAGGTCGGCCTCGTGCAGTTCTTCTGCTGGTTTGCCTTTATGTATATGTGGACCTACACCAACGGCACGGTAGCGGCCAACTGCTGGGGTGTTGATATGTTCTCTGCCGATGCTACCGCCACCTCGGGCTACCAGGAGGCAGGCAACTGGGTGGGAATGCTCTTTGCCGTTCAGGCGATCGGTTCGGTGATATGGGCCATGGTGCTGCCGCAGATTCGTCGTCGCAAACTGGCCTATAGTCTGAGTCTGCTGCTGGGAGGCGTGGGCTTCGTGATGGCTGCCTTCGTGATGGACAAGTACCTGATGTTCGTGCCTTTCCTCCTGATCGGTTGTGCCTGGGCCGCCATGCTCGCCATGCCCTTCACCTTTGTCACCAATGCCCTCCAGGGCTACGGCCACATGGGGGCCTACCTCGGCCTCTTCAATGGCACGATTTGCGTGCCCCAGATTATTGCTGCCGCCCTTGGTGGTGTCATCCTTGCCCTCGTGGGTTCCGTCCAGGCCCACATGATGATCGTGGCGGGCGTCGCTTTGGTCATTGGTGCCCTTGTTGTGGGCTGGATCAAGGACGCCTAAGCGCCCAAGGCAGCATTCCTAGTTGTTCCCATACCCATACGAAAAAATCCCCACCTGCTTGGCAGAGCCTGCAGGTGGGGATTTCCTTAGTATGCTATATTGTAATCGACGATCGACTTGCCGACAAGTTGCTTACTCCTCCGGAGCCTTGTCGATGAGATCCATAAACTGGTCGAGCTTCGGCGTGATGATGATCTGCGTGCGGCGGTTGCGCTGCTTGCCCAGCTCCGTGTCGTTGCCAGCGAGCGGGTTCCACTCACCACGTCCACCAGCCGTGAGACGCTTCGGATCAACACCGAAATGCTCCTGCAGGTAGAGGGCTACACTCGTGGCACGCAAGGCCGAGAGGTCCCAGTTGTTGCGGATGTTGCGCATCTTCTCGTTCGCCGTGTTGATGGGCACGTTGTCCGTATTACCCTCGATCAGCACGTCATAGTCTCTGTAGTCCATGATGATCTTGGCGATCTTGCTCAGCGTCTGCTCGGCGCGCTCGTTCACCTCGTAGCTACCGCTCTTGTAGAGCATGTTGTCAGCCAGCGAGATATAGACCACACCCTTGAGCACCTGCACATCGACCTCCTTCAGCTCCTCGCGAGACAGCGAGCGCGTCAGGTTGTTGGTCAGCACCATGTTGAGCGAGTCGCTCTTCGTCTTCACCTCCACGAGGTGGCGGATGTATTGGTTGGACTCGTTGATCTGATCGACGAGCTTCGAGATGTTCACGTTGTTCTTGTCCGCGTTGTTGAGGCTTCGGTCAAGACTTCCCTGCAGAGCAGCCGCACTTGCTTTGGCCTGTGCGAGCTGGTCCTCCAAGCTCTTGATGCGTGCGTTGTTGGCCGCGATGGTCTCCTTCGCAGTCTGATACTCACTCGTCAGTTGACGATTCTCGTTCTGACAGTTCTCCAAATCCTTTTTGCTGGCACAACCCGACAGCACGAGGCAACCGATGGCCAGGGCAGAAAATAAAGTTCTCTTCTTCATAATTCTTATTGTCTTTTGTATTTATTCTTAATAATAGATGTTCTCTGACGAAGATGGCGGCGGGGCGTAATGAGAGTCTCACTCTCAAATTGCCGAGTGCAGCCTAACTTATGCAAAGTTAGTGCCAACGAGCGCAATGAGAGTCTCACTCTCAAATTGCCGAGTGCAGCCTAACTTATGCAAAGTTAGTGCCAACGAGCGTAATGAGAGTCTTGCTCTCAAATTGCCGAGTGCAGCCTAACTTATGCAAAGTTATGACTAAGACGATGAAAACCGTCAGTTGTTGCATCCATTTAAAGTAATTTAACCAAGCATTTTGCCTATTTATGAATCTTAACAAGGAATCTTTCGTAAATTTGTGGCATGAAAAAAATCGTATCCCTTTTCACCCTGTTGCTCACGACCTTGGCTTCGTGGGCTATCGATGACGGCGTCCCCCATGCGCTTGCCCAGCAGCGCAGCCGCGAAATCACGAATGTCAGTTATCTGCTTCGCCTCCACATCCCTGCCGAGCGAGCATAGAGGGTGACCGGCAAGGCTACGGTCCTTTTCCATTGGGCCGGCAAGGGCGATCTCGTCCTCGACTTCACAGGATCGCTCACGGGGCAGCCTTCCGTCAATGGGCGTAGCTTCCCGAAGGCGCGGGTGGAGCAGGAGCATATTGTCATCCCGAAACGTCTGCTTCGCAAGGGTGCCAACCGTGTTGAACTGGAGTTTGCGAGTAGCGACGCCTCCCTCAACCGCCACGACGACTATCTCTATACGCTCTTTGTCCCGGCCAATGCGCGTAGCGTCTTCCCCTGTTTCGACCAGCCCGACCTCAAGGCCCTTTTCTCGCTCCAGCTCACCCTCCCCGAGGGATGGGACTATGTCACGAGTGCCGATCCCAAGCATCCTATCCCCACCTACCTTTTCTCCTTTGCCGCGGGTAAGTTTCAGCGCAAGACGGCCACCATCGACGGCCGGACAATGAACGCACTCTATCGAGAGACCGATCCCGAGAAGGTGAAGCAACTCGACAAATGCTTTGCTGAGGCAGCATGGTCTATCCGCTGGCTGGAGAACTATACCGGCATTGCCTATCCCTTCTCCAAATACGACTTTGTCGTTCTCCCTGGCTATCAGTTTGGTGGCATGGAGCATCCTGGGGCGATACAGTTCAACGCCCGTACCATCTTCCTGGGTGCCCAGCCGACCGAGGACGACGAGTTGCGACGCTTCCAGCTCATCTCTCACGAGACGGCCCACATGTGGTTTGGCGATCTGGTGACGATGCGCTGGTTTGACGATGTGTGGACGAAGGAGGTCTTCGCCAACTTTATGGCCTCGAAGATGGCTGCCGACCAGTTTCCACATGTCAACCACGAGCTCAATTTCCTCAAGGACCACTATCCTCTTGCACTTTCCATCGACCGCACGGAGGGTACGCACCCCATCCAGCAGCAGCTCGACAATCTGAAGAATGCCGGCCTCCTCTACGGCCATATCATCTACCACAAAGCCCCCATTATGATGCAAAAACTCGAAGAGCGTATGGGAGCAGAGGCTTTGCGGCGAGGTCTGCGTAAGTATCTGTCCCGCTTCAGCTATGGCAACGCCACATGGGACGACCTCATCGACATCTTGGGCAAGGAGGCTCCCCAGGCGGGCATTGCCGACTTCGACCGCCAATGGGTGAAGCAGGCGGGCATCGCGCTCGATGCTTATGGCATCCAACTGCTCGCTGCGCCCCAGATCGCCAGTCTCCAGCAGCGTCTTTCTCAGGGAGGCATGAGCGAGGTGGATCGTTTCCGTGCGGCCATGACGCTCTATGAGAACTATCTCCATGGGCGGATAGCTGCCGATAGTCTTGTCCAGACGATGTTGCGGGCCGTGGAGCGGGAGGACAATCCCTTGGTGGCTACGTCGCTCGTCGGCTATGCCACGTCAGTCCTTCCCTATGCCTCCGACCGTGGGGTGGGGGAGTGCAAGCTCCTTGATCTTTCCCGCCACCACTCCCTGCGTGGCGTCCGTACCAGTTCGTTGCGCTATCTCTCCACCTCGGCACAGACAGAGGCAGTCCTTGACTCGATGTTCGTGGAGTGGCAGCAGGGCGACAATCCACTCCTGACAGTCAACGACTGGATGAGGGCGGCTTATCATCTGGCCCAGTACCTGCCATCCAAGCGCCAGGAGGTCTTGTCCCGCCAGCGTGCTCGCCTCGCTACCGACGATGCGCGGGCGGAGTTCGACTTTGTCTCGCGTGGCTGCGACACCACTCCTTCTGTACAGGATTCGCTCTTTGCCTCGTTGCTCCAGGTCGAGAATCGGCGCGTTGAGCCCTGGGCCGCGCAGCTCCTCTCGCTCCTCAACGACCCCATCAGCGAACCCCATAACAACCGCTTCCTTCTCCCTGCCCTCGATGTTTTGGAGGAGGTGCAGCACACCAGCGCCATCTTCTTCCCTGGCGACTGGTTGGCAGCGCTTCTCTCCCACCATCGGAGCGAGGAGGCGCGCGCCCTCGTCAGCGGCTGGATAACTCGCCACCCCGACTATCCCACGCCTTTGATGAACAAGGTCAAGCAGAACGCCTACCGCCTGCTGTTGGGGAGGTAGCGAGGCGTCTGCCCGATCCAGCCAATGGGCCCTTTGTGTGGGTTGAGGCGTAATCAAAAAGACATGACGGAAAATCGCGATGTCTATTTTGATGGGGCTTTCAGCGATGCCAAGGGATCTTATCCTATCATGCTGAAGTTTGAGATGGATGACAACTATTTTCCTGGCGTCTGCTATTATCATAACATCCACTATGATACGAAACTCAAGATGTATGTCCGTTTCACGGAGGAGGAAATGATCATTCGTGGCAAAGCCAACGGTAGCGATTTCGTCATGAACTTCACTCCTACGACCGACGGCAAGTGGAAGGGAAGGGCTCTGTCGGGTAGTTATTACCTCAATGCGGAGATACGTCCCCGTTCGCCGAGGTAGTCTTGGCTTTGCCCGTATCCCTATATATATAATGGTTTAGAAATTAATAATAACTTTGGTGTCGATATGACCTCTATTATGTTTATTAAAATATGAATGCAAAGAATCTTTTGAAGCGAGCAGCCAGTCTGTTCTCCCTCACGGGCCTTGCGCTCTCGGTCTCGGCCCAGTCGCGTTTTGCTGATGCCATGCGGCAGGCATACGCCAAGCCAGAGCGTATATACCAGTTTTTTGTCCAGCATCAGCCGGATAGTATCTACAAGCAGGGGGAGGATGTCTTCTCGCCTTATCTCTCTTCCGATCAGTTCGCTGCCCAGCTTCGTGCGATGGAGGAACGGTTGGGAGATCCCGTTGAGGCTTCGATGTGGGAAATGCAGCAGATGGCGGGATGCGAGATTTATTCCCGCAAGATTACTTTCCCGCGCCATTCTGCTACTCTTAATGTTGTTTTCGATCCGTCGGGAAGTCTTTTGGGCTTTACTTTTACCGATGAGAAGGCGCTGCTTACCGAGACGGAGTCGGCCCACCATATCTATGTCTCCGACACGATCCAATTGCCAGCCCGCCTCACTATGCCGTCGGCCTCGTCGGTCAAGGATCGGGTGCCGGTCGTTATCCTTGTCCACGGTAGCGGTCCTTCCAATATGGATGAGTCTATAGGCCCGAATGCTCCTTTCCGCGACTTGGCCGAGGGTTTATCGCGTCGTGGTGTCGCCGTCCTGCGCTATGATAAGCGCACTTTCGTTTGTCCGCAGTTCTTCGAGAATGCCAAGGAGGGATACACTTATGATGACGAGACGGTCGATGACGCCATTTCTGCCGTCCGCCTTGTGAAAGACTCTTTGGCCAAAGAAAAGACGATCGATCCCTCCCGCATTTATATCGTCGGCCATAGCATGGGCGGCATGCTGGCTCCGCGTATCGCAGAACGAAGTGGAGAAGTGGCGGGCCTCGTCCTGCTTGCTGCCCCCACAGGCAAACTGCTTCCGACGATAGAGCGCCAGCTCGCCTATCTTGGACGCTCGGCGGAAGAAATACGCAAGTTGACAGAAATCGCATTGGCGGATATTCCCGATAGCTACCTCGATCTGGATGCCCGCTATTCGGATACGGCCACAGCACAAGAACTGAATATCCCGATGTTGATCCTTCAAGGCGAGCGCGACTATCAAGTGACGATGGACGACTATCGGACGTGGCGTCAGACCGTCGGCAATCGCCAGGGCGTGGTGATGAAGTCTTATCCTTCGCTCAACCACCTGTTCATGACGGGCAAGGGAGGCAGCATGCCTGAGGAATACCAGACCCCGGGACATGTTGCCGAGGAGGTGATGGACGATATTGCCAACTTTGTCCTCTCGGGCAAATAAGATTGCTCTTCCCTTCCTGCGCGATCTTTACTTACCTTTGTGCTCGATCCTTACTTACCTTCGTGCGCGATCATTACTTAGGATGGATTTTTTCGTTCCTAAGCTCGCAAGATGCCAATCGTCTTGTTTGGGTCAATACTATTTGAGAGGGGCGGAAATCTGCCGCCCCCTCTCTGTGGACCGTGAAAGATTGTGAATGGAATACGAGAGGATTGTGAATGGTTGTGAATAGATTTGCATTCGCCTCCTCATTGCACTATCTATAT
>ULQL01026265.1_pt1 | contig 14867 bp, 17 predicted proteins | sample 1954411 | NCBI WGS metagenome assembly ULQL01 (sample SAMEA4835654, study PRJEB28245) | human gut metagenome | biome: gut microbiome; material: fecal sample | place: Denmark | collected 2008 | reverse complement strand
GAAATTATTAAAACTAAATATGCCTATTCAATAATTAAAAGGTTAAAATTAGATGATAGAAAATTAGATGAATATCTAGAAAAGAAGGCAAAAATAAAATTTAATAATGATATAACAACAAAAGCTGAAGATTATAAAGTATTTTATGAAAATGCTTATAAAAAAATTAAGTAGGAGAGGTAAAAAATGAAAAAAGGAAATAAGAAAAATACAATTATAATTGTTGTTTCTAGTATTATTGCTATTATCCTTTTATCACTTGTAGGGGTATCACTTTACAAAGTTAATACAATAGAAAATGATAGTATTCCATAAGTATTAGATGAAATTGATAACAATAAGAAAAATACAACAGCCCTTGCAAATAGTTTAACTGGTAAAATAAATGATTTTGAAGGTAAAACTAGTGAAGAACTTGCAAGTATAATCAATAATCAAAAAAAATATTATTCTGCCACAAACAAAAATATTGATAGTAAATATGAATCTTTAAATTCATATCTTGAAGAAAAAAATGAATTCTTATTAAATACTATTAATAATAACTATAATTCTCTAGTAGAATTAAATAATAAAAATTATAATAGTTTAAAAGACCAAATAAAAGATTTCAGTGAAGAAACAAAAGAAAGCTTTACTGATTTAAATAAAAAAATAGATGAAAATAATACTAATTTAAACACAAAGTTAGATAATATTAATACTGGTATAAATACAAAACTAGATAATATCAACTCTGGTTTAAACACAAAGTTAGATAATATTAATACTGGTATAAATACAAAACTAGATAATATTAATATGGGTTTAAATACAAAGTTAGACAATGTCAATTCAGGATTAAATACAAAATTAGATAATATTAATACAGGATTAAATACAAAATTAGATAACATTAATACAGGCTTAAATATTAAATTAGATAACATTAATTCTGGTTTAAACTCAAAACTAGATACTTATTATTCTAAAATAAATAATTCTTTAAATAGTTTAAATAATAAGGTTGTAGCCGGATTTAACTGGAACCAAGCAAAATTAAATGCCCTTGATACAAAATTAACAGACGAATTCAAAGGACTAAATAGTGCTTTAACAAAAGAATCTGAAAGTATTAAAAGTGTAGTAAATAATGCTTATAATGGATTAAATACTAATTTAACAAATGGATTTAATAAAGTTACAGATAGACAAGTAAATGATTTTAATTCATTAAATACAGGAATTGGAAGTATAGCTTCAACACAAGGTACAGAATTTACACAAATTAAAACATCTATTAATGCAAACGCAACTTTAGTAAATAATAAATACTTAGCGTTAGATGGAAGTTTAAATGGAGTTAGTCAAGCAGTTAATGAAAATAAATTAGCATTAGAATCTATTGGAAGTAAAATAGATAATATAACTAATAAATTAGATAGTATGGATGCAAAATTAGACATTTTAGTAAGAAATATGAAAGTGTCTAGTATTGATAATTTAGATATTCAAGCATTAGCCGAATCTTATGAAGCGTATTATACAACCTTTAAAAGAGAAAATGGTAGAGATGCAACTCTAGAAGAAAAAATGGAATTTGTAATTACATATTTAAAAAATCGTAGTTATGTAAGAAGTAATTAATAAAATGAATGTAGATTTTGAAAGACTGAGAATGGATTTGATTAATTATTTTGAAGGAGCTTATTTTGCAGGCGGTATTGGGTATGCAATACTTGATGCAGATAGAGCAAGGTATGCAACAGAAGATGAATTAATTAGATTAGCTCAATTTGTTGAAATAGATTTAACAAATTATGAAAATATGGGAAAGAGTAGATAAATTAATCTATTCTTTTTTTTGTTAATATAACATATATTTTTCTGAGGGATAATTATGTTCTATAATAATGTACATACAAGAATAAGATATATATTTTTAGTAGTTATCTTAGTTTTAGTGATAGCTATAGCTAGAGTTTTTTATATTCAAGTATTTTCTTATAAAAAATTAAATACTTTAGCAGAATCTTTATGGAGTAGAAAATTACCTATATCAGCAGATAGAGGCAAAATTGTTGATAGGAACGGAAGAGTTTTAGCTGATAATATTACTACAACATCACTCGTGGTTATTCCAAATCAAATTGAAAATAAAGAAGATGCTGCCAAAAAGCTAAGTGAAATACTTGGGAGTGACTATAAAGATATGCTTAAGCATGTTAGTAAAAAAACATCAATTGAAAGAGTACATCCCGAAGGGAGAAGATTAAGTTATGAAATAGCGGAAAAAATAGATGCTTTAAAAATAGATGGAGTTTATTTAGTTAAAGAAAGTAAAAGATATTATCCATATGATACTGTTTTAAGTCATGTTTTAGGTTATGTTGGTATTGATAATCAAGGACTTTCAGGATTAGAACTCTATTATGATGATTATTTAACTGGTGAAGATGGTTCTATAAAATATTTTTCTGATGGTAAAGGACATAAACTTGAACTTGCAGAAATATATGAGGCTCCGACATCCGGAGTAACGCTTCAGCTCACAATAGATTTAGATTTACAACTCGCGGTTGAAAATGAACTTGATAATGTGGTTGCTAAGTATGACCCAGATAGTGTGATAGCTATTGCCATGAACCCAAAGAATGGAGAAGTTCTAGCCATGGCATCAAGACCTAATTTTGATAGCAATAACTATCAAAACTATACAACTGAAGTAATAAATAGGAATTTACCTATTTGGATGACATTTGAACCAGGATCAACAATGAAAATATCGACATACACTGCAGCTATTAATGAAGGATTAATTAACATTTTTGAAGACAGATTTACTGATACGGGTGCCATAACTGTTGATGGAGCAACCCTTCATTGTTGGAAGCATGGTGGTCACGGTAACCAAACTTATCTGGAAGTAATTGAAAATAGTTGCAATCCAGGCTTTGTTAACTTAGGACTTATGCTTCAAAAAGAAAAATTAATGAGTTATATTAAAAAATTTGGTTTTGGTACTAAAACTGGAATTGATTTAAATGGTGAAGGTACTGGAATACTATTTAATTTAGATAAAATGGGCAATGTTGAACTTGCAACAACTGCATTTGGTCAAGGAATAAGTGTAACTCCGATACAACAAGTTCAAGCTGTATCCGCAATAATTAATGGAGGAAATCTATATTCCCCATTTCTTGTTACAAATTTTTTAGAACCTGAAACAAACACAATTGTTAAAAGTGTTACTGCTGAAAATAAAGGAACAGTTATAAAAAAAGAAACATCAGATTTAGTAAGATATGCCTTAGAAAGTGTAGTTGCCAAAGGATCAGGACATAATGCTTACATTGAAAACTATCGAATTGGTGGTAAAACTGGTACAGCCCAAACAGTTGAAAACGGCATTTATTCATCAAGTAAATATATTTTATCTTTTATAGGATTTATGCCTGCAGATGACCCTGAAATAGTAGTATATGTTGCTGTCCAAAATGCAAAAGGAGTAGTGCAATATGGTGGTACAGTAGCAGCTCCAATAGCTAGAAATATTTTCTTAAGTGCGATAGATATTCTTGATATAGAGCCATCTACAGAAGGAATACCGAAAGAATATACATGGCTTGATCAAAAATATGCAACAGTACCAGATGTTGTAGGATTAAGTGTTGAAGAAGCTAAGAAAACATTAAAAGGATTTAATATAGAATATAGTGGTGAAGGAAATGCGGTTATTTATACCTCACCAAAGGCAGGAATGTATGCTAAAGAAAATGGTACTATAGTTTTAATGCTTGGATAAGTGTAAAATGATGTAAATTTTTAAAGTAAAATCATAAATATATTAAAAAAGTAGTGTATAATAAAATTACGAGGTGAAAATTATGTTAATTTTAGCTAAAGCATCTATGGCAATGATGTTAGGATTTGTTTTATCATTAATAACAGGTTTATTTATTATACCTTTATTTAGAAAATTACATTTTGGTCAATCAGTAAGTCATTTAATTAATGAAAGACATTTAAAAAAAGAAGGAACACCAACAATGGGAGGACTAATATTCATAATTCCCGTTATTGTGTCCTTAATTCTCTTATATATAAAGGGAAGTATTTCCATAAGCTATAATTTAATTATAGTAATATTTGTCTTCATTGCTTATGGATTACTTGGTTTTATAGATGATTTTTTAAAAGTAAAATATCATGATAACAATGGAATAAGTTTAGTTACAAAGTTTTTAATTCAAATGTGTATAGCTTTAGTATTCTTCTATTTATTTATGAAAGGTGGCGGAGAACCAGTACTTAGCATAAGTTTTCTAAATATTTACCTAGATTTAGGTTGGATGTTTGGCTTATTCATATTATTTTTACTGGTTGGAACTACGAATGCTGTTAACATAACTGATGGTTTAGATGGTCTAGCTGGTGGTTTGTCAGCGATTGCTTTCTTTGCTTATGGTGTTATAAGTTGGAATGCTGGCTGGCTTGAAGGATATCAAGAAATAGCTATTTTTTGCTTTTTACTTGTTGGTTCTTTAATAGGATTTTTAGTATTTAATACTCATCCAGCACGCATATTTATGGGAGATTTAGGTTCACTTGCTTTAGGTGGTGCTCTAGCATCAGTTGCTATAGTATCAAGGCATGAAATATCACTAGCAATAATAGGTGGCGTATTTGTAATTGAAACTTTATCAAGTTTAATTCAAATTATATCAATTAGGTATTTTAATAAAAAAGTATTCTTAAAAGCTCCACTTCATCATCATTTTGAAGAGTTAGGTTGGAGAGAAACTGATATTATTAAGTTATTCTGGGTGGTAGGTTTTATTCTTGCTATGGCAGCTATAACTTATGGTGTGTGGTTATAAATTGAAGTAGATATTACTTCTTTTTTTTGTTATTCGTGTAAAAAACTTAAATTATACTTAGAATAAAATTTGTTACTTTAAAATTAACCTAAGTTTGAAAATCCATGATTACCAGAGTTTTCTGTAACTTGTAATAGAAAACTCTTTTTTTTAATATAATTATATGAGGGAATAAACATGCCAAAAAAAGATGATAAATGGTTACTTATAATTGTCATAATAACAGCTATATTTGGTATAGTAATGATTTATTCTGCTAGTTTTATCTGGGCAGACTATAAATTTAATGACCCTTTTAAGTTTGTTAAAGCCCAAAGTGCATTCTTTATAATGTCTCTTTTACTTGTTTTTATTTTAAGAAAAATAAACCCTAAAATATATTATGAAAAAGCTAATTTAATACTTCTTATATGTTTTATATTACTTGTTTTAGTATTAATACCTGGACTTGGTAAAATAAGAAATGGTAGTAGAAGTTGGTTTGGAATAGGTGGTTTTGGTATTCAACCTAGTGAATTTGCTAAAATAGGTTTAATTATATATGTTTCTAAATATCTAGCCAATAATAATAGAATTATAACAGATGTAAAAAAAGGCGTACTTCCAATTTTACTTGTTATTGGCATTTTTTTCTTTCTTATAATGCTTGAACCAGATTTTGGTACAGCAATGGTTATAGTTATTACACTTGTATCAATACTTTTTATTTCTGGAGTAAAACTGTCATTCTTTGTTAAAATTGGATTGCTTGGTTTACTGGGCATAGTAGGACTTATTGTAGTAGCCCCATATCGTATGCTTCGTATAGTGTCATTCTTAAATCCATGGGTTGACCCTTTAGGTAGTGGATATCAAATTATTCAAAGTTTATATGCCATTGGTCCCGGAGGATTACTTGGTCAAGGATTTTTAAAAAGTCGTCAGAAACAATTCTACTTACCAGAACCTCAGACAGATTTCATATTTTCTATAATTTCTGAAGAATTTGGTTTTTTAGGTATTCTCATCGTAACTTCATTTTTTGCTTTTATCTTTTATAAAATAGTAAAAATATCTTTAAACTGTGATAATCTATTTTATAAATATTTATCTTTTGGCTTAGGTTTCGGTATTATTATTCAAGCTCTTTTAAATATTTGTGTAGTTATTGGACTTATTCCAGTTACTGGAGTAACACTTCCATTTTTTTCTTATGGGGGTTCTTCATTGCTTGTAAGTATGGCAAGTATAGGAATTATACTCAGCATTTCTAGAGAATCTAAAAAGTAAGCAGTTATTATTGTAAACTCCCTAATTATTTGTTGTAATTTATCTATAGCTAATAGAATGTGAGGTTTTAAATGAAATTAATAGTTGAAAAAAGCTCTTGGAGTGGTCGTAGCATAGGATATGAACCAAAAGTAGAAATTAAAGAGTATGATGATTTAAATGCTTTATTGCATAATGAACAAGTATTTGAAGAAAGTTTTGAACAATTTTCATTCACTATCATTGAGTTAGGTGAAGATTACATTAAAATTGAAACAAACTCTCCGATGAGTGCTGGTGATGATGGAACAATAAATTTACATTCAAAAGAAACAATTTTTAAAGTTGAAAAGGGTAAAAAATTAAAATTAACAACATTAACTATGGATTTTGGTTTTATTTATACATTTGAATTAAAATAATATAAAAACAAAAAATGACGGGAGAAAAATAATCCCGTCTTTATTTATACTAGCAAAGATTTACATCATCTTTGCTAATAATAGTATATGTATTAATAATATAATTATACAAAAAAACTACATAATAATTAAATTATGCAGCTTTTTTATTTAAAGTTCTTGCTTCTCTAGCACTAATGATTACTTTTTCTCCATTTATTGTCTTCTTTTGTAAATTTGGTTTTTGTGTCATTTTAGTTGCATTTAAAGCATGTGATCTTCTATTACCAGTTAAAGGTTTTTTAGTAGTTACTTTTGTAGCCATTTTTCTCACTCCTTTTTTGTTTACTTATTAATTTTAACAATATATTTTATGTTTGTCAAATATTACTTATGTTTTTACCCTCAAATTTGGAAATTTTTTCTCAAAAACCTTATTATTGAAGTATTTATCGATGTAAGTATCAAAATCTGAGGTTGCTTCAATGCCTCTTTTTCTTTGTGAATATCTTTTGGTTACAATACTTGTTAAGCTTAAATCAAATGCTAAAAATATGGTTATAATGATAATTATTATTCGTGATAATTTAAATTTTAATATTTTATTATAAAACTTTAAGTAAATATCTAAGCCATATTTAATCCATAGATATGTAATGGCACCCCAGATGATGGAATATGGAAGATTAATTCTACCATTTAAATTATTTTTCATATTGCTATAATTCCAGGTACTTGTATGAAGTATATAATCTTGAAATAAAGATGCAATATATTCAAATATGGCACCAATTAATAGTCCAAGTAAAAATATCAAAATAGGACTTTTCTTCTTCATTTTATAAAGAATAGCACTTATAAGAATAATTCCAAGTCCATATATAGGCTTAAGTGGAGAAAACCACAAACCCTGTTTGTTAGTTAAATGTCCATTTTTTAATAAGAATCCAATAGTCTCAAAAATATATCCAAATAAACCGCCGATTATAAAAAGCAAAACAACATGATAAAATATTTTTTTTATTTTTTTCAAGTTTAATCACCAATAATAGTATTTGCAAAAACTTTCTAATTTATGATTACACAAAAATATAATTTACACCTTTTGACAGTTGAAGATAACATATTAAATAAAAATTTTTTATGTATCTTTTTGCCTATTATATCTTATAAATATAGCAACGCAATATAGCAAATGAAAAAACTTGCTAAAAAATGGGGGAAAAATTACATACTTTAGGAAATATATAAAGTGAAGGGATAAATATATTCCTATGGAGGTAAAATATGCAAATGGTTAAAACAAATGCAAAACAAAACTTTTTTTCATTTAATTATGATAGAGTATTTAAAGCTATTTTTTGTAGTGAGGAGGCAAGAAGAAAAGAAGATTTTCATCTTTTAGAAAGATTATTAAAAGATATAATCAAAGAAAATATCAAAGTACTTAAAATAATGTCGCCGGAGCTGGCAGTAACAAATGCAAAAGAAAGAACCAAAAGATTAGATCTTTTAATTGAATCACATGGAAAAGTAGTACATATGGAATTAAATACATCATGTAGTTTAGAAAATAAGATTAGGAATAATTGTTTTTTCTTTAGTTTTTATGCTCAAAATACTAAAGTAGGGGAAGAATTTGATACAGATTTAATGTTTATTCACATATCATTAAATTATGGAATGGGTAAGACTGATAAATTAATAATAGATACAAATAATTTTTCAGATGAATTTGAAACTGTATTACCAAATATAAGAATATTACATGTAAATCTTGATAATTAAAAAAAATTGTGGTATGATAATGTTGCTAAAGAAAATGTGAAAGGGTCATTGTTAACATTAATATCATTAAAGAATAAAGAAGATATAAAAAGATATGCAGAAAGTGTAGATGATCCAGATGTGAAGGAGTGTGTAGATAGGCTTATGATACTAAATGAAAATACGATTAAATCATTTTGGAATTTAACACCAGAACAAGAAAATAGAATGATGCAAAATACAAGAGAAAAGTTAATAAGAGAAAAAAGTGAAAAACGAGGATTGCAAAAAGGGAAAAATATTGGACTTGCTGAAGGGAAAATATCTATAGCAAGAAATATGATAAATATGAATATAGGAAAAGATATTATAAAGAGTGCCACTGGTCTATCAGAAGAAGAAATAGAAAAGTTATATTTAGAAAAGTAAATTTATAAAAAAGGAAGATAAAAATTATTTCAGCCATAAACTAGTAATTTATCATGTAAAAGCTTGACAATTTAGCATATGCTAAAGTATAATTTTGTTAAGTGAATAAGGAAGTGTTACTCATGAGATTAAGATTTAAGTCTGCACTAGGTTTCATATTTCTACTTATAGCTATTTGTGCCTTTTTAGGTGTTGGCTATATATTTTATGGCAAAATAAGCAATGATTCTGACATTGTAGTTGATGGTAAGATAACAATTAACTATCTAACTGGTAAAAAGTTTGAATTAAATGGTAATAATGAAGTTTCTTTCTCAGTAACAAATAATGATACTGAAACAAAATATTATTACATACAACTAACAGATATTTATGCTAAAGATGTTAAATACGAATTAATATCTTCAGATAATTTAAAAATAGCTAATGAACTTAAATCAGAAATAATTTCAAATCAAGTATCAATTAATGCACAGGAAACAGTTAACTATACAATAAAATTCACAACAAAAGATAATGAAAAGTATTCTGGTGTTATTCAAATTGGCGAAAAAAATGATGAAAATAACACATTTGCAGATGTAATAATTGCTAATAATAAATTAAATGAAACAAGTTTAACTAAAAATGGTGAATCTGCAACATTAGATGAAGGATTTTTAAAAAACACTGATGATTTAGGTGTAGCATATTATTTTAGGGGAGCAGTTTCAAATAACAATGTAAAATTTGCAGATAAAAATTGGAAAATAGTCAAAATTAATGGTGATGGTTCAGTTAAACTAGTGCTTGATGGAACTATCGAAGAATTAAATAAATATTATGAAAGTGAATTTTCATTTGAAAATAGTAAAATAAGTGAGAGTTTAAATAATTGGTACAATGTAAATCTAAAAGATTATAGCGATTATATAGCATATTATAAATTTTGTAATGATATAGTAACAGAAGAAGAAAGTACTAATTATATAGGTTATAGTAGAATAATCACTAATAAAATACCTATGTATGTGTGCTTAGGAAATAAAGTTAACACAAAAATTGGCTTATTAACTGCAGATGAAGTATCAATGGCTGGAGCTTCAACAAATGAAAATAAAAGCTTTTATCTATATAATGAAAATATTAAGACTGCTTATTATTTAATGACTGGAGCAGAATATAAAAATGGTACATATTATCCATTTTTAGTTAATACTGATGGTAGTATCATAGCTAATACTGCAGGAAATTTACTTAGAAGTATAAGACCAGTTATTAATATAATTAAGAATGCAAAAATAAGCGGAAATGGTTCTTTAGAAGAACCTTATGAGATAATTACTAATTAACTTAAGATTTTCTTAAGTTTTTTTTGACATTTTACATACTAGATGATATAATAGATGTCAATATTTGACACACAAATATGTCAAATTGACATTTAATACTTTTTATAAAAAAATATAAATAGTATAATGATATTGGTGGTAGAAATGAAAATATTTAATGATATATATAATTTTATAATGGCATTGAGGTTTGTGGACATAGTATTTTATTTTTCGATATTAATACTTATGATACTCATAGTTATACTTATTTACTTTATAAAGATAAATAAATTGGAAGAGGATGAGAAAAACAAATTGGGGGAGACTCAAGAGATGAAAATAGCAAAGGAATTAAGGGATAATATGAAGAGTAGTGATAAAATGATACAATTTACAGATTATGAAAAAGATCAAGAAGATAAGGCAATAATTAGTTATGATGAACTTTTAAATAAAGAAACTAATAATTATGAACTTAATTATGAAACAGAAGAGATGCACGATGATTTATCTGTAAAAAAGGTTGATTTAGATAATTTAGTAAACAAGAGTAATAATGCAGTATCTAATTTAGAAGTTAGAGTTATAAGTTTTCAAAAAGAAGAAGCTTTTTTAGAAGCGTTAAAGAGATTACAAAAGGAATTGGGATAGGTTATGAAATTTAATATAGTTACATTTGGATGTAAAGTTAATCAATATGAATCAAATATGATGAAAGAAAGAATGCTTTCATCAAATTTTTTCTATGAAGAAGACATAAATAAAGCAAACATAATTATAGTAAATACTTGTTCTGTCACTAATGTTGCAGATAAAAAATGTTTAAAAATGATAAGAAAAATAAAAAGAGAATATCCAAATGCTATTCTTGTAGTTGCTGGTTGTAGTAGTCAAAATAAACAAAGTGATTATGAAAACTTAGACATAGACATACTTATTGGTAATAAAGATAAAAGTATAATAAATGAGCTTATTAAAGAATATATAGATACTAAAAAAAGATATGTTAAGTTTTATAATGATAGAGATTTAGATTTTGAAGATATGTTAATAGATGATTATAATCATGTAAGAGCTTTTATTAAGATTGAAGATGGTTGTGATAATTTCTGTTCATATTGTATTATTCCTTATGTCAGAGGTTCTGTAAGGTCTAAATCTTTTAATAAAGTAATCGAAGAAGCTAAACATTTAGCACATCATGGACATAAAGAAATAGTTTTAACTGGTATTCATACTGGCCATTATGAAGATTCTGGTCATGATTTAACTGATTTAATAAATGAACTTTCTAAAATTGAAGAATTAAAACGAATTAGAATATCTAGTATTGAAATAACAGAACTTAATGATAAGTTCTTAGATATGCTAGGTAAAAATGATAAAGTATGTAATCATTTACATATTCCTCTTCAAGCAGGTAGTGATGAAATACTAAAAAGAATGAACCGTAAATATGATTTAAAATATTATGAAGAAAAAATAAATAAAATTAGGAGTATTAGACCCGATATATCAATATCAACAGATATTATCGTAGGTTTTCCATATGAAACAGAAGAGTTATTTAAAAGTACTTTAAATTTTTCAGAAAAGATGAAATTTAGTAAAATTCATGTTTTTCCTTATTCAATTAGAAAAGGTACAGCAGCAGCATCGATGCTGGAGCAAATTGATGAAAGTATAAAAAAGGATAGAGTTAAAAAATTAATGGCTTTAAGTGAAAAAATGGAAGAAGAATATTATAATAAATTTAAGGGTAAAAGCTTAGATATTCTTGTAGAAGAAGTAAATGATAATGTAAGTATTGGTCATACAAGTAATTATTTAAAAATAGAAGTACCTGAAAAACTAAATAAAAATGAAATCTATACAGTAACATATAACGGAGGAAAATAATGGACGAATTACAAGAAAGAATAATAAATTTAACAAGTAATGAAGAAGCAAGATATTTTTACCATTTTACAAATGCATCAGGTGATAAAATTTTAGAAGAAGGTTTAGTAGTGGCAAACCCTTTATGGGAACAATCATTTTTATAATTTAGTAAAGAAGAACTTGCAAATATTGCATCAGTATTAGATGATAATAAAAGTACTGTAGTTAAAAATAATACAACCATGATTATAGCAGGGGTTTATAAAGATAGTATGGATGGTTTTATAAGAAAATTAAGGCCAGAAGAAGGAGCGTTTCTAGATTTTGAAGGAGTTGGGGCTCCAGATTATATTGTTGATAGTAATAATTTATTAGGTTATATTGATTTAGAAAATTTAGAATTAATTACAAATGAATATGCTAGTGTTCTAAGTGATAATCTATATTTAGATTAATTTATTAAATTAGAGTAAATAACTTGATATTTTGAAGTAAGAAGTTTATAATAATGTAAGTATTAGGCATATAAGTATGCTAGTAAAAATACATAAAAGGGTATTTATGAATTACATTAAAGGCAAGATTAAAAAGTTAATATTTTATAGTAAAGAAAGTGGCTTTGTAGTCGCTTTATTTCGCGTTAAGGAAAGTAATGTACTTGAGATAGGAAGTAATAAGACTATAACTATTACAGGTTCATTTTTAGACCCAAGTATTGATGTTGCTATGACTCTTTATGGTGATTATAAAAAAAATGATAAATGGGGTATGCAATTTGTTGTAGAAAGTTATGAGGTAGATAAACCCACTACAAAAGAAGCAATAATTGACTTTTTATCTAGTCCATTTATTGAAGGATGCGGGGAAGTAACTGCCAAAAGAATAGTGGAAGCTTTCGGAGAAAAATCATTAGATATAATAAAAAATGATAAAGAAAAATTACTTGAAATTGAAGGCTTAACAGAAAAAAGAGCAGAAAAAATCCATGCATCACTAATTAACTATGATAAAAGTGGGGATACTATATTAAAACTTCAAAATTTAGGTTTTTCTATTGAAGAATGTTATAGGATATATAATTATTTTAAAGATGAAATAGATGAAGTTTTAGCAAATGACTTTTATAGAATAAGTGAAGTTGTAGATTTTAGAAAAGTAGATAGTATATATGTTAATAATTATGGTGATAAATCCGACGCTAGAGTATTTGCGTGTATTTTAGAAAGTATGAGAATATTATCTTTTGCAAATGGTGATACATTTTATTATGCAGATGAAATAAGAAGTACTATTTTAAAAGAATTTTATATTGAACTTACGGAAGATGTTTTCTTAGAATGCTTAGATTATCTAGAAAATAACAATGATATTATAAGATTAGATAAAAGAATATATTTAAAAGAATATTATGAAAAAGAATGTAATATAGCTAAGTGTTTAAAGAAAATAGATAGTAAAGCACCAAAATTGTTTTATAATATTGATGAAAAGTTAAAAGATTTAGAAGAAAAATTAAAAATAGATTACAATGAAACACAAGAAAAAGCTATAAAAAGTGCTTTAAATAATAATATAACAATTATATCCGGGGGACCTGGAACTGGTAAAACAACTATCATTAATGCCATAGTTAAACTATATATAGAAAAAGAAAAATTAGGACCAGCAGATATAATGGAAACTATAGCACTTTTAGCTCCGACTGGAAGAGCTGCTAAAAAGATGAATTCATCAACAGGTATTCCAGCATATACAATTCATAGATATTTAAAATGGTATAAGGATAGTAATGAATTTGTATATAATGAATATAATAAAACTCATCATAAATTAATTATTGTAGACGAAGTAAGTATGATAGATGTTGATTTATTTAATGCTTTACTTAATGGTATTAGCTCAAATGTCAAACTAATACTAGTTGGTGATACATTCCAACTTCCAAGCGTGGGTCCAGGACTTGTTTTAAATGACTTAATTGATAGTGATTTCTTTAATTATGTACCACTTAATCAAATTTATAGACAAAGTGATAATTCATATATACCATTTTTAGCTAAAGAAATTAAAAATAATGATTTAAGTGAAGAATTTCTAACTAAAAAAGATGATTATAACTTTGTTCAAGTGGACTCAAGTAATATAAAAAGTGCAATAAAACAAATAACAGATATCTCTCTTAAAAAAGGTTTAGATGAAAGAAGTGTTCAAGTTTTAGCCCCGATGTATAAGGGAGAAGCTGGAATAGATGCTTTAAATAGCACTTTACAAGAAATATATAATCCACCAGAAAGACATAAAGATGAAGTTATTTATGGTGAATATATTTATCGTGAGAAAGATAAAGTTTTGCAACTAGTTAATGACTTAGATAATAATGTTTTTAATGGTGATATTGGTTTTATAGAAAGTATAAATGGCAATAAAATAATAATTAATTTTGATGGTAATAGAGTAGAATATGATAAAAAAGATTTAAAACAAATAAAACATGCCTATGCTATATCTATTCATAAGAGCCAAGGTAGTGAATTTACTCATGTTTTAATGCCAATATCAAAAAGTTATTACAAAATGCTTTATAACAAACTTATTTATACTGGTGTAAGTAGAGCAAAAAAGAGCCTTACTTTAGTAGGAGATGCTGCAGCTTTCCAAAGAGCAGTAGGTAATAATTATTCATCTGGAAGAAAAACAAGTTTAAAAGAACAAATTACTATGGTATATAATAGTTAAATTTGGACATACTACCTGTAGAGGTGGAAAAATGAAAAATATGGTTAAAGCTATGATGGTAGTTGGCACTATGGCAGGTGTTGCTGGTGGTATTTATTTAATGAATGATAAAAAAGCAATGAAGAAAGCTGGCAAAAAAGTAATAAGTGCCATGGATAGTGCAGAGTCAATGATAGCTAAAAAAATAAACTAAAAATTATTCTTATAAAAAAAGTGACTGTAAACTGATAACA
>ULQL01066529.1_pt1 | contig 14879 bp, 9 predicted proteins | sample 1954411 | NCBI WGS metagenome assembly ULQL01 (sample SAMEA4835654, study PRJEB28245) | human gut metagenome | biome: gut microbiome; material: fecal sample | place: Denmark | collected 2008 | reverse complement strand
AAAGAGTTCCGTGATAATTATCGTAAGAACAAGACTATCATTTAAAAGGTTCGGCCGGAACTTTCTCATGGACTTGCCTGATTTTGACAGCACTAAAAGAAAGCGGATTTTCTGAAAGTTCGGGGATATTGTAGGATTTGAATGCCTGGAAATAATGTTCCGTGTCTTTTTGCGGTACTACGAACGGCTTGTAAGTTGTTTTTTCTTTATTCGGATAGCCAGAACAAGGCTTCTCATATTGACGGTCTCTATTTTGATAAAATATCATAAGTATATGTTCGGATAGTATTGGTTTGTCTGTCGGTAAATTTCCATCTTTGCCTTTGGGTTACAACCTGGTAAAACTTTGAATACTAACCTTAAAAAAGACAAGTGTCATGAAAAAGCTATCTTACCTTTTTGCCGTGGCGGCTTCCGCCGCTTGCCTCTGTGCCTGTACCGATGTTACCGATGTTCTTCCGGCAGAACAAATCCCGGCCGATGCACGTAGTACCTTGGGGGCCGACGTAGTTCTTCAGTGGAACAACGAAGAACAAACCATCAATGGTTTTGGTGTGGCGCAGGCCGGCTGGTCCGACTATCTTTATGCCCACCGCAAGCGTCAGGAGATTATGGATGTGATGTTCGGACAGGACGGGCTTCGCCTCAGTATCCTCAGGGGCGAGGTATTCCCCCATTACGATGAAACCACGTTTAATATGGACGAGGATATCAATCTGTCTTTGGATGATCCTTTTTTCGATATTGATTTCAACCGTGATGAGAATCGTGTTGCCGAAGGCATCGCACAGCGCAACGGACAGTTGTGGATTATGAAAAAAGCGAAGCAGGAATACGGTGTGGACAAACTCATCTTTTCCGTTTGGTCTGCTCCGGCTTATATGAAAAGCAACGGCAGTACCTCGCAAGGTTTTTTGAAACGCGGCAGCTACCAGGCCTTTGCCGACTATCTTTCCAATTTCTGTGATGCCTACACAGCGGCAGGTCTGCCTGTCTATGCCATCTCTCCGGCCAACGAGCCCGAGTATGCGGCAAGCTGGAACTCATGCCTCTGGCTTCCCGGTACCACTACGCTGGGACCGTTCATTGTGAATAACTTAGGTCCCAAGTTGCGACAGACCCATCCCGAAACCCGGATTATCTTTGGCGAGAATGCCCAGTGGTCTGCCATTCTGGGCTTTATCATGGGCAGTAAAAATTATGTGCGCGATATTCTGAACCTGAATCCTAAAATCACCAACTTTCCCGTCATTGCCGCCGGACACGGCTATGTGGATCCTGTGACTGGGAAAGATCCTGCCATTGAACCGTTCAGCAAAGCCGAATCGAAGGGAATTCCCGTGTGGCTGACCGAAATCAGCGATCCTACGGAAAGTTATGATGCTACCATGACCAGTGGCTTGAAATGGGCGAAGAAGTTCCATCGTTTCTTGTGTGAGGCCAATACCGGCGCTATTGTGTGGTGGGCAGGTGCTATACCGGATGGCGGAACCACCGAGGGGCTGATTAACATTGAAAAGAACCGCGTGGACTATGAAGTGACCAAGCGTTGCGAGGTGTTCGGCAACTTCTCCCGTTACATCCCTGTAGGAAGCAAGCGCATCTCGGCGCAATATGATTTCGAACAAGGCTATATGGTGTCTGGCTATAAATATGGTGACAACGGTTACACGGTTGTAGCCATCAACCCTGCGGATCATGAAGTAGTTATTTCGTTGGCTCTTGAAAGCGCTCAGGTTTCCGGTGCTTTGCAAGGCTATGTCACCGATGACACCCGTAAATGGGAGCCGGTGGAAGCTGTTCAACCTGCCGATGGTGTCTATACCCTGACCTTGCCGGCCCGTAGCGTGGTTTCCTATACCGGAACTGTGTTGAGTAGTTCGTCTTTGTAACGTTGGTTCTGTTTTTATTTCTACGCTGCAATAGTTTTTTGTTCCGTCATTGTATTGCGCTGATAAACAGTAATATGCGGTGACGGAATTTCCTGTATCCCCACGAAGTGCTTTTTCGTTTTTTCCTTGCAGAAGCCGGTTCGTCGGATATCGGTTTCCATGTCGGGTACGTAATCTTGATATATGTATGGCAGTATCCGTGCAAGGGGATGGGAGTTTCCATGCAAGAAGACTGCATCATTTGTTGCACCACTCGGCTGAACGTGCCTTTTCACTCAAGTGAAGTGCCGTTGCCACCTGTGTGAAACGGTTGCTTCACCAAGGTGAAGCAATAAAGTCATAAGACTGTTTTCACGGTTGCATCCTGTTGATAAAATACATCTATTGAAGTTTTGTCATTTTGTGTGTGGCGGTTGTTGTGTTGTACATTGATGAACGATACCACCGCTTACCTACCGGTTGAGAGCCTTTATGGATGTTTTTTTACAGTAATTGGTTGATAATTAGAAGAATACTGTGTAGGAAAAATTTTATATTTCACGTTCAATTCAGATGCGTTTTCCATTGTCTTGAAGAATTTTTTTTTGATATTGATAAGATTTCATTGTTTAATGCTTGAATTGTATTTGTTCCTGCTTGCTTGAATTGCCATCTTTGCAATGTTAATTTTTAATTCAAATAACTATGAAAACAAAGACATTCTTAATTTCAGCTGCTATTCTTCCATCCATGGGGCATTACCGTTGTTTGCGAAAGCAATAACGTGTTGGAAATCTATTTTTAGTTAATTTTACAGCAATATTTTTTAATTAAACTCTAATACATTATTTATGAAACAAATTGCATTTACATGGTTGCTGTGCATACTTAGTATATGTGCCTATGCTCAGCAAATTACTGTTACCGGAACAGTGACGGATGCGGAGAATAATCCGTTGATTGGTGCGGCTGTTGTTGTAGTAGGAACTACGGATGGCGTGATTACCGATTTTGATGGCAAATATACCATTAAGGCCGCTTTCGGTCAGTCTTTGAATTTCTCTTATGTAGGTTATCGGGAGCAAACTGTTAAGGTTGATGGCCGCAGTGTGATTAATGTGAAATTGTCGGAAGGTGAATTGTTGGACGAGGTGGTGGTTATCGGTTACGGTACAGTGAAGAAAAGCCATTTGACAGGTGCGGTCGCTTCTGTTTCCGGTAAAGAGTTACAGGCAAATGTTGCACGTAGTGCTTCAGCTGCTTTGCAAGGAAGAGTTGCCGGTGTTACTGTGTCGGCTGCCAACGGTCAGCCGGGGGAAGGCTTGAATATTAATGTCCGTGGTATCAGTTCATTGAGTGCCACCAGTCCGCTTTATGTGATTGACGGTGTGTATGGTGATATCAATATGGTTGATCCCGCTGACATTCAGTCTATTGAAGTGTTGAAAGATGCTTCGGCTGCTGCTATTTATGGTTCTCGTGCTGCTAATGGTGTTGTATTGGTCACTACTAAAGGCGGTCGTTTGGAAACTTCTGCCCGTGTAACAGTGGATGCCTATACAGGCGCTCAGATGGTTGCCAAATACATTGATGTAATGGATGGTAATCAGCTTCGCGATTTGGCAAAGGCTACCGGTTATAGTTCGGCAGAAGGGTTGCTGAATTGGAATGGAGGTGCTGGAACAGACTGGCAGAAAGAACTTTATAACTCGGCTATGGTGAGCAAGGTTAGCTTGAATGTATCTGGAGGAAACAAGACTTCGACCTATAATCTTTCGGGAAGCTATCTTAACCAGGATGGTATTGTGAATACTACCGGTTATGAGGCATGGAACATTCGTGCTAAGAATACTTTTTCTTTTTTCAATAATCATTTGCGTATGGGGACTACGTTGATGATGAAATTCTATAAAAAGAAGTATGAAGATGTTTCATATACCTCCGCTCTGACAGCTGTGCCTATGTGGAATGTATATGGTGAAGATGGCACTTGGGGTGTCGCTCCGGAATGGACCAGAGGAGATAATCCTGTGGGTTGGACAGAAGCCTATGATTACCAAAGACATGGGATAGACATTTTATTGAATGGCTATGCCGAAGTGGATTTGTTCTTGAAAGGATTGAAATATAAATTCAATGTAGGTATAAACAAATATACAAGACGTAATTATGCCTATAGTTCTCCTTATTATTTCAGTTCTACTTCACAAAAGAATGAAGCGGAATTGTCGGAAAGTACAGACTGGGAGAATGATTGGTTGATTGAAAATACAATCAATTATGATAATACGTTTGGCAATCATACGATTTCTGCTTTGGTGGGTTATTCTGCCCAGCGTAACAATGCGCGTGGTTTTGGTGCAGGACGTAAGGGTTTCCCGGAAGGTTTCTCTGTGATTGACGCCGGTTCGGTTTCTTCACAAAATACATCGGGTAGCGCATGGGCCAATACAATGATTTCTATGTTTGGGCGTGTGATGTATTCGTATGCCGATCGTTATATGCTGTCTGCTTCTGTTCGTCGGGACGGTTCTTCCAAATTTGCAGATGGAAACCGCTGGGGCACATTCCCGTCTGTATCTTTGGGTTGGAATGTGATGAATGAAGATTTCTTTGAAAATATCAAGGAAACCATGAATGAATTGAAAATTCGTGCCAGTTATGGTGTACTGGGTAATTTGAGCGGCATTGGCAATTATGCTACCCAGTCTGTTGTTTATAAAGGTATGAATAACATGATGGGCACAGAACTTTGGGAAGGTGCCATTACCGGTAAGGAATGGACTTCACCCATGAATGTGACTTGGGAAAAGACGAAGACTTTGAACTTGGGTTTGGATTTTGCTTTCTTGAACAATAAGTTCAGTGTCAGTGCTGATTATTTTATTCAGAAAACAGAAGATATGTTGTTGTCTATGCCGCAGTCTTTGAGTTTTGGCTTGAGTGGGAATCCTACAGTAAATGCAGGTACAGTAGAAAACAAAGGATTTGAAATTTCATTGAATCACCGTAATAATGTAGGCGATTTGTATTATCATGTAGGTGTCAATGCCACCTTTATCAAGAATGAACTGACGGAAGTAAACGGAAGTCGTGATGAATGGCAGGGATTCAATCCTCATGCCAAAGGAACGATCACTTATGCCAAGACCGGTCATTCCATAGGTTATTTCAATTTGATAAAGACGGATGGTGTATTCCAAAGCCAACAAGAAATTGATGCGTATGTGGATAAGAACGGTAATAAGATCCAGCCTAATGCACAACCGGGTGACTTGCGTTTCGTGGATTATAACGGAGATGGTAAGATTGACAATAATGACCGTCAGGATGTAGGCTCTGCTTTCCCGAAAGTTAACTTGGGTGTAAGTCTGGGTGCTGAATGGAAAAGTTTGGATTTGAATATGTTCTTTGACGGAAACTTTGGCAACAAGATTTACAATGCCCAGTATTATACTACGGTTTATAATGAATCAACAGGAAACCAATATGCAGAACGCATGAACAGCTGGACTGAAAACAATCATTCTGACATTCCTCGCTGTTTGTTTGGTACTAGCGATCCTAATGGTACAAACTGGGGCTATACGGACCGTTGGTTGGAAAATGGTTCATTCTTGCGCTTGAAGACTTTGGAATTAGGTTATACGTTGCCCAAAGTATGGGTATCTAAAGCCGGTTTGCAGAATGTGCGTGTTTATACGGCTATGGAAAACCTTTTCACTATAACCGATTATAAAGGATATACTCCTGACTTGGGTATGGTAGATGCCGATGGTGCCGGTACATCAGGTGGTTCGGGTGTAATGACCCGTGGTTGTGATGACGGTCGTTATCCGATGGCACGTACTATCACCTTTGGTTTACAAGTAAATTTCTAATTAGGAATAAGTAATATTTGCAGAATATGAAAAAGAATTTTATAAAATACATAGCTGCATTGGCTGTAGCTCCAATGTTGTTGTCTTCTTGTAGTGATGACTTTCTGAATGAGATTGATCCTAACCGTCAGACTCCGACCACTTTTTGGACATCCGAGGATAATGTGATGAAAGGCTTGTCCGCAGTTTATAATCCTTTCCGCCGTATGACCAGTGGATATTATGGTGGGTTGGAAGGCATCATGCATCTTCAGATGCGCGGTGACGACCTTTACCCCACTCGTGGAGAAGAACCTTATATTTGGGAATATTTGTCGTTTGTCAACACAACGAATACAAAGGATTTGAGCTGGGGAAACATCTATGAAGGCATTCAGATGGCAAACGAATTCATATATCGTGCGGCTACGGTTGATATGGACGAAACCAAACGTGAGCAAATGATAGGTGAGGCTTATTTCTTACGTGGATTCTGGTACTTCCGTTTGCGTACTGATTATCGTGATGCGGTTATCCGTACTCTCCCGCAGGATGCAGATCCGGAAACTCATGGACTGTCTAGCGGTGATGAAGTGCTGGAACAGGCTATTTCAGACTTTAAGGAAGCCAAGTCTCGTTTGCCTAAGCTTCGTTCAAGCGATGAGAACGGTCGTGTAACTCAAGGTGCGGCTATTGCTATGTTGGGTAAAGCTTATATCTGGAAAGGGGATTATCAGGCCGCTAAGGATGAGTTTGAAATTATAATGAATGGTTATGGTTACGATTTGACTCAAAAGTATGAGGACAACTTCCGTGACGATACGGAATTTAATGCTGAATCTATTTGGGAAATCAATTATGATGCCAAAGGTAATTCGGGTGACGCTTGGGGCAATGGCACTAGTGACGACTCGTTTATGGGAAACAACCTTGCTCATTATTTTGGCCCGACACTGAAAGGTGAGAATATTGGCGGTGGTTGGTATAAGATGCAGCCTTCTCCCTATTTGATAAAAGAATTCATTTCCGAACAGCGTCCGGAAGGATCTGATTCCAAATGGGATAAGCGTTTGTACACTACGTGCTTCTTTAAATATTCTGATTTCGGTGATGTGAAGCCGGATGAAAAATTCTATGGTGGTAAAGTGGAATTTGATGATATGTTTAAATGGACGGTACTGCCCGAAGGCGATGGCAAATATGGTATTGCCAAGCAAGGATATGCTCCTGCTTATCCGGTTATCGAGGGTGTTCAAGGGCGTTTCATGATGAAGAAGTTTGCAGCTTGGTGGGTTCCCACAGGATGTACGATGTATTCTAACGATGCCGGACGTATCAACAATTTACGTATTATGCGCTTTGCAGAAGTTTTGTTGCTCCACGCTGAGGCTTGTCTGGAAACCAATGATGAAAGCGGAGCAATGAAAGATATTAACCGGATTCGTGTACGTGCCGGGCTGCCGGAGAAAAACTTGAGTGGAAAAGATGCTATAATGACAGAACTCCAGAAACAGAAATTGCTGGAATTTGCCGGAGAGAATATACGTTGGGATGATATGGTTCGTTGGTACGGAAATGATCCTGCTAAGTTGAAAGCTATCATGCACGAACGCAAGACCGATTCTCAACATTATGAATTGCTTTACGAAGAAAATGAAAGTGGTGAAAAGGAATTGGTAGGATATAAACCGACAGACCGCATTTCGGATACACAAGGATTTGACCATTTTGAAGCTAAATTCTTGTACTTCCCGATACCTCAGGCAGAGGTGGACGCTAATTTGAATTTGGAGCAAAAGCCGGAATGGAGATGATTGCATTGAACTGATAATTAAAAAGTATGAGAGGGAGGGGGATCTCTCCCTCTATAAAAACAATGAAGCCAAATGAAAAGGAAAGGATATTATTTATGCTCTTTGTTGGTTATGATATTTGTATTTTTGTCATGTCGTGATGAAGAACAGGATTGTACCCAAGCTATGCAGGATATACAAAACCAGTTGAAGGAAAATGATTTATTGAAATCTGTTTCTCAAGAACGTGAACAATGTGTTTTGTTATTTGAGTCCAATAAGATAATTTTTCCGCAAGAGTTAATCCAAAGTGTAGATGTGGATGCGGAAAACTGGAAAACGACTTTGACATTTGCCAATGGAAGCACTTATGTTATACCTACCTTAGGTACTTCGATTGACAACTTGATATTGAGTTCTACAGTCAATCCTTCCGGTTGCAATCCATTATCGGCCAGTGTAGTTGTAAAATTACCTGTATTGGGACGCATTAAACTGATTGTGCACAGCAAACCGGGAAAGCATACGCCTGACGTGGAATATACATTTAAAGATGTGGGATTAAAACAGAATATTCCGGTATTGGGACTTTATCCCAATTATAATAACCAGATCACTTTAATTTATACGGATTTGCAAGGAAATGAACGTGCTCGGTCCAATCTAAAGCTTCAGACGAAAACATTGGAAAGCAGAAGGCTGCCTAAGGAAATCAGAGTGGTAAAGGCTCAATATGACCGAATGGAGCCAGGCATGAATTTGGTAAACTCCCCCGGACAGGATGAAACAGACACATCTATTCCTTATATGATAGATGCTGACGGAGAAATCCGTTGGATTCTTGATTGGGAGAAGTCGGATGAACATCGATATATCGGAATCGGGTGCGGATTGATCCGGATGCAGAACGGACATTATATGACCGGTGACGGAAACCATCATCGGATGGTGGAGGTGGATATGATGGGAAATACAATTCATAATTGGGATATGCTGGAAAGGGGATACACTATGCATCATGCCATATCTCAAGATAAGCAAGGCAATATATTAGCGACTGTGAGCAAGACTTCCGCTAAAATCGCCAATGGGAAAGATGTACGGATAAATGATTTTATTATTATGATGGATCCCGAAAAAGGGGAGATATTGCAAGAATGGGATTTGGTGCACATGTTGGATTCGGCTCGCTATGGAATGACCGATTATGATCTAACCTCAGACCCTTTTGCACAAAGTGCCAGTAATTGGGCGCATAATAATGGTATAGTAGAGTGGGGAGATGATTATCTGGCTACAGCTCGTTATCAAGGAATCTTTAAGTTTAATAAAGCTGGAGGTATTGAGTGGATTATATCGCCTCATGGGTATTGGAGAGATAAATACTTGAAATTATTATTGAATCCTCTTCATGCCGACGGGACTCCTATTACTGATCCTGAGGTGATAGCCGGAACGAAGAATTGTGATGATTTTGAATGGCCTTGGGGATGTCATACAGCTGTCCCATTACCTAATGGACACATTCTTTATTTCAATAATGGTTATGGGCGTAACTTCAAACTGGATTTTACAGACAGGAAAAATATTTATACTTGCGGCATAGAATATGAAGTGGATGAAGTGAACCGTACGGTTCGCCAAGTTTGGCAGTATGGAAAAGAGCGTGGTGCCGCGTATTTTACTCCGGCCCGTTCCGGGGTGCAATATTTGGAACAAACGGGTAACAGATTAATTTGTCCGGGAATGAGCAATGTGCTTAGCAATGGCAATCGTGGTGCACGCGTGACAGAAGTAGATCCTGAAACACAGGATGTTGTGTTTGAGTTGGAATTGGAAGATGCGATTTACCAGCGGGTTTACCGTATGTCTCTTTATCCTGAGAACCAATAACAACACTGTATAGAATATGATTGATTTTTGATAAAATAGTATAATTCTAGATGCTTGGATAGCATTCTTTTACTGTAAAAGATGGATTGATAACAATGAAAAGAAAATAAGATATGAACGGATATTTCAAAAAACAAATAGAAGCATTGCGCCAACGCCATGAAGCGTTGTTGCAACGTCCTAATGAAATGCAGGAAGAAACGAACGGTGTCATCCGCCGTTATGTTTATCCGGTACTGACACGCCAGCATATTCCCCTGGAATGGCGTTATGACTTCAACCCTGCCACCAACCCTTGTTGTATGGAGCGTATCGGCTTTAATGCTACCATGAACAGTGGTGCCCTGAAATGGAACGGAAAGTATCTGATGGTGGTGCGTGTGGAGGGAGCAGACCGGAAGTCGTTCTTTGCCATAGCCGAAAGCCCTAACGGGGTGGACAATTTCCACTTTTGGAAACGTCCGCTGGTATTGCCCGATGTGGATCCGGCGGAAACCAATGTGTATGATATGCGTCTTACCGCTCACCAGGATGGATGGATTTATGGTATCTTTTGCAGCGAACGCCATGATGACAAGGCACCGGCGGGAGATCTGTCGGCGGCGGTGGCAAAGGCGGGAATCGTACGCACGCGCAATCTGGTGGACTGGGAACGGTTGCCCGACTTGAAAGCGGCGAGCCAACAGCGCAATGTGGTGTTGCATCCCGAATTTGTGAATGGGAAATATGCCCTCTACACCCGTCCGCAGGATGATTTTATTAATGCCGGAAATGGGGGAGGAATAGGATGGGCGTTGATAGACGACATCACCCGGGCGGAGGTGAAGGACGAAATGATAATAAACCACCGTTATTATCACACGATCAAAGAGGTGAAGAACGGAGAGGGACCGCACCCCATCCGCACCTCCCAAGGATGGCTGCACCTGGCGCACGGAGTACGCGGATGTGCCGCCGGACTGCGCTATGTGCTCTATCTCTATATGACCGCAGCCGATGAACCGTGGCGCGTCATAGCTGAACCAGCCGGCTATCTGCTGGCTCCGCTGGCGGGGGAAAGGGTGGGCGATGTGTCCAATGTGCTTTTCTCGAACGGATGGATAGCCGATGACGACGGTACGGTATACATCTATTATGCCTCCAGCGACACGCGGATGCACGTGGCGGTTTCTACGGTGGATCGCTTGGTGGACTACTGTCTGCACACGCCTGCCGACGGATTGCGTTCCGCAGCTTCAGTGGCAGCGGTGAACGCGCTGATAGATCGCAACGAGGCATTTCTGAACGGGTAAAATAGAAGGAATATAAAGGCATTGATAAGATAAAGTCGTTTTTAATGCGGAATGGCTGTTTTTTAGGTGGAAAGAGAAGTGGATAATGCCATTTATTTTCTTGTCGAAAGGGAATAAATGGCTAATTTTGTAATTATAAACCCAAAATAGATATTGTATGAAAAAGATTGCTTTATGGGCTATGTGCATAGCCGTAATGGTGTTGTCGGGTTGCCGGAAGGCTCCGGAATGGAAAGCGGAACATGTGTTTGTCATCGGTTTGGACGGATGGGGCGCCTACAGTGTGGAAAAGGCGGATATGCCGAACGTGAAGGCGTTGATGGATGCCGGATGCTACACGTTGAAAAAACGCAGTGTACTTCCTTCATCCAGTGCTGTAAATTGGGCTTCCATGTTTATGGGGGCAGGTCCTGAACTGCACGGGTACACGGAGTGGGGATCAAGAACACCCGAACTACCCTCGCGTGTGCTGAACGAGCATGGCATTTTCCCCACCGTGTTCAGCGAGTTGCGCAAGGCGGCTCCCGATGCCGAGATGGGCGTACTGTATGAATGGGATGGTATCAAGTATCTGGTAGATACGCTGGCTTTGAACCATCATGCGCAGGCACCCGACTATAACACGCATCCTACGGCTTTGTGTGACATGGCCTGTGAGTATATTATGCAGAAGAAACCGGTGTTGAGTGCTTTCTGTTTCGACAACCCTGACCACGTAGGGCACGGTGACGGACACGATACTCCGGCTTATTATGCCAAACTGAAAGAACTGGACGGCTATGTGGGCCGTATTGTGGATGCCATCAAGGAAGCGGGTATTTATGAAAACAGCATCATTATTGTCACCGCTGATCATGGGGGAATCAATAAGGGACATGGCGGAAAGACCATGGAGGAGATGGAAACGCCGTTCATTATCGCCGGAAAGAACATCAAGAAGGGGGGAGCTTTCGAAGAGAGCATGATGCAGTTTGACTGCGCGTCTACTATAGCATCTGTTTTCAATCTGGAGCAACCGCAGGTGTGGATAGGACGCCCCATGACACAGGTGTTTGAATAAAAGATGAAGCGGATACTATGAAATTGCATATCGTTGATATTCTGATTATTTGTGCTTATCTGATGGTTATTGTCGCCATCGGGTTGTTTTTGAAAAAGAAGGCGGCAAAGAATATGGATTCTTATTTTTTGGGCGGAAAGTCGTTGCCGTTTTATATGTTGGGACTGTCGAATGCATCGGGCATGTTTGATATTACCGGCACCATGCTGATGGTGTATTGGGCTTTTGCTTATGGGTTCAAAAGTCTGTGGATTCCATGGTTGTGGCCCGTGTTCAATCAAATTTTCCTGATGGTCTATCTGTCGGTGTGGCTCCGCCGGAGCAATGTGCTGACGGGCGCCGAATGGATAAAGACCCGTTTCGGGCAGGGGCGGGGGGCTACGCTCTCGCATACTATTGTCATTGTCTTTGCTCTGCTCAGCGTGCTGGGCTTCTTGAGCTACGGGTTTATCGGAATCGGCAAGTTCATGGAGATCTTTTTTCCGTGGGAGGTAGTGTTGCAGTATGTGCCCTGGGATATTCCGGTACAATATGTGCCTCATTTTTACGGCATTTTCTTTACGGCCATTGCTACCTTCTATGTGATGCTGGGCGGTATGCTCAGCATTGTGTGGACGGATGTGGTGCAGTTCCTCATCATGACGGTGGCGGGTGTGGTCATTGCCATTATCGGGATGAACATGGTGGCTCCTGAAATGATCCGGGAATTTGTGCCTGCAGGGTGGGAGTCGCCTTTCTTCGGCTGGACGCTGGACATTGACTGGAGTGAACGGATGAGTTTGCTGACGGAACGCATGGCGGACGAACCTTACAGCCTGATGGGTGTCTTTGTGATGATGGCGTTGCTGAAAGGGATTTTTATGAGCATGGCGGGGCCTGCTCCGAACTATGACATGCAGAAGATCCTGTCGTGCAAGTCACCCAAGGAGGCGGCGCTGATGAGCGGTTCGGTATCGGTCATTCTGCTGATTCCGCGTTATCTGATGATTATGGGGTTTGCGTTGCTGGCTATCTATTTCTTTAAAGTGGATGGAGGACTGGAACAGATGACGGCTGTCCACACGGATTTCGAAACAATTCTTCCTCACCTGATTACGAAGTATGTGCCGGTGGGGCTGGCGGGTTTGTTACTGGCAGGATTGCTGTCGGCATTCATGTCTACATTCGCTTCTACGGTGAATGCGGCACCGGCCTATGTGGTGAATGATATTTATCTGAAGTATATCAACCCAAGGGCTTCCGTCAGGACACAGATACGGGCGAGTTACCTCGTTTCGGTACTGGTGGTGGTTATCAGTACGGTGATGGGCTTTTTTCTGAAGGATATCAACGAGATTTTCCAGTGGATTGTGGGCGCGTTGTTCGGCGGATATATTGCCGCCAATGTGTTGAAGTGGCACTGGTGGCGGTTTAATGGTGAAGGGTATTTCTGGGGAATGACTTCGGGTGTGGTGGCTGCCATTGTGATGAAGTTCACGGTGCCCGATTCGTTGGTACTTTATTTTTTCCCCGTGTTGTTCGGCATTTCGCTGGTGGGTTGTATCGTGGGTACGTACTCGGCACCTCCTACTGACGAGGAGACGCTGGTGAACTTCTATATCCGGGTACGTCCGTGGGGGTGGTGGAAACCGGTGGCGGCCAAGGCGGTAGCACGCTATCCGCAGGTGACGCGCAACCGCCATTTCAAGCGGGATATGTTCAATGTGGCGATTGGTATCGTGTGGCAGTGCTGTCTCACTATTGTACCCATGTATCTGGTGGTGCGCGGTACGGGGGGACTCATTGCGTCGGTGTTGCTGCTGGTGGTGACCACCGTGGTGTTGAAATATACCTGGTACAGGCCGTTGTGCAGGGAAGAGAAGGAATATGATGAGTTGATGAAACGTATCGGAATGGACTGATAGACAAAAAAGGGTAAATGTGTCAAAACTAAAATGGCTACCCCGCAAAGTTACAGATCGTATTTATAACACTTAAAAAAGGGTCGTATCAAGCTCTGTATTGAGTAATGATACGGCCCTTTCTTTAGCCTTTTAGGATGTTCAAATGCCAGATTATAAGTTCATATTTTCAAAAACAGAGTTTTGACATCCTCTTTTTGTCTGTCAATATCAACCGGAAGGTTTAGCTCACTTCGGGCGGCTCCAGTATGCGGCTGGCGTACTCATGTTGTAGCGGTAGCTCGACACCTTGTTTCATCAGTATTCTTCCGGAGAACATTTTGTTGTCCAGTGGCAGCGGACGGGCATCTTTTCCGGTTTAGTTCCGTGATGCGGTATTGCTTGTCGGCTTTCAGCCTGTCCATGCGGAAACGGGGAATAATCTGATTGCAATAATGCTGAATCTTGTAGGCAAGAACACGGCATGTTTTTTCTGTGGGGTGTAGAGCATCAGTGAGAAAGCACCTCTATCATTGTAAGGCGAGATGAGACGGTATGATAAATTGCCCAGCTGTATCATCGGAGGGATTTTCTTGTAGGTAATAATGGCTTCACGTTTTCGGGAACGGACAACGGCAGGGAGGTGTTCGGAGTAGCTATCAGAATATCTTGTTCCTATACCCGGAGCGGAAAGGAAGAGAAGAGGCATAAGTTTGCCGGAAGTAGTTTTTTCATGGGATGGTATTTTTTTGAAGAATAATGATCTGTATGTTTGGAATTATGCAAAAATGAAAGAAGTTTTTGGCATTTTATGATAGAATATTATTCATGTGGCACTATGTGCGCATTTTATGTAATTATGAGGTGCTTTTCCGCAATAAATATCAAGGAATCTTTTTATCTTTGCGAATATTGGTAATCAGTGCTTAAGTATAAAAAAAGGTTATGGAAAAGAGAGATAAAGAGGAAATGAGCCGCAGGAAGTTTCTGAAGATAGTAGGCGTCAGTGCGGCTGCATCGGCGGCAGCCCTGTATGGTTGTGCATCCGAAGGGAAACCGGCTTCATCCGAGGCTTCTGTGTTGGGCGAAGTGCCTGTGGATAAAATGACGTATCGCGTTTCTCCCAAAGGGGAGCGTGTCTCACTTTTAGGATATGGATGTATGCGCTGGCCGTTGAAACCTGCACCGGACAGCGATGGAAATGTGATAGATCAGGATGCGGTGAATGAA
>ULQL01015898.1_pt1 | contig 14925 bp, 16 predicted proteins | sample 1954411 | NCBI WGS metagenome assembly ULQL01 (sample SAMEA4835654, study PRJEB28245) | human gut metagenome | biome: gut microbiome; material: fecal sample | place: Denmark | collected 2008 | reverse complement strand
CCTTACATACGGGACAACGCAATACCGAGTTTACAAGTTGTTCGTTTATCATATATTACCGTTCTCAAATTTTTATTACGGATTTATTGTACCACCGCCGCCGAAAATGGTCAAGCCCTTACCTTTCTTGAAAGAAAGGTAAGCCAAAGAACTTCACACCGACCTACTTTTCTTTCGGAGAAAAGTAGGCAAAAGAACTTTGCACCGAATACACTACTTCATTTTAGCGAAGCTTTTGAAGTTCCAAGGGACTTTTCACGAAAAGTCCCTTGCGTCGGGGTTTGGGGCAGACGCCCCAACTGATAACGCACACGAAAAAAATGCGGTTCGCACCGCGTTTTTTATTATTTGCATTATGTGTTGGAACTGCCGTTCCAAACCTCCGCTTTAAGGGGCTTTTTGTAAAAAGCCCCTTAAAAATCCGCAAAAACTTTTGCACCGAATGTGCCGATTTATTTCGGCGAAGCTTTTGAGGTTACGCCCGACACTCAATCATTGAGTGTTAGCTTTGCGTGTTTCAACGCTATAAATATTATCGGGACAAGTACGATTTGGAGTATTATTCCGGGAACAGCGTTTGCAACAGCGCCCGCCCAGAAAGCGGCAAAACCAAATTCAGTACTGTTTATCCCCGCCATTATAAATTTCACACCGCCCCATACAAAACGCCCGAGTATCATTGATATGATGAGCGACACGTACACAAACGGTATTTTTTTCGGAAATATCTTATAGAACAGTCCCGAAAAAAGTCCGTAAGCCAAAAGTTCGAAAGCCATAGGTATCGCAATAGGCGGCAATGGCATGTGAAAAATAAACATTCTCAAAAACGGAGAAACAAATCCCGTTACGGCACCGCAAACGGGTCCGCATACAAAGCCGCACAACATAACGGGCAAGTGCATGGGGCACAGAGCGTTTCCTATTTCTTTTATCTGTCCTGTAAGCAAAGGCAAAAGCATTGCTATTGCGATAAACATCGCGGAATAAACGATTTTTTTTATAATCAAAGTATTTTTCTTCATATAGTTTCCTTTCGTAAAAAGCGGAAAATCACAAATCGGTTTCATGAAAAAACACAGCAAGCGTTTCTCAAAATCCGTCATAACAAAACAAAAACGCCGTTTTCTCTTTTGAGAAAGCGACGCCTTTTGACATCAAATTTTGTTTTATATGTATTTCCGCGGGCATAAAACAGTAAAATGTAAAACATTTTTAAAAGGACTTTTGTCCTATACTACGGCTTTATGCCGCATATATTTGCAATACTGAAAAATGCCGTTTACAAATAAAATTCTTGTTTTAATTATAAATCAGACAAAAAAATCTGTCAATATCATTTTTCCCGATCAATATTCTGTTTTTTCTTTTTGGGAATCAGAAGAATTACGATTATAAAAACACTTACGGCTATGACGGATATGCAAACTATTTTCTTTATGTCGGCTCTTTTTTCGGGATTTTCATGTATCTCCTCACCGCCGAAAGTTACATCTTCAAAATCCGAAGGCGTCCTGTCCTCTGTATTTCCGAAAAGGAAAAGCGAATTTTCTCCGTTTTTAAAACGCTTCAACGAACAAAGCGCGAAAAACGCCTGTTCCGTCGCCATGCCGTTTTCTTCTTCCCCGAAAACATGGGAAAAAGAACCGTCACCGCGCCTGAAAGAGAGCATGGAATCCATCGCTGTATTGCCGTTTTTTATAAATCTTTCGTCGGTTTCGGGATCTATATCAAGAGCGCACAGGGCTGTTATCACCTGCGCCGCGCTCTCGCAGTTTTCAACACCGTAGCTTGAAAAGCCGCCGCTTTCAAGCTGATTCTTCGAAATAAACAGCAAAGAAGAATCGACAGCTTTTTTCACATCGTCATTTTTATCGTAAAACGGAGCAAGAGCCGTTATCGCCATAGACGTGACATCGATATCCGAAGAACTTCCAGTTACGGAAAATCCACCGTCTGCATTTAAAAACGATATTATTTTTTCCGCAAGCGATAAAGGCGTATATTTTTCGCACTCCGCTCCGTTATTGAGAAGATGAAGCCCGTATACAAAACTCATAAGTCCGCCGTTACCGATAAAATTATTCGCGGCATACTCTATATATCTGCTTTTTATTCCGAGAGACAGAAAAACAAGCGCATATTTTTCGCCTGTCACAGGGAAAACATATCTTTCATTCGAAAGGTATGACGCAAGATTTTTCGCATATCCGGAAAAATCTTCCTCAGAAGAAAGCCTTGCAAGAGCAATTATATATAATTCTCCGCCATTTCCGGCATTCACGGAAAAATCTTTATCGATAAGCTCGCCTATGTTTTTTGCAGAGCAACTTTTTTCTTTGTACGATATGATATCCGCGATATCTCCGTCAAAAGTCTCCGCGGCAAAAATGCAGGCGGAAAACATTATGCAAAAAGCTATCGCAAAAGAAAATATTTTAAAAAAACTCTGTCTCATGCATTTTTCTTAGTTCTGGAAACCGCAACGGCAGCGCTTATAACGCCGAGGACGATAACCGCGACCACTATATACCATATAACAGAAGCGCCCGCTTCCACATTCGCCAAAACCACGGGAGGAACAAGATTTTCCGTATCGGATTTTGCGCTTATCACGTAATTTCCGGCGGATGAAAGCTTTATTTCAACCGTTCCGTCTTCTCCCGTTTTAAATTCCGTCACCTTTCCGTCTATGATTATCGAAGCACCCGAAACAGGCGATGTAACGGGATTGTAATTTTCATCGAATCCCGCTTTTTTCAAAGTGAGTTTTACGGTGTCGCCTTTTTCGGCGTCGACATTGTATACGTCAAAGAAAGAATATGTATCGGACCAAGAGGTAAGATCGGTATAAACATATGCATATATATGCGCGCCAACGGAGATCTCCGTGTCAAGAGAGAGCGCCGATCCGTTATTCAGAAAGTAGCCGTAGCTTCCTCCGTTTTCCGTCCCCCAGAGCTTCGTCATGGAAAGACCGTATTCCGTCTTTGCATAACCGTAACCCGCGTCGGCGCCGCCCTCGAATTTCTTTTCGTGTGCGATCATGAGCACATCGTTTATTGTCATTTTACCGTCGGAGTCGGCGTCGTAATACTCTATTTTTTCCCATGAAAGAACAATGTTTCTGTCCTTGTCTGATACAGATACAAATGCATACGGTGCCGACGGTTCCGACGCAGAAACAACAGCCGCAAAGGCAAAGATAAGAATTACCGTAAGTGCAAGTGCGATTATTCTTTTTGTAATGTTTTTCACGTTTTTTCTCCTTTATATTTCAAAAATTTTTATCATTCCAACGTTTTTCTTTCGAAAATTCCGCCGTCAAATAAAATATAACCGTGCGTACTTCCCTCTTTCGGAATCGAAACGGAGCCGGGATTTATACATCTTACTCCGTCGACAACCGTATCGAGCGGAACATGCGTATGACCGTAAACAAGCACGTCGCCTTTTTTTATCGGAGGAAGAGCGTCCTTGTTAAAATGATGACCGTGAGTCAAAAACATTGTGACTCCGTCAGAGAAAACAACGGCGCTTTCGGAGAGTATCGGAAAAGAAAGCACCATCTGGTCCACTTCCGAATCGCAGTTTCCTCTGACGCATATTATCTCTTCTTTCATCCCGTTTAACATATCTATAACTTTTTTCGCGTCATATTCATCGGGAAGAGCATTTCTCGGTCCGTGGTAAAGAATGTCGCCGAGAAGCAGAAGTTTCCGCGCCCCCGATTCCTTATACGCCTTTACAAGCTTTTCACACCAAAAAGAAGAGCCGTGTATATCAGACGCTATCATAAGTTTCATTTTATTTTCCTCCGACGTTTTATTTGTTTAACGTATCTTTTCTTGCATATGAGGCGACATTTGCAAAAATGCCCGTTCAGTCTTCCTCTATCTCTATCTCGTCTATAATACCGAGGTCAAAGCAAAGGCGGGAAAGCACATATTTATCCCTTATATCCTTTGTCGCTTTGAAAGTCAAAGGAAGCAAAGAGCTTTGAAGCCCTATCTCCTCCACATTGGTAGGCGCGCCTATCTTTATAAGAAGCGATCTTATTTCTTCGGCAGGCGGTATCTCTTCGTTTATAATGCAGAGTATCTTGTCCCAATTCGATATTATTTTTTCTATTCTTTCCTTGTGCGCACTGACGCTGTATTTGTGTTCCTTTGCTTCAAGCGCCGTCATCGCGTCAGCACCTTTGCCTAAAAAGCCCGAAAGTGTGTTCTTCCAGCTGCCGTAATCAAAGCTTTCCGCATATTTTATCGCTTTTTCCCTGTCGGGAACAGTCTTTTTTATTTTTTCATAGAGCCTTGCCGCAATGAGCGTTGCCACAGCGCACTGTATGCCGTGAAAATCCACGGGAGTTCCGAATTCTAGCCCGCGCATATCCCATATATGGGAAAAATAATGCTCTACGCCCGACGCAGGGCGCGAAAGTCCCGCATATTTCATGGCAACACCGCCGAGAACAAGACCTTCGAATACCGCCTTTACCGCATTTTCATCGCGGCAAAGAAGCCCGTCGGCATTTTCCACGCATTTTTTGAGCGCGGAACGGACCATATCCGCCACATAAGGGCAATAATACTCGCCCGTTATAATATTGGAGATACGCCATTCGCAAATGCTTATGTATTTTGCCACCATATCGCCGAGTCCCGCGGTAAGCATTCGCAAGGGGGCGTTTTTCAGTATATCTATATCTCCGATTATAACATCGGGACACCTTGACGGCAGAGAAATTTTAAGTCCGTCCATATCGACGGAAGAGCTCGCGGAAGCGTAGCCGTCCATCGACGGTGCGGTCGCCACAATAATATAACGGCATTTTGCCGCATTCGAAAGTATCTTCGATATATCGTTTATAACGCCAGACCCCACACCTACAACGATATCGCAGGAAGCGTCGAAATGCATGAGCGCAGAACCGACATATTCCTCGTTCGGCTTTACGCTTTCCGTCTGAAATACAAATTCTTTGTAATCTATCCCGCTTTCAAAAAGAAGCGAAGCTATGGCTTTTCCTGCGGCTTTGTATGTGTTTTTATCGGAAATCACAAACGCTTTTTTCGCGCCGTATCTCTTTATTATATCGGGAAGGCGTTTTACAGCGCCTTTTTCCACTATCACTTCGTCAATAGGCGCCGTATGCTCTTTTCCGCAAGAGCAATCAGTTTTCTTTCCTAAATCAAATGACATCCCGTCCATAATGTTCCCCACCTGTTTTATTTAAAATAAATATTTCTGAAATCAAAATTCGGAATTTATATTTTCACGGGAGTAAATTCTCCGTGATAAAGCATGAAAGCTTCCGAAAAACCGCATTTTTTTGCGATTTTTATCGCGTCGTCAAAATATGCGCCCATATTTTCCGCCTTGTGCGAATCGCTCGAAAAGGTTATCTTTCCGCCGATTTCATGAAGCACACCGAGAAGATATTCCGACGGGTACGGCTTACTTCTGTATCCGCGCGTGATAGCGCCCGTATTTATCTCGAATATCTTTCCAGCGCCAGAGAGCTTTTCCATAGCGTATATCGCCGCATTGCGGTAACGCACATCGTTCTCGTCGAAATATTTTCCGCCCTCGTTGAATTTTGTAACAAGGTCAAAATGCGCTATGATATCCACTTCCGGCATTTTTGAAAGCTCCGCAAGCTTCGGAAAATACGCCGCGGCGTATGCCGCATAATCTCCGCCGAAATATTTGTCCGCCGTTTCAAGCGCGAATTTTTCGTTGTGATCGACGGCTCTTTTCTCTTCGCCCACATCGATATAGTGGCACGCGCCTATAACATAGTCAAGATCTTTCAGATTTTCCGCCTCTTTGTCGGAAAAAACATCGAATTCCTCTCCCATGTATATTTCCAATTTGTCTTTATACTGCTCTTTTAAAAGCGGAAGCTTTTTGAGATATACAGAACGCCGCTCTTCGCTCATGCAGAAAGAAAGATCGAAAGCGGTAAAACTGTGTTCCGAAAAACCGATAGACAAAAAGCCGCGTTTTACGGCTTCTTGTATGTAATCTTCTGAAACGGAAAGTCCGTCGCTGAAAACGGTGTGCATATGAAGATCTGAAAGAAAACTCATTTCATTTTTTCCTGCTTTACTTTGTGATCTATAACATGGCGGGAAGAAAGCTCGCCTATTATATCTTTCGTGGATATTCCCATTTCTATCATGAGCACCATTACATGATATACAAGATCGCATATCTCGTATATGGTCTCCTCTTTGTCTCCGCCCTTTCCGGCAACTATTACTTCCGTAGACTCCTCGCCGACTTTTTTGAGTATTTTGTCTATACCCTTTTCGAAAAGATATGTCGTATAGGACCCCTCCTGCGGAGCTGTTTTTCTTCCGGCTATGAGCTTCACAAGAGAATCAAGCGTAAAATCACTGAAATTTTCCGCGTCGAAAAGAACGTCGTTAAAGCATGATTCCGTTCCGAGGTGGCACGCAGGTCCCTCTTTTTTTACCACTACGACAAGAGCGTCGCGGTCGCAGTCCGCCTTTATCTCCATAATGTGCTGAATGTTTCCGCTCTCCTCGCCTTTGCGCCAGAGTTTCTGTCTCGAACGTGAAAAGAAGCAGGTGCGCCCCTCTTTCATCGTTATTGCAAGGCTTTCTTTATTCATGTATGCAAGGGTAAGCACCTCTCGCGTATAAAAATCTACGACTATTGCGGGTACAAGACCGTCCTTGTCAAACTTCACTTCATTTATATCCAACATTTTCATTACCTCTCAAAAATCAAAGTCTTACGTTTATTCCGCTTTGTGCAAGCTCTTTTTTCAGTTCTTCTATCTTTATCTCCCCGAAATGGAAGACAGACGCGGCAAGTCCCGCCGATATTTCCGGTACTTTATAGAAAAGCTCCTTAAAATCCTCGCTCTTTCCCGCGCCCCCCGACGCTATGACGGGCACTTTTACAATGTCGCACACTGCTTGAAGCATGGGAAGATCAAAACCCTTTTTCACGCCGTCGGTGTCGATACTGTTCACAACTATCTCTCCCGCGCCGCGCCCGACTCCTTCTTTTATCCATTCAAGAGCGTCGATTCCCGTATTGTCTCTTCCGCCGCGCGAAAATACGGTGTACTTTCCGTCAACAAGCGAAATATCCGCGGAAAGCACCACACATTGGCTGCCGTATCTTTTCGCCGCCTCATCTATAAGAGAAGGATTTTTTATAGCGCCCGAGTTTACGCTCACCTTGTCCGCGCCGCTCGAAAGCACGCGCTCGAAATCTCCCAGCGTATTTATCCCTCCGCCGACGGTAAGCGGAATAAACACCGTTTTTGCCGTCTCTTTAAGTATATCGGTAAAGATACCTCTGCCCTCCGCAGATGCGGTTATGTCGTAAAAAACAAGCTCGTCCGCGCCGCTCCTGCTGTAAAAATCCGCAAGAGTCACGGGAGAGGAAACGTCGGAAAGTCCTTTGAAATTTACGCCCTTTACAACGCGCCCGTCCTTTACATCAAGGCACGGAATAATTCTTTTCGTTATCATATATTCTCCGTTTTTATCGCTTCCGCAAGCGAGATATTGCCATTATATATCGCTTTTCCGAGTATCGCCCCGTACATATTCATCTTTGCAAGCTCATATAGCTCAGATACATCGGTAATGCCGCCTGACGCGATTATATTTATTCTGAATTTTGCAAGAAGCGAGCGGTAAAGCTCCATATTCGTCCCCGAAAGCGCGCCGTCGCGGGAAACGTCGGTGCATATGACGGTGCTCGTCCCGAAGCTTTCGAGCATGGACAAAAATTCGTACACGTCCTTTCCGTCCGTTTTCGTCCAACCGTGAGTGGCTATTTTTCCGTCCTTTATATCGGCGCCGACGGCTATATGCTCTGCGTATTTTCCGACCATTTCTTTTGCGAAATCCGGATTTTCCGCGGCGACCGTTCCGAGTATCACGCGGGAAGCGCCCGCAGAAAGATATTTATATATCCTCTCTTCGTCGCGTATTCCTCCGCCGACCTCGACCGAAAGTCCGCTCTCTTTTATGAGCTTTATTATCATATCGAAATTATCCGTATTGCCGGAAAGCGCTCCGTCAAGGTCCACTACATGAAGGTTTGATGCGCCGTCTTTTTTAAAAGAAAGCGCAACTTCAAGCGGATTTTCGCCGTAGACCGTCATATTATCGTATTCTCCGCGCAGAAGGCGGACCGCTTTTCCGCCGCGCAGATCTATTGCAGGAAGTATCTTCATAATGTTTTCAACCTTTCATTTCGCAGAATGCGCGCAATATGGAAAGCCCCACGTCCCCGCTCTTTTCGGGATGGAACTGCACGCCGTAAACGTTTTCGTTCTGGACCGCCGCAGTGAGCGTCGCGCCGTACTCCGTCGTCGCGATGGTATTCTTTTCGCATTCCGTACCGTAGAACGAGTGAACGAAATATACAAAATCGCCCTTTTTTATATATTTGAAAAGCGGATTTTCGCAAAAATCGAGCGCGTTCCACCCTATATGCGGAATCTTGAAATCCGACGGTATAACGTCCGATATCGGCTTTACGCTTCCATGTACGAGAGAAAGTCCGTCGTATTCCCCGAATTCGTAGCTTTTGTCGAAAAGAAGCTGCATTCCAAGACAAATGCCGAGCATTGGTTTGCCGTCTTTTATCTCCGAAAGGAGCGCTTCCTCGGCTCCCGATTCATAAAGTTTTTTTCTCGCGTCAGAAAACGCCCCCACACCGGGAAGAAGTATCCTGTCGCATTCGTGAAGCGTTTTTTTGTCGCTTGCCAAGACCGTTTCATATCCGAGCTTTGCAAACGACGAGCGAAGGGAAAATATATTTCCCACGCCGTAATCGACTATACCGATCATGTTTTCTCCTTGTTTTGCTTTTACTTTTGTGTTTTACGTAGTCCATGCCGCGAATAATATCTTTTTGCGGCGACTTTAATATCGCAAGCGCTCTTTACTTAAAAATCACGCCGTAAAAAGTTTTTATATAACGCCTTTTGTGGAAAGGACGGCGTCGCTTCCGCTCGGGCTTACCGCGTCTTTCAAAGCGTGGGCAAAAGCTTTGAATCCCGCCTCTATTTTGTGGTGGGTGTTCTCTCCGTAGAGCGCCTTTATGTGAAGCGTGAGCGCGCTCTTTCTGACAAGGGCGGAGAAAAATTCCTTTACAAGCTCCGTGTCCATATCCCCGACCTTCTCGTTAAGCGCTCCGAGGTCAAATGCGAGCACTGCTCTGCCCGAAACATCTACGGCGCACATAACAAGACTTTCGTCCATGGGAAGTATCATATTTCCGTATCTTTTTATTCCGCACGGAGAGGAAAGAGCCTCCCCTATCGCTTCTCCGAGGCAAATTCCGATGTCCTCTACCGTATGATGATAGTCCACGTTCGTGTCGCCCTTGCATTTCACGGAAAGATCGAAATTTCCGTGGCACGCAAAAAGAGTGAGCATATGGTCGAGAAAACCGCACCCCGTGTCTATATCATACTTACCGTTTCCGTAAAGCTCAAAGGAAAGAGAAATATCCGTTTCGGCTGTTTTTCTGTTTATGATTACATTTTTTTCTGCCATTTTTGATTCCTCGCTTTTTACTTTGATAATGATAACGATGTTTTTAAAGAACGACCGTAAAACTTTTAAAAAAATAACAGATCACTTTTTTATATTTATTATTTCGTCTACTTTTGAAAGAAGAATATCCATCTGCGCCTTTGTGCCTATCGTTATGCGGAGAAAATCGGATATTCTCTCCGACCGGAAATGACGTACAAGCACGCCGCGCGCCTTCAATTCTTTATACAAAAATTCTCCCGTAAATCCGTCTTTTTTCGCAAAAACAAAGTTTGTGCAAGACGGAAGAACGGTAAAACCGCGTTTTTCAAGCTCTTTTTTCGTATATTCCCTGTTTTCCGCAATCATTTTAAGATTGTCTTTAAAATATTTTTCGTCGAGAATGCTCTCTTTTCCCGCCAGAAGAGTAAGGCGGTTTATGTTGTAGGGATTGAGCGAATATTTTATTCTGTTCATATCAGCGATAAGCCCTTCGTCCGCTATCGCAAAGCCGAGACGCGCCCCCGCAAGAGAACGCGATTTTGAAAAAGTCCTCGCAACAATAAGATTTTTGTATTTTTTTACAAGCTCCATCGCGCTCTCGCCGCCGAAATCAACATACGCTTCATCGATAAGAACGACATTTTCTTTATTGGTAGAAACGATCTTTTCTATATCCGAAAGAGGAAGCGCTCTTCCTGTCGGGGCGTTCGGGTTTGCGATTATAACCGTCGCGCCGACATTCATATAGTCGTCGGCTCTTACGGAAAAATCCTCCGCAAGCGGTATTTTTTTATAATCCGCACCGACAAGCTCCGAATATACGGAATAAAATCCGTAAGTTATATCGGGGAAAACACACTTCTCTCCCGCGCAGAACGCAAAAAACGCAAATGCGAGAATCTCGTCGGATCCGTTTCCCAGAAGTATATTCCCGCGTTTGAAACCGTAGTAATCGGCTATCGTATCGCGGAGTTCTTTTCCTTCGGGGTCGGAGTAAAGCTTTAATTTGTCTATTTCCCCTTTGTCAATTACCGCGGTAACGCGCGGCGAAGGGGGAAAAGGAGATTCATTTGTGTTTAATTTGACATATTCCATATCCTGCGGCTGCTCGCCGGGGACATACGCTTCAAGCCCCAGATATCTTTTTACCATGTAGCTCTTCATTTTTCTTCGTCCTTTTCAAAGCGTATCGTAGCGCTTTTTGCGTGAGCATGGAGTCCCTCGTGACGGGCAAAGCAGTCCACTTTATCCGCGACCTTACTTAAAGCGTCCGTCGTATAATATATAAAGGAAGATTTCTTTATAAAATCGTCTACCGAAAGAGGACTTGAAAATTTCGCCGTGCCCGATGTAGGGAGCGTGTGATTCGGTCCCGCAAAATAGTCGCCGAGCGCTTCGGGGCAGTTTCTTCCAAGGAAGATAGAGCCTGCGTTCTTTATCTTCGAAAGAAGCGCGAACGGGTCGTCGACGCAGACTTCGAGATGTTCGGGAGCTATTTCGTTTGCGGTGTCTATAACGCCGTCAAGAGAGGAACGAACGATAATTTTTCCGCAGTTGTCGATAGATATTCTCGCGATCTCCGCGCGCGGAAGAAGAGGAATCTGTCTTTCAAGCTCCGCGCTTACGTTTTCCGCGAGTTCTTCGCTGTCCGTAACGAGAACAGCCGTCGCTATCTTGTCGTGCTCCGCCTGAGAAAGCATGTCCGCGGCGACAAAACGCGGGTTCGCTTTTCCGTCGGCAATTATAAGAATCTCGCTCGGTCCCGCTATCATATCTATTCCGACAATGCCGAATACCTGTCTTTTCGCCTCTGCTACAAAGGCATTTCCCGGTCCTACTATCTTATCCACTTTTCCGACAGTTTCGGTACCGTATGCAAGCGCCGCGACAGCGCCCGCACCGCCGACTTTGTATATTTTATCCACGCCCGCAAGGCTTGCCGCGGCGAGTATCGCGGGAGAAACAACGCCGTTTTTTGCAGGTGTCGTCATAACTATCTCGGAACAGCCGGCAATTTTCGCGGGGATCGCGTCCATAAGAACGGTGGAAGGATAGCTTGCCGTTCCGCCCGGAACATAAAGACCCACTTTTTCGACAGGCGTTATCTTCTGACCGAGCACAACGCCCTCTTTCTCCGTCATTACGAAGCCCTGTCTTACCTGCTTTTCATGGAAAGCGCGAATATTGTCTCTCGCCTCCGTCATAGCCGCAAGAAGCGCGGGATCTGTGTTTTCAAGCGCGTCGTCTATTTCTTCTTTCGAAACAAGAAGGGAGTCCGGCGCGCCGCCGTCGAATTTTTCACAGTATTCGAAAAGCGCCTTGTCGCCGTTTTTTCTTACATTTTCGATTATATCGGAAACGATTTTCGATACGTCGACCTTTGATGTATCGCGCGCCATTATCTCCTCTACCGAAAGAGAATCGTTTTTATATATCTTTATCATAAAAGTTTATTTCCTTTCCGAAATCTTCTTTTTCAGCACGTCTATTTTATCCGCCTTGAAACGGTAGCTCGCCTTGTTCGCGATGAGATGTGCGCTTATCGGCATTATATCCGTTACAACTTCAAGATTGTTTTCTTTCAGCGTCGTGCCCGTCTCCACGATATCGACTATAACATCCGTCATGCCGAGTATCGGCGCAAGCTCTATTGAACCGTTGAGCTTGAATATCTCTATTCCGCGCCCCTTGTCCGAATAATATTTTTTTGTTATATTGACAAACTTTGTAGCAACTTTGAGCGGTCTTTCGAAATCGTCTCGAAATCCCTTTTTCCCAGCCACCGCAACACGGCATTTGCCTATGTCAAGATCGCAAAGGTCAAAAACATCGGGCTCGTATTCGAGAAGTATGTCCTTTCCCACAACGCCGACGTCGGCGGCGCCGTGCTCTACGTATATCGCAACATCGGACGGCTTTACCCAGAAAAATCTTACGCCCTTTTCTTCGTTTTCGAAGATGAGCTTTCTGTTGTTTTCAAGTATCGACGGGCAATCAAAACCGCTTCCCGCAAACATGGAATAAGCCTTTTCTCCGAGTCTGCCCTTCGGCAAAGCCACATTTAACATATCTTTATTCATTTGATCTCCCCCGAATCTTCCCCGAAAACAATGATTTTCTCCGCTTCCGGAACGGCATTTCCCGCTCTTACCACCATTACGCGCGCCCCGTTTTCGCGAAGCGAATCCGCAAATTTCAAAACAGAGCCGATATCGTCGCCCTCTTTATATTTCACAACAAAATCGAGTTTTTTCGAGGTATCCGTCTCGCTGTAAAGCTCGATAAGGTCAAGATAGATCGCAAAACCGCAGGCAAGACTTTTTTTGCCTAGTTTTTCTAAAAGCTTGTCGTATCTTCCGCCGGAAAGCACATTTTTCGGCACGTTTTCAAGGTATCCCTGGAATACGATACCGTTATAGTAGCTCATATCGTTGATTATGGAAAAATCGAGGTTTATATTTTTCCCGTAACCCGCGCGGGAAAGAAACACATACACATCCGAAAGCTCGTCAAGCGCGGACTTCGCGTCTTCGCACGCGCAAAGCTCTCTTGCCTCTTTCATGGCGTTTTCGAACGAACCGTGTATTTCTGAAAGGCGGGAAACCGTCTTTGCGTTTTCCTCTTTTATTCCGTCCTCTATGCAGGAATTGTATATTCCCTTGGCGTCTTTTTTCTGCAAAAGCGCCGTTATACGGCATTTTGCCGCTTCGGAAAGCCCGAAACAAGAGAGAAGCGCCGAGACAAAGCCTATATGAGAAAGATCGAGCGTAAAATGCTCTCCGAGCACCGCCATGCTCTTTGCCGCGAGCAGGACCGTTTCGCATTCCGTATATGTATCTATATCGCCTATACATTCAAGCCCGACCTGCGGTATCTCTCTGTATTCATGTATTCCGCGCGATGTTCTGTAAACGTTTTCGTTATAATAAACGCGGACGTTTTCGCCGTCCTTTGCGTTTTTCGCTATCGACAGCGTTATGTCGGGTTTTAAGGCGAGGAGCCTTCCGTCAAGGTCATTGAAGGATATTATATTCTCCGTCGTGAGGAAATTTTTATGCTCCATATAAAAGGAGTACTCCTCGAATTTGCTCATCTTGAAAAGACGGTATCCGTACTTTTCGTATAATTCACGAAGCTTGTAAATGAGAGCTTCGCTTTCGGTAAAAATCTTCATATTTTTTCTCTTTCGTTTTAGCGCATTACTTTGGTAAAACAACGTGATATATTATAGCACGTTATTTTTTATTTTTCAACAGTAAAAAAGAGTTTTTTTCGATTTTTTTTGCGCCGCTCGGGCGTTTTTTCGAAAAACACCGAAATAAGACCGTAAAAACAGTATATTCAAAACCGTTTTTGCGCTTTTTTACCGCATGCAAAGCAGGGATTTATGTGCATTTTCTCAAAATGCGGTTGTAAACGCGCCCGCTTCCGCCGTTGTTCCCCGTAATCTTCAAAGTTCCGTCACCGATAAATTTTTCTATGCAGCGCGCGATAAAATCGTCACCTATTCCGAACTGATATTTTGAAATCACGCTTCCTATAACGGAAGCTTCACAAAATTCCGACGGTTGAAGGACAATTTCGCCGAGAATATATTTATCGTATATATTTTCGGAAACGCTCACAAGCATTCCGTTGATAACGGCGCGAAGAGAAGCGTTTTCTTTTCTGAGAGCTCTCCAATGTTCCGCCATATGTATCATAATATTGTAAGGCAGTTTTTTGCCTTTCTTTGCAAATTCTCCGAAGAGCTCCGGCTCAACTTCTCCGAAGCCTATATATCTTACGGCAGTGCCGTCGGCACGTTCATAAAATTCCGGGAGCTTTACAAGCGAAACATCGGGTTTTCCCGGACCGATACGGGAAAGCTGCTCTATTATAAAATATGCGCCGCAGACCTCGTCGGGAGTTTTGCCGCTCCACACCCTTATAGACTCTGCATTTTTTGCTCTTCTTATTAAAACGGAAAGATTTTCTCTGTCTTTTTCGAACAACTCCTCCGCCTTTTTTTCATCATCTCCGCAGAAAATACAGCGCAATGTTTCCCTTCTTTTTTCTCCTATGCCGTCTTCGTCTATCTCTCCCCTACTAAACGGCGAAGAAAAACACAAAACATCGTTTTTTCTTCCCTTTGCAAACGAAAAAGAAAGTCCCATAGCGGCGCTCTCGCCGAAAACTATCTCCAACACAGATATTTCCTCTTCCTGATATAGATTCACGGTAATCTACTAAAAACAGCGAAAAACAACCGCATACTATTTATCCGCCGCTTTTTTGCGGCGGATCCGAGTTGTTTTATCATCTGAACTTAGGGGAACGCATAAGAAACTTTTTGAAAAAAGTTTCTTATGGATCTTCAAAAACTTTCACAAAAATAAATGAGTGC
>ULQL01038120.1_pt1 | contig 14968 bp, 19 predicted proteins | sample 1954411 | NCBI WGS metagenome assembly ULQL01 (sample SAMEA4835654, study PRJEB28245) | human gut metagenome | biome: gut microbiome; material: fecal sample | place: Denmark | collected 2008 | reverse complement strand
TTCGTGTTGATGGGAACGGGGCTTCTCTCCATAACGCCATTTTTGATATCTACAATGCTAATCAGGTGCAGATTACCCTAAATCCGTATTCTGGAATTGCAATCGGCAAATATCCGCTTTATGACGGTGATGAGTATACTATCAACGAGAAGAATGCTTCTTTCTGGGTTGATACGAACGGAAATGTTCATATCAAAGGCACACTGGAGGGCTGTGACGGTAAGTTCAGTGGTGAGCTTTCTGCTGCAAGCGGTAATTTCAAAGGTGTTGTACAGGCTTCTGATTTTCTGGATAAGTCCGGAAAGTCAATGCTGACAACTGATAAGAGCAAGTTTGATAGCAACTATCTTGATCTTGGCAATATTCAGATTGACGGTACGACTGGCAATATTACGATGACAGGTAGCATCAATCTTCAAGGAAATATTACTTGGGGAACTGGCAGTAGCCCCGTCCGTGTTTTGTATGGTCGATCAAGCTATGCAACCCCAACATCTCCGTATTCTTCATATCCAAGCTCGTCTTCAAGTGGTTGGCACAAAAGCCTAAGTGTTGCGTATGACTACTACGCTTCGTACTCTTATGACGGCGGTAACACATGGACTTCTGCAATGCAGATTCAGGGCAAGGATGGTCGTGATGGATATGATGGCGAGGATGGCAGTGACGCAAATGTTACTCGTGGCAATATTGCTAAGGCTTTGTACGAAAATTCAAGTGACTATTATAACGATGGTATTTATTCGTACAGATCTGGTAGTCGATATTATCTTGCTATTAACGCATCATATATTCTTGCTGGTAATATTGACGCTGATCTTATCGAGCTTACATGTGGCTACGGCGGCTTCGCAAAAGGATACGGCTCTGGTAGCGGTGGCCGACTGACATACGGATCTATGATGTATGGTAGTAACGGCAACGGCTATGCTCCATACTTCATCGTCACAAACTCTGGATGCCGAATGACCGGTCTGGATGAAGTTGGTGCAATGGACTTTTTCATTACCGCTAATGGCATTTACGCAAGTGAAGAAATTACGCTGCGTTCTGACAGACGGTTGAAGAATAATATCAACTATGACTTTGATCGTTACGATGAGTTTTTCATGGGGTTGAAGCCGGCAACATTTAAGTATAATAACGGTCATGGTGGAAGACTTCACTCTGGCTTTATTGCACAGGATGTTGAAGATGCTCTTCACAGTGCTGGACTTTCTAACATGGACTTTGCTGGTCTGGTTATTGCCCCTATTGAAGAGGTCAATGAGGCAGACGGAATTACAGATAATTACTACAAGCTTCGCTATGGTGAGTTTATTTCTCTGAATACACACATGATTCAGAAATTATATCGTCGTATTACCAAGCTTGAAAATGAATTGCAATCTTTGAAAGAGGGTTAATATATGAAGGATGAAGTTATCAATCGTTTAGTTGCTGTGCTGAATGCGCTTGACAATGTATCTGTTCGCGGAAAGCCGAATCTTGCAAATTTGAGCGGGAGCATCGCTATTCTTGAAGAGACGAGAGATATGTTGCTTGGCTGCGAGATTACAAAGATGAAAGAGGAACAGCTCAAAGACAAGTAAGCGGAGGTGCAGTTATGGCTTTTTGGGGTGACTATTTTATTTTTGATGGTATCCCTTGCACAGAATACGGACTAAGGCTTTACGAAGTCAATGGTGTTTCTCCTGGAAATGGTAGTTTTCCTTCGCCGGCAGAAATTTCAGAAGACCGTATTTCTGGTCGATATAAGCCGCTGTTTTATGGTATCACGCAAAATGAACCATTGACATTCAAAATGGTATTTGGAGCTGATAAGTCGTTTGTGAAAACAAACGGCTTTTTTGATGCCTGGGATCGGGAGGCAATCAGTGCATGGTTGTCTCCTGTCGATGGTTATAAGTGGTTGGAGATCGAGCAGGCCGATATGGAGCAAGTTCGATATCGGTGCTTGATTGAGGATTTGCAGATGGTGGAAATCGGAAATTTACCGATTGCTTTTTCATGTACTGTGCGATGTGATTCCCCATTTGCCTATCAGTATCCGGTGACATATAGCTATAACTGCAGCGGCAACACTAATATTATTTTGCGCAATCTTGGAAGCTACCGTGGTGGGTATCAGCCAAAGCTAAAAATTACGTTGAATGGAAGCAACACTATCAAAATCATCAATCATTCTGATAACGATAGGGTTTTTGTATTGAGCGATCTTCCACAGGACTACTTCTTAGAGATTGAAGTGGATAATGAAAACGGTGTAATTACGAACAATATGGATTTGAACCTATATCCATATTTCAATTTTGAATTTTTCAAGCTTGTTTGTGGTGACAATTTGCTTGAAGTGGTTGGGAATTGTATGTTGGAAATCCAATGTGAGTTTCCCGTAAATGTTGGAGGTTAATATGCAATCAAAAGTTTATGACCTACCTGAGATCCTTTTTGTTGGCGGGGAAACACACGATTTACGATTTTGCCTATTCACTGATACACGGAAGCCGTTTAGTGCCTCTGGCGCTACGGCTACATTTTCAGTGGTATATTCAGTAAATCGTACAGGTACTCCGGTGCTATCAAAGCCAATGTCTATTATCGCAAATGATGATGGCGTTGAAAATATTCTGACGGTTACGCTTCTCCCGCAAGAGACAGTGAACCTGTATGGGAAGTATATCTATCAGATCACCATTCAGGATATGTCTGGAGAAACTGAGATTCCAAGCCAAGGCATTTTAGGTATTACAAACAATATTGATAAGGCAATCATCAAATAAGGAGGATTTGCGATGACTACTACATATTTCTTGAATCAGGTGATGGGTAATCTATTTCACACGAAAGAGAACCCAGCTCTTCCAGGTGAGTATTACATTGGTCTAAGTGCGACTGAACCTGGCGTAGACGGATCTGGTGTATCTGAGCCGGCTTCAAGCGCTGGTTATAAGCGTGTTAAGCTAACTGTGCTGAGTGAGCCGACTGCTGGCGTAATTAAAAATACTGCTTCGGTTTCATTCGACGAGTCTACCGCGAATTGGGGTACAATGACGCATTTTGTTATTTACGACGCTTTGACAGGTGGAAATCTGCTCATGTTTGACGAGCTGTCTTCTGCTCGTAATGTTGAAACTGCGACTATCGTTACCATTAAGGCTGGTAGCCTGACTTTGACATTGAGCAATCCTACATAAAATTAGCTAAACAATTTGGCGGTGAGCTATGGCACAAGAATATAATATCTATCTTCGCAAGCGTCTGACGGAGTTTGATGTTATTATCAAAAATCTTCCGTATCGAGACGGACTAATCATGTATAACAAAATGTATCTGGATGCGATGGTGAATTATTTGTGCCTACAAAGATTTATCATCGGAGAAAGTGACGCTAATCTTAGAACTGAGATTGATGATTTGTTAGAGCGTGTGTTTAATACATTTCAGAACAAGGCTGAGATTGATTTGGATGTTGAACTGGCTGCTGGTAAGCCAATCTCCGGTCAATCCGACCTTGTTTTTGCAACGAGTCCATTTGAAATGGGCGAAGAAACATATGATGTTTTTCAAAATCTAACGAGGCTTACTACATCTGCATTGCAATACGATCTTGCAAAGTCAATCGGAAGCGGGCGCAGTGATTTAATTTTTCATACCTTGACCGCTGACACATTAAAGACCGCTTTTGATAAGATGCAGAATACGGTCGAGCTTTTATCAAGTGTTAATACAGAGAAAGAGACATTTACTGGCGCTGACGCAGATATGCAACTAAACACAGATCGGTTTGATTTGTATTACTTGCTTGCTGTGCAAGGCGAGGCGGTTATAAATCTGCTCTGTTCGATGGATTTTGAAATGTGGTACACGCTTGGCAATGCAAAACAGACATTTTATTTGACTGCGGTAAACAATGGTGTGAAGTCAACAAAGTATCTTTCTGCTGCTGGATTTATGTCCTTGATTGCTGCAGTCAATGAATCGCTCGAAGCTTTTATTAAGGCAGAATTTGCAGAGTTGCATTTGACACCAAATGTCGTTGCTGGTCTGAAGCGTTATCGTTTGTTGTCTGATCTCGATTCGTCTACTCTTAGCAGCATAGATTCTGTGTCACTTGACGAGCTTGATTATGTTGAGCTGGCTTAAAACGATTAGGAAGGTGTTTATATATGTCTAAGGGTACGCTTGGTAGTTTTAATGGAACTACAACAGCGAATGCGAACATGGTTGATGTGTTCAGAAAAAACGAAATTGAATTGCATCAGAATAGTGTTTTGGCATTTGCTGAACGAATGATTATTAAGAAAATCGGTATTCAATGTGATCCAGGCACAGAGGTATCCATCAATGGATGTGATATCCCGATTGTGTCTGGTGTTTTTGAGTTGGGATATGGGCAGATCGACATTACGAGTCTCGTTTTCAAACAGGCTGTAGCTGTCAATATCTATTACATGTATTAACAAACAGGAGGTTGCTATGAGTGATATTCCTTTTTGGAGTGGAGGTTCTGGCGGTGGTACGGGCGGAGTTTCTAACTACGATCAGTTATCCAATAAGCCAGTAACAAATATTAGCGGCTCTGGTATTGTTATTTCAAGCTTATCCACTGGTGTTTACAATATCGACGGAACATGGAAGATTACCCCAGATGATGATGAGCGCGAGACATTAAAAGATGATCTTTTCTATGTTAAAAATGACGGAGATAATGTCAAGCTTACATGGATTAGCGCAGGTCTGATTAAGACATATAGCGTTCCGTCTAACGGTAGTAGGGATGACATTGTTGAAGACAGTGTTGCCACATCCTCTGCTGTCATTGCAGATATGATTGGCAGTTTTTAATTTGTGCAGAAAGAGTAGCGCTATCTTTTTGTAAATATTCTGTAAGCTAAATAACAAGAAAGGAGAACAAGATAATGGCTCATTTTGTGTATACGGGCTTGAAAGCAAATTTGCCACAAGTCCGTGAAAATGCGTTTTATCTTTGTACGGACACAAGAGAGATTTACTTTGGTGCAGATCTCTTTACCGAGGCAGTTCGTACATACACTGGTGAAAAACCGGCAACTCCTGCCACTGGCGTTCTGTATGTTAATACGGACACCAAGGTTGGTGAGATTTGGACGGGCAGTGCATGGGTGCAGCTATTCGGCGGATCGTCAACAGATGATATTGTGTTCACAGAAGATTTGGTGTTTACATATCAGTTTGGTAAGTATACACCGGTCGGAGGCAAGGTCACAGTTCCAGCAAAAGATAAGACTTTGACAGAGCTTCTGAATGACGCTTTCGCAGAAGATCAGAACCCGACTGTAACTCAGCCGAGTGTTGCATTGACTGCGGCTAAGATCAAGGCGTATGAAGTTGGCACAAAGGTATCTCCGGATTACTCCGCTGCGCTAAACGCTGGTTCTTATGAATTCGGGCCGCAAACTGGTATCGTTGCTTCCACATGGAAAGTAACAAATACAGATGGCGGTGAGAAAACAACTGCAAGTGGAACATTCGATAAGATTACCGTTGGCGATGACACAGCATATTCCATCACTGCCGAGGCGACTTATGCAGACGGTGCTATGCCGAAGACTGCATTGGAAAAGGCTTATGCTGCTGGGCAGATCAAGGCTGGTAAGAAGACGGCTACGAAGAGCAAGATTTCTGGCTATCGTAACAGCTTCTATGGCTCTTTGACTGCTAAAGATGGTGTGGTAAACTCTGCGCTTGTCCGCGCTTTGTCCGGAAAGAGCAATAAGGCACTTGCCGCTGGAAACAGTTTCACCATCTCTATTCCCGTTGGAGCTATCCGTGTTGTGTTTGCATATCCCGCTTCGCTGCGTGATGTCAACTCTGTTCAGGACGTCAACGGAATGAACGCAGAGGTTAAGACTGCGTTTACAAAGTCTGTTGTTTCTGTCGAGGGTGCTAACGGATATGACGGTATTGATTATAAGGTGTATGTGATGGATATGGCTAATGCCAACGACACCGCAAACACTTATAAAGTCACAATTTGAGGAAGGAGTGAATTGTAATGGCTGATTTTGGTAAGCTGAATTTCGCGGTTGCATTCGTTCCTCAGACGGCGTTTCCTTTGGACGGACGTACATATTTTGAAAGTCTTGAAGCGGCGCAGGCCGCTGCTGCAACTGCTGTTCCTGTCGGTAGCTCTGATGGTGTATATCATTATGGTATGCAACTATTTGTCGTTGAGAACGGTGCGTCTGCTGGATATCGTATCCAACCGGATAAGACTCTTACGAAAGTCGATGGTATTTCTGCCGATGATCTTGTCGGAGAGTTTTAATCTATTTGCTTGATTTGGCGAGGGCAATAGCCCTCGCTTTATCTATATTTATCACTATTTTATAAGCCGTATCAACGGCAAGAAAGGATGAAGAAACTATGGCAAATCTAATTTATAAGGGCTTGAAAGCTAACTTGCCTGCGGAGCGTAATGTAAACAGCTTCTATCTCTGCACTGATACCCGTGAGCTGTTCTTCGGCACAGATCTTTACACTGAGGCTGTGCGCTTCTACGATGGTACTAAGCCTACAGCTCCTGCCCAGGGTGTGTTGTACATTGATACTGTTTCTGGCGCTGGTGATGTGTGGACTGGTACTACATGGAAGTCTGTTTTCACCGCTATTGTAACAAAGACCGTTGCTACAACTATCGGTGCTGCTGCAAGTGACAGCGAAGTGCCTACTGCAAAGGCAGTCAAGGATTATGTTGCTGGTATTACTGGTAGCGAACTTGGCGAGCTGGCGCACAAGGATAGTGTATCCGAAGCTGAGCTTGAAGAGACTCTAAAAAACAAGATTAACGGTAAGGTTGGTTCTGTCGGTGCTGGTGACAACAGCGTTGAGGTCGGTGGTACTGCCACTAAGCCTACAGTTAAGGTAAAGCTTTCTCCCGCTGCTGGCAATGCTTTGGAGCTTGATAATACCGAAGGTCAAGAAGGTCTGAAGGTCGTTATCCCAGATGCAGACACATATACTGTCGTTAAGGACGAGTCTGCTGCTGACGGTTTTGCTGCAACCTACCATCTGACTAAGAATGGTGCACATGTCGGTGCTGCAATCAATATTCCTAAGGATATGGTTGTTCAGAGCGGTACTGTTGTCACCAATCCGGAAGGTCAGGCTAAGGGTACTTATCTGAAGCTGGTGCTTGCCAATGCTGAGAATAGCGAGATCTATATTCCTGTTGATTCTCTGATTGAGTATGTCACTTCTGGCTCTGCCGATGGTGATATGGTCGTTATCGACATTGACGAGGCTACTCACAAGGTAACTGCTACTATCACTGATGGTACTATTACCAAGGCTAAGCTGACCACTGAGCTGCAGACCGAGATCAATAAGATCCACACTCATGCCAATAAGGACGAGCTGGATAAGATTGAGACCGGCGATAAGGAGAAGTGGGACACTGCTGCTGGTAAGGCGCACGAACACGCTAATAAGGCAGAGCTTGACAAGATCGCAGTTGGCGACAAGGTAAAGTGGGATGCCGCAGAGCAGAACGCAAAGGACTATGCGGATGAGCTGAACACCGCTATGGACGGTCGTATGACTGTTGCTGATGGTAAGCTTACTACTTTGCAGGGCGACGAGAAGACCGAGGGTTCTGTTAAGAAGGCTCTTGCTGATGCTAAGGGCTATGCAGACGGCTTGAACAGCGACATGGATACTCGTGTCAAGGCTGTTGAGGAAGCTGTCACTGTCGGTACTTTTTAATCGAGGATTTTTTATTCACTTTAATCAATGATATATCCGAAAACGGCGGACGGGCTTTTGCCAGTCCGCTTTCTTTATCAATTTAAGGAGGTGTGCAAGTGGGATACAATTTTCGGGTTTTTGAAACGGTAAAAAGCAAGGCTGAAAATACTGCCTTGATTCCGATTACACCTGGACGGTATCTGATCTGCACTGATACTTCCGATGTCTACTATGACACCAAAGACAATGTTCGTAAGCATCTTACTGACATTATTGATTTGGAGACGGACGCGGAAAGAACAGCAATTCTTGCTCCATTGGACAAATTTTACTTTGTAAAAGATACGGCTCACTTCTGGCGCTATTTGAATGATGCGTGGGTTGACCTCACATCTGGAAGCGGCGCAAGCGACGCTGTTTATGCAACTCTGGCCGCAGATGGATGGGTGAACGGCAAACAGAGTATTTCGATCAATGGATTAGGTGCAAATCAGAATGGAATTATCAGCATTACACAAGACATTTCAGCACAAGCGATGGAGGCAGTAAAGAATGGAGAGCTTTATGTCTGCGCTCAGGCCGATGGAACTATCACAATCGCTGCGGATGGCACTGTACCCACCTGCGATATTCCAACCGTCATTATTTTGCTGAGTTAAGAAAGGCGGTGTTGACGGATGAGCGAAACAACTAACTATGGGCTTTATTTGGAAGATGATGCGTCTGCTAAGTTCCAAACATGGAGACAGAAAATGAATGGTTCTGGACAATCCAACATGGTGAAAATTGACACCGCTCTTGGCGAGAAAGCAGACAAAAGCACTTCAGCTACGGCAACATTGCTGGCTTCCGCATGGGTAGGCGTAGATGCTCCTTTCACACAAGAACTCTCTATTGAGGGGCTTGGTGCTGCGCAAAACGGAACTATTTCGGTAGCGCATAGTGCGACTGCCGAGCAACGGGAAATTGCGCGAGAAGCGTTGCTCTCCATCACTGGTCAGGAAAACGGAAAGCTACAAATCGTAGCTGATGGCGAACTGCCAGAACAAGATATTCCCGTTGTAATTATTCTCTTAGGTTAATGGAGGAATCAATATGCCTATTATTTCTAATTTCCCAACTGGCGGCGGATCTGGTGGCGGACTTGCCCTTGCTGCTGTTACGGGAATTACAACGCTCGCGGCGGCTGGAAAGATCTATGTAAAATGGACTGATCCTGATGATATGGTCGTTGCCGGCTCTACTCTTGCTGCATGGGGAGGAACACTCCTTGTTCGTAAGGCTGGTTCTGCTCCGACAAGTCGTAGAGATGGCACAATCGTTCTCGATAGCAAGACGCGAGATCAATATAAATCTGCTTATTTCTGTGATAGTGGATTAACTAACGGCGTGAAGTATTACTACAAGCTGTTCCCATACACTACCACTGGTACATACACGGACAGCACGGATGATGAATTCAATGTTACCCCCGCTGCTGTAAAGGTCGGTGATATTTCTGGTGCGAGTGCCGTTGCTGCCGGTAATGGAAAGCTTGCAATCAAGTGGACTGATCCAGCAGCAACCGTGGTTTCGGATGGCGTGACGCTTGCGACATGGGCAAGCACAAAGATTGTCGTTAAGGCTGGAAGTTATGCAACTTCTCCAGATGATAGCAATGCGGCTTACAGCCTAAATGTAACCACTCGCAATCAGTATGCGAATTCTGCGCTTACTGTTACTGGTCTAACCAATGGAACAACCTATTACATTTCATTCTTCCCCATTTCTACGGATGGAGCAGTTAATGTAAACACAAGTAATAGAATAACCGGCGTTCCAAATCGTCTGACGATTTCGACCGTTCCGAGCCAGAGTGGTACGCTGACATATAATAAGAACTCTCAGTCTCCTTCTTGGAGTAATTATGATACATCCAAGATGACGATTGGCGGAACGACATCTGGAACAAATGCTGGCACATACAATGCTACATTTACGCCGAAGGATGACTATTGCTGGTCTGACGGTACAATTACGGCAAAGACTGTTTCTTGGAAGATCGGCAAGGCAACCGGTACGCTGACTGTAAGCAAGACAAGTGTTACAGTGGATAAAGATAATCTGACTACCACATTTACGATTGGCGGCAATCATGATGGAACATTGTCGGTTAAGTCTAACAATACCTCTATTGCGACCGTTAGTTTAAGCGGAAATACTGCTACGGTTTCTCATGTCAATCAGACCACGGGTAACACTACAATTACTGTTTCTTGCGGCGCTGGTACGAACTACACAGCTCCTTCTAACAAGACGGTAGATGTTATCGCGTCATTTATGCCTCCAATGGGTAATGCGCTTGACACATATACATGGGAACAAATCGCCCAAATCTCCGCTGCTGGTAAGGGTGATGACTATTTTGATGTCGGTGATCGCAAAGGCGTTTTGATCAATGGTACTATTGGTACATTGGCTGTAAACGCTACTTATTATGTGTTCATCCTCGGATTTGCTCACAACGGCGCATCGAATACCATTGACTTTGGTGGCTTCAAGTCTGCTGTATCTGGTGGAAGTGATTTGTGTCTCACCGATGGCAACTACAATAGTTATGCGACGAATGGTTCAAAGTATTTCAATATGAATCATTGGGGCAACTATAACTATGGTGGATGGGCTGGATGCGATCTTCGTTATGACATCCTTGGTAGTACCAATGTTGCTCCGAGCGGATATGGTAGTGCTGCATCTTCTGGTCGTAAGGGTAATGATGCAACTTCCACTTGTGCTACGAGTCCCGTTGCAAATACTCTAATGGCTGCATTGCCTTCAGAGCTTCGTGCGGTCATGAAGAAAATGGAGATCTATACGGATAATACTGCTGGCGGTTCTGATACTGCCTCGTATGTAACAAAGTCCGTAGACTATCTACCGTTGTTGGCGGAGTTTGAGATCTTCGGTACTCGCTCTTATGCAAACAGTGCGGAAAAGAATTATCAGGCTCAGTACGATTACTATAAGGCTAATAATTCTAAGGTTAAGTATCGCCATAATTCCACCTCTACCACTGCGTATTGGTGGGAGCGTTCTCCGTACTACTACGGCAGCGTCAACTTCTGCATTGTGAGCACGAGCGGCAACGCGAACGGCAACGGCGCCAGGTATTCCGATGGCCTCGCCCCCGCTTTCCGCGTCTAATCCCATATCAAGAGAATCCTGCCCTCGAAAGAGGGCGGGTTTCTTTTTGTTTTTCAAAATATAAAAGGAGTTCTATTTATGTCGGTATTAAAAGCACATAGATCTGAAAGCAAAGCTGAGTTTGTGAATACTGCAAACAAGATTTATGTGGAAACGATTAACTTTTTATCTCGACTTTCTGCAAGATTTTCGAGACTGATGGCAAACGATGTATCACACCTTGCGTCAGAAGTCCTTGTGAATGCGGAAAAGGCAAACAGTATCTTTCCATCGGATCATACCAGAAAGGAATTGCGCAAGCAGCACCTTTTAGAGTCAAGAGCTGCATTGATGGCTTTGGATGTTGAGCTGTCTCATTGCTATGACATTATGATGTTGAATCCGGAGGGATGTTTTACACCATCAAATGGAAATCCAGTTAAACCAGCGAGAGCAAAAGAAATTCTTGAAAATATGGCGCAATCGCTTGGTGAACTGATTGATTCCGAAAACGGTCTTTTGACAAATACATTAAAGAGCGACAAAGACCGCTAATTATATCTACCAACGAAAATTGGGCTTTGCTTACCAGATCATAAAAATTGGGTGCATTTCTGTAAAACCTGTCGGCTTTGGGGATTCCCGCTGTCCACTGCGTATTGGTGGGAGCGTTCTCCGTACTACAACAACAGCAACAACTTCTGCAATGTGAACACGAACGGCAACGCGAACAACAACAACGCCAGGAATTCCAATGGCCTCGCCCCCGATTTCGCAACCCTTTTTAGGTTATGGTCAAATACGGTAGTCCTTTTGAGGATGAAGGAGACCTTTGCGAAAGGAGAAATGTTTCCCGTGGATAAAACCCAAAACCGCTCTTTTGATGCTTTTGCACGGACGCTTCTTGCATGGTGGGAGGATATTGTGCTTAATCCCATTTCATGTGTCAAGGCAAAGCAGTTTAGGCGCACTCTATATTACAACTGTACGAAAGGCGAATAACTATTTATGACAAGCAAAGAGCGTCATGAGGCAAGATTCCAACGACGGAAAGCCGAGAGATGGCGCAAGAAACAAGAACGAAGCCTTGCTGTAGGAACAATGGCAGATGTATTTTCCTACAGCGACTTATACAAAGCAGGAAAGCAATGCTGCAATGGTGTGCGTTGGAAGAATAGCACACAAAGATTTGAAATGCACTTGTTTTCCGGTACGGCACGACGGAGAAAATTACTTCTGGACAAAATGTGGAAGCCATGTCCATATGTCCATTTCGTTATCTCTGAGCGTGGTAAAACAAGACCAATTGACGCACCTCGTATTCAAGACAGACAGACACATAAGGTTTATACAAAGAAAGTCCTTTTGCCTTTGTATTTGCCAGATATGATTTGGAATAACGGAGCAAGTCTTCCAGGCAAAGGCTTTCATTTCTCTAAAAGACTTTTGCGTGAGGATTTGCATTATCATTTTAAGCGCTATGGTAGAGATGGAAGCATAATCCTTTTAGATTGCAAACAATTCTTTCCGAGCGCATCGCACCGTGTTATTTATGCTCGTCACAACAAGCTGATTCACGATTATGATTTACGAAAGCTTGGTGATGATATCGTTGCATCAAGTACCGGTGATAAAGGGATGCCGCTTGGAGTCGAGCCGAGTCAGGCTGAAATGATTGCTTTCCCATCTCCGCTTGATAACTACATTAAATGCCAGCTCTCTATTAAATGCGCTGGTCATTATATGGATGACTACTATATCATAGTTCCTCCGAATCAAGATCCAAAGGAGATCATGCGTCTTATTGTTCAAAAAGCGTCAGAACTGGATCTGACGATCAGTAAAGAAAAATCCAGAATTGTTCCGCTCTCCAAACCGTTTCGTTATTGTAAGGCGAAATATACCCTAACGGAAAGCGGTCGTGTTATTGTGACTGGTAATCGAGGAAGTTTCAAACGAACCAGACACAAAATCAAAGCATTCTATGAGAAAGTACAAAACGGAGAAATGTCCTATGAAGATTTATGGACTTCTGTAAATGGAATGCTTGCGTATTTAGCGGGCTACCAAAATCATCAACGAGTGTTGAGGTTGCGGCGGCTCTTTTATGCTATCTATGGCTTTTCAGCAGAAAACATAGAAAATTTCAGAGCAATGGAGAGATTAAAAGATGCAGTACATTGTACATAGAAGATTTAGACATACTTCTGCTTGTGGCAGCGTGAATATTCCGGCCATGAGTGAATGCGAGTCTATTGGCAATGTTATTTACTATAATGGCAAGCAAATTTGTAGTGTGTTTTCCCGAAATGCACATCAGTTTTTTGCCAGAAATGATGATGGTAATGGAATGCTCAGAGGAAAGCTTACGAGCAGTATCAAGGCTGCGCTTGAGAAAAAGGACGCAAAGCACGATGAGCGTTGTGAAAAGGTAGAAAATGATTCCATTTGTCAAAGATACCGTCGCCAAGATTGCGACGATACATGGCTTTGGAATCATGATTTTTATAATGCCGATGTTGATGTACTACGGTATATTGCAAATCTGATTGGAGTAAAGGAGGGCAAATAAATGTATCGTATTGTTAAAGTTTCAGATGGAAAAGAACTTGGAATGGTCGAGACTGTTACCTATGTGAAGATTGGTAGTGGCGGTGATTTTGCCATTGCTAAGAAAGAGAATGCGACTGGTGTTGTGTTCGACGGTACAACCTATGGTTTGATTGGTCATGGTGAAATCCAAGACGCAGAAACCGTTATTGTTTCTGAAGTTGATGGTGGTATGACCGTGAACAGCATTTCTAACGCTGTCAATATTCTTTTGGGGGTGAATGAGTAATGACTATGGAACAGAGAGCAGAGCAATTCCGTTATACCCTTCAGCTTTTCGCCCGCACTCTTGATGAGGATAAGGTGCTGATGATTGCCACTATTTTTGATAAGTGGAATCCAAACGGACATGCTTACGAAGTCGGAGAATACTGTATCTACGGTGAAAATGAAAACGGAGATCCACAACTGTATGTTTGCCTATTGGCGCACAATTCTCAAGAGGATTGGACTCCTGATACTGCCACTTCTTTGTTCAAAGCGGTTGGCATTACTGAGGAAGGATATCCTGAGTGGGTACAACCTGTAGGTACATCTGATGCCTATATGAAAGACGATATTGTAAGCTATAAGAATGTCCTTTACATTTCGCTGATTGATAACAATGTGTGGAGTCCGGAAGCGTATCCCGCTGGATGGAGTGTTTACGAAAAGCCAACTACTGAAGAGGCGTCATAATTGGCGGTGATCGTATGAACGATACTGCAAAACATATTTGGGATTACCTCAAAACAAAAGGCTTAAACAATTTCGGAATTGCTGGGCTTATGGGTAATCTATATGCCGAGTCTGGATTAAGCCCTATCAATCTTCAAAACTCATACGAGAAGAAGCTTAATTTTACGGATCAGAGCTATACACAAGCCGTTGACAATGGTAGTTATACAAACTTTGTTAAAGACGCTGCTGGTTATGGACTTGCCCAATGGACATATTGGAGTCGTAAGCAAAACCTGTTGAACTATGCACGAAATGTTGGAAAATCAATCGGTGATTTGGACATGCAGCTTGAATTTCTCTGTAAGGAGCTTTCCGGATATTCTGCCGTATGGAAAACGCTGCAGTCTGCAAAATCCGTTTTTGAGGCATCTAACGCTGTGCTATTACAGTATGAACGACCTGCTAACCAAAGCGAAGCCGTTCAAAACAGACGTGCAAGCTATGGACAAGCTTATTACGACAAGTTTGCACAGAATACGCCAAAGGAAGGAGTTGGTAATTTGACTGCGATTGAAAGACTTATTGCGACGGCAAAGGCAGAAGAAGGCTATTTGGAAAAAGCAACGAATGCTCAGCTTGATAGCAAAACTGCAAATGCTGGTAGCAACAACTGGACAAAGTACGCCCGTGATTTGGATGACATCGGAAACATTTACAACGGCAAAAAGAACGGCTATGCTTGGTGCGATGTTTTTGTTGACTGGTGCTTTATCAAGACATTTGGCGTAGATCTTGCGATGAAGTTACT
>ULQL01037636.1_pt1 | contig 14977 bp, 11 predicted proteins | sample 1954411 | NCBI WGS metagenome assembly ULQL01 (sample SAMEA4835654, study PRJEB28245) | human gut metagenome | biome: gut microbiome; material: fecal sample | place: Denmark | collected 2008 | reverse complement strand
AAACGAATGGATAGGTTTTCCGCTCGACGTAAAATTCTCGCTCGACAATATGCTCTCTATGGGTTGGCATGCGGTCGCCGCGGTAATCGCCACGTTTATAGCAATATGCGGTTTCTGCCTGATCTTTTCGACTCCCGTGAAGATCTTGTTTGTCATAGCTTCAAACGCCGCTCTTTGCTGGATAGTGTATCTTGTAGGCACGTATCTCGGCGCGACGGAAATCTGGGCTACGTTTTTCGGGGCTGTGATAGTCGATATAATATCGCAGATACTCGCAAGAAAGATGAAAGTTCCCGTTACGGTTTTGTTTATAGGCGGAGTTCTCCCGCTTGTTCCGGGGTATTCCATTTACCGTGTCGCCTACGATATGATCCTGGGCGGAAATACGAGCGCGTCGCTTACGCAGACGTTATTGCTTGCGGGCGGTATTGCGCTTGCCGTCCTTGTCACGGACACAGTGCTCGATATAATAAACAGAACTATTAAATATGCAAAGAGAAAAAAGTTTATAAAACGCTGATATTTTATTAAATTAAGTGATAATAATGCAAAAATCCCCGGTTTTTACGGAATAATAAAAAAGTGTTGCAAATTTAAAATTTTGTGTTACAATATTATATAATACGATGTAAAAGCTGTGAAGAAGCGGCAAAACCGATAATATTTCGGAAAAAAGAGAGGTCTTTCATCGGCTGAAAGAAGACTTTCCGAAGCGGAGCGCCTTTCACTTCCGAGCTTTCGGCGTTAGAAGCGCCGAACGTTTCTCCCGTTAAAGAGATAAAAGCGCCGCCTTTATATATGGCGGAACTTGGGTGGTACCGCGGAAGCTTTATAAGCCTTCGTCCCGACTTGTTCGGGCGGGGGCTTTTTTGTTTTTTCTGTGTTGTACGGGAATGATAAACGGCTTTTTTACGGTTTTATCTTCAAGGTAAGACCTTATTTCAAAAAACATTAAGAAAGGAATAATTCATAAAAATGAAGGAACTTCTTGAAAAAATCCAGAAAAACGCGCTTGACGAGATAGCCTCCGGAAAAGACACAGAGGACATACGTGTAAAATATCTCGGCAAAAAAGGCGAACTCACGGGAGTTTTGCGCGGAATGGGCGCGCTTTCCGCAGAGGACAGACCGAAAATAGGCGCTCTTGCAAACACTGTCCGTGCCAATATCGAGGAAGCGCTCAAAAATGCCGTTGCCGCGGCAGAGGCAAAAAAACTCGATCTCAAACTGAGAAGGGAAAAGCTCGACGTTACCGTTCCCGGAAAGAATATCGAACGCGGACATAAGCATCCGATCTACGAAACGGAAAGAACGCTCCGCGATATATTTATAGGACTCGGATTTTCCGTTGTCGAAGGTCCGGAAGTAGAGTACGATTATTACAATTTCGAAGCGCTCAATCTTCCCAAAGATCACCCCGCGCGCGATACTCAGGATACTTTCTATATATCTGACAATATCCTTCTGCGTTCGCAGACGTCTCCCGTTCAGGTAAGAACAATGGAGCACAAAAAACCTCCGATACGCATTATATCCCCCGGAAGAGTTTACCGCGCAGACCCCGCAGATGCGACGCACTCCCCGATATTCCACCAGTGCGAGGGACTTGTCGTAGACAAGGGCGTAACTATGGGAGATCTTAAAGGCGTTCTCGAACTTTTTGCAAAGAGAATGTTCGGCGAAAAGACGGAGATACGTTTCCGCCCGCACCATTTCCCGTTTACGGAGCCGTCCGCCGAAGTCGATGTCTCCTGCTTTGTCTGCGGAGGAAAAGGTTGCAGACTCTGCAAAGGAGAGGGCTGGATAGAAATACTCGGCGCGGGAATGGTACATCCTTTTGTACTTAAAAACTGCGGCATAGATCCCGATGTATATTCCGGATTTGCATTCGGCATGGGAATAGAGAGAATCGCAATGACAAGACTCGGAATCGACGATATGCGTCTTCTTTACGAAAACGATATGCGTTTTATAGAACAGTTCTGAAATTTATAGTTTAAAACGGTGTTTCCCCCTGAACGGCAAAATATTGCTGGGTTCATTGAAATGTTTTAGGAGTATTGCGGAGGAAAAACTGCGATGAATGCTTTTTTCAATAAAGTCGGAGTGTTTTTGAAAAAGTTCATATATATAACAATAATTTCATTTATTGCTTTTGTAATGTGCTTGCTTCCTCTGGGAATATGCGGGTTAGCTTTAAGAGTTTTCGGAGAAGACTCTGTCATTGTAACGGTGTCTGTACGAATAATTTATATATTGCCGTTTGTATATGCGGGTGTCTTTGCGCTGCTTCTTATCTACATTTCCAAAATGCCGAAAGACGATGTGGCGCGCGAGGCAGGCGAGGATTTCGAAAACGGATATCCCGGGCTTATCAAAGACATAAAAAACATATTGAAAAGGGAATGGATTACATTTTTGGCTTTATCGGCGGAAATTATGTTACAGTGGTATTTGTGGACGTACTGTTTCCACTCGTTTGCCTACATAGTGTTTATTCCGTTTGATCCCGTATATATTTTTTCAATGTTTTTTCCCGATTGGTTAAACGGAATACCTTCATATATACTCTGCGCCGTTTTTATTTTTGCAGTCTACGTTTCAGAACTTGCTCTTATGCGTAAAAAATGGTATAAAAGAAATTTTAACGAGAGGATAGAAAAATGATATTATCACTTAATTGGCTGTCCGATTTCGTAAAGTCGGACGATATAGAAACAAAAAAATTCTGTGAGGACATGACGGAGTCCGGCTCGAAAGTGGAGAGCGCGGAGCTTATCGGTTCCGAAATAGAAAATATCCGTGTCGGACTTATAAAGAAAATAGAAAGACATCCCGACGCAGAAAGACTTGTAATATGCAAGGTCGATTGCGGAGAGAGGGAGTTGCAGATAGTTACCGCGGCGACGAACGTCTTTGAGGGCGCTCTTGTTCCGCTCTGCTATTGCCCCGAAGGTGAAAAAATCGTGGCAAAGGTACACGACGGTTCCGAAATAAAGACGGGCAAGCTTCGCGGCGTTTTGTCCGAGGGAATGTTCTGCTCGATAGAGGAGCTCGGTCTTACAACTCACGATATGCCGGGCGCCGCCGAGGACGGCATACTTATACTCAACGATTATCCCGTAAAACCTGGCGAGGATATTCACGACGCCCTAATGCTTTCGGACCGTGCCGTAGAGTTCGAGATAACGCCGAACCGTCCCGACTGTCTTTCTGTTATAGGTCTTGCAAGAGAGGCTGCGGCGACTTTTGACCGTGAACTTAATATCCCCACCCCTGTGGTAAAAGAAAATCCAGAAACGGGAAATATAAAAGATTATCTCGATGTTAAGATAAAGGCGACGGACAAATGCTCGCGTTACAGTGCGCGTGTTGTAAAGAACGTAAAAATAGCGCCATCTCCGCTCTGGATGAGAATGCGTCTTCGCGCTTCCGGCGTCCGTCCCATAAACAATATCGTCGATATAACAAACTATGTAATGCTCGAATACGGTCAGCCTATGCACGCTTTCGATTATTCCTGCCTTTCGGGCAAGAAAATTGAAGTCCGTCTTGCGGGCGACAAAGAGAATTTCCGCACGCTTGACAGTCAGGACCGCGCGCTTTCCGAAGATATGCTTGTAATCGCCGACGACAAGCGCCCCGTTGCTCTTGCGGGAATCATGGGAGGAGAGAACAGCGAAATCACAGATACGACGTCTACTGTCGTATTTGAATCCGCAATGTTCCACGGTTCTACGGTAAGAATAACGGCAAAAAAACTCGGCATGAGAACGGAGGCTTCCGCCCGTTTTGAGAAAGGGCTCGATTCCGAAAACACGCTTCCTGCGCTTGAACGCGCTTGCGAGCTTGTAGAGCTTCTCGGCGCGGGAGATGTCGTTCCCGGTATAATAGACGAATATCCCGTAAAGAAAGAGGTTTTCAAAGTTCCGTTTGAGCCTGAAAAGATAAGCCGTTTCCTTGGACTTGATATAGACGCTTCCGAAATGAAAAAGTATCTCGAACGTCTCTATTTCACGTTTGACGGAAATGATGTCGTCGTTCCTTCTTACAGAGACGACGTAAGATGTATGAACGACCTTGCCGAGGAAGTCGTAAGACTCTACGGATATAACAAGATAGAATCCGGCAATATGGTTTTCCCGATGACGCAGGGCGGTCTTGATACGAAACAAAAATTTGTATACGATATAAACGAGCTTCTTATAGGCGCGGGATACAGCGAGATCTGCACATATTCGTTTATGAATGCCGCGGAATACGACAAAATAAGACTTCCGAAAGACGATATTCGCCGTAAATCCGTAGAAATAGCAAATCCGTTCGGAGAGGATACAAAGACGCTCCGCACGACGGCGCTTCCCACAATGCTCGAAGTTCTTGAAACAAACTGCTGTTCCGGCGTTTCCGCGGCTTCACTCTACGAGATAGCGAAGGTATTTATTCCGCGTGAAAATGTTGTTACGAATGAACACGGTCTTCCCGGCGTTCTTCCGGAAGAGAAGATGAAGATAGTTATAGGCGCTTACGGCGGTGCTGATTTCTACACACTGAAAGGCGTTGTGGAAGAGATACTTTCATTTGCGGGAATAGATGCGGTTTACCGCTCTGACGAGAATGAAAATACATTCCATCCCGGAAGATGTGCCGACGTTCTTACGTCCGACGGAAAACTTCTCGGAACGTTCGGAGAGCTTCATCCGCTTACGGCTAAAAATTATGAGTTCACCTCTCATGTTATGGCGGCAGAGCTTGACCTTGACGCGATATTCGAAAACGCTTCTTTCGAAAAAGCGTATCATGCGCTTCCGAAATTCCCCGCAGTTCTGCGCGATTTCTCCTTTGTGTGCGATGATTCCGTTGAGGTCGGCGTTATAGAAAAGGTAATGAAGGACACAAACTCGAAGCTTATAGAGAGCATAAATCTTTTCGATATCTATCGCGGTGAACAGATAGGAGAGGGCAAGAAGAGCGTTTCGTTCTCCGTTTCGTTCAGGTCTCCCGACCACACGCTCACGGTAGAAGAGGCGGACAAGGCTTCCAAAAAGATACTCGGCGCAATAGAGCACAAGCTCGGAATAACGATAAGACAATAAAAAATAAAAAGCTCCGCGTAAAAAAGCGGAGCTTTTTTTCGACAAAAATAGATTTCCATACATATAAAATTCATTTTATTCAAAAAATATTCGAAAAAATTATTTTTTTTATTGCATTTCGGTATGTATAGATATATAATGATAATCAGATATATTTTATATCAAAAACATATGGAGGCTTATTTATGAAACAATTAGTAGAAGCTTTGGATAATCTTCCTTTTATCGTAAAGATCATCCTCTGCATACCTGTACTTGACATCGTTTGGACAGTTTACCGTCTTCTCAGAAGCATTACTGCCGGAAACATGGTAGGTATCGTTATTTCTATTATTCTTTTCTTTTGTGCACCGTTTGTTTGGCTTATTGACCTTATCTGCGTTATACTCAAAGGTAAGGTTTGGTGGTTCTGCTGAGAATCTCAAACGATCTGTAAAGGCGCTTTTTAAAGCGCCTTTTTTCTTTTGTGTATGCATTAAATGTTGGGGCTGTCCGCCCCAACCCCCGACACAAGAAACTTTTCGGGAAAAGTTTCTTGGAACTTCAAAAGCTTCGCTAAAATGAAGTGGTGTAGTCGGTGGAAAGTTTTGCGGATTTTTAAGGTGCTTTTTTAAAAGCGCCTTAAAGCGGAGGTTTGGAACGGCAGTTCCAACATATCTTGACAAATTAAAAAAACGCGGCAATGCCGCGTTTTTTGTGTATGGATTATAAGTTAGGGCTGTCCGCCCCAAACCCTGACACAAAGGACTTTTCGAGAAAAGTCCTTTGGAATCTCAAAAGCTTTACCAAAATAAAGTGGTGTATTCGGTGGGAAGTTCTTTGGCTTACCTTTCTTTCAAGAAAGGTAAGAAAAGTAGGTCAAAGGGGATTTTTTTGTATCTGAGAATTTTTTCTCGGATATATTTTTTTGGTGGGCAGATTTTTTTTGAAAACAAAAATGTGTCTTACGGCGTCCGCTTCATCTTTTGACGAAAGATCGTATAAATTGAAGCAGTCGTCTTGAATAAGCGTGAGCGAAAGCTCTTTTACGGCGTTCTGCGCTTCTTTCAGTTCCTCGTCGCCGTTTTTGCCTTTCATGGCGATAAAAGTGCCGCCCGTTTTAAGAAAAGGTATGCACCATTCGAGAAGCACGCGAAGAGAAGCGACGGCGCGGGCTGTCACTATATCGAATTTTTCACGGTAATCCGCTTTTGCGCCCAACTCTTCCGCGCGTCCTGTGAGTATATTCACATTTGAAAGAGAGAGCTTTTCCGCAGCACCTTTGATATAGGCGGTCTTTTTTGCGGTCGCGTCGAGCGCTGTTATTGTAAGATCAGGGCGCGCTATCGCAAGCGGAAGCGTTGGCATTCCGCCGCCGCTACCTACGTCGAGAACTGTCGCTCCTTCTTTTATATGCTTTGCCGCGGTGAGCGAGTCCGCAAAATGGCGGCATATTACGCCGCGCTCATCGCGTATTGCGGAGAGGTTCATCACTTTGTTTTGTTCTAACATTATGTTGCAAAGCGAAAAGAATTTGTCGCGATTTTCTCCGACAAAAAATTCTCCGACGCCGTTTTTTTCAAACACGTTTTCGCTTATTTCAAAAAATTCCTGTTTTTCCAATCTTGTCTCTTCTCCGTTTTTTTATTCGTTTTCTTCCGCGCGGTTTCTTCTTTTCATATCGAGATATATTAACAGCACGGAAATATCCGCGGGACTTACCCCGGAAATTCTCGACGCGGCGCCGATAGACGCGGGACGGAATTTTGCAAGCTTTTGCGCGGCTTCTATCGAGAGTCCGCGGACGTTCTCGTATTTTATATCGTCCGGTATAAGCTTCTTTTCAAGCTTCGAAAATCTTTCCGCGTCGGCGAGTTCTTTTTTTATGTAGCCTTCATATTTTATATCCGTCTGGGCGGTGAATATCACTTCCTCCGGAAGCTCTTTTCTCGTTTTGTCGACGGGCGCGAGCATGGCGTAATCAAGTCCCGGGCGTTTTAAAAGCTCGGAAAGCCTTATTCCTGTTTTTATCGGGGGCTCGCCTATCTTTTCGAGTATGCTGTTTATTGTGTCGCTCGGCGGGACGATTACTTTTCGTATTCTTTCTTTTTCCGCCTCTATCATCGCTTTTTTTGCGCGGAAACGCTCTATTCGCTCCTTGGGAAGAAGCCCTGCCGCGTATCCTATTTCCGAAAGGCGGTCGTCGGCGTTGTCCTGACGGAGTATGAGCCTGAATTCGGAGCGCGATGTCATCATTCTGTACGGTTCGTTCGTTCCTTTTGTGACAAGGTCGTCTATAAGGGTTCCGATGTATGATGAATTTCTTGTCAACATCACAGGCGCTTTCCCGCGTACGAATAAAGAGGCGTTGAGCCCTGCGATAAGTCCTTGCGCCGCGGCTTCTTCGTAGCCTGATGTGCCGTTGAACTGACCTGCGCCGAAGAGTCCTTCTATGTTTTTGAACATGAGAGAAGCATAGAGCTGTGTCGAATCTATACAGTCGTATTCTATCGCATACGCGTGGCGCATGACTACGGCATTTTCAAATCCTTTTATGGAGTGAAGCATTTTTGCCTGTATATACGACGGCATGGAGGAACTGAATCCCTGCAAATACATCTCGTTTGTGCCGTCTCCCATCGGTTCGAGAAAGAGCTGGTGGCGGGTTTTGTCGGGAAAACGCATTACCTTGTCCTCTATGCTGGGGCAATATCTCGGTCCCACACCCGTTATCTTTCCGGAATAAAGCGGGGATTCGGATATGTGGTCGCGTATTATCCTGTGTGTTTCCTCGTTTGTGTATGCGATATAGCAGGGAAGCTTCGGGCGCTCATCAAGCTCTTTTATATCCGTGTCCGCGCTGTAAGGCGTGAGCTTTTTTTCTCCGTCCTGGCGTTCGAGCACGGAATAGTCCACGCTTCTTGCGTCGATTCTCGGCGGAGTGCCCGTTTTGAATCTTAACATTTTTATGCCGAGAGCTTCGAGCGACTTTGTAAGATATGCCGCGGGATGAAGTCCGTCGGGGCCGGAGGGGTATATTACTTCTCCTATTATTACTCTCGAATCGAGATACGTTCCCGTGCATATTACGACCGCTTTTGCGCGCCACAGTGCGGAAAGCCTTGAAACAAGTTCGAATCTATTCCCGTCTCGGTTTTCGCCGAGCCGTCTTATCTCGCATATTTCCGCCTGGACAAGAGAGAGATTTTCCGTATGCTCGATAGTTTTTTTCATTATATCCTGATACATACGTCTGTCCGCCTGTATCCGTTTGGAGCGGACGGCGGGACCTTTGCTCATATTGAGCATTCTGTCTTGGAGCATGACCTTGTCAGCCGCTCTCCCCATTTCTCCGCCGAGCGCGTCGATTTCGAAAACGAGCTGTCCTTTTCCCGTTCCGCCGATAGACGGATTGCAGGGCATATTTCCGACGGCGTCGTTTGAAATGGTGAAAAGCACCGTGCGGCAGCCCGTTCTTGCCGCGGCAAGGGCGGCTTCTATTCCGGCGTGTCCCGCGCCGACGACTGCGACGTCTACGGATTCTACAAAATATTCCATAGAAAAAACCTCTTTATTTATGATACTTTCCGCCGGAAAGTATGTTGTATGCGCGGTATATCTGTTCGAGGATTATAACGCGCATCATTCTGTGCGTAAATGTCATGCGGGAGACCGACAGCATCATATCGCATGATTTTTTTACTTTTTCGGACATGCCGAAAGCGCCGCCGATGATAAAACTTATGCTTGAATATCCGCCTGTCAGCGAAAGGTCTATCTTTTTTGCAAGCTCTTCCGACGAGAGCATGGCGCCTTCTACCGCAAGGGCTATTTTATAGCTTTTCTGCGGAAGCACGGACAGTATTTTTTCTCCCTCTTCCTCTATCGCTTTGTTTATCTGCGCCGCAGAGGCGTTTTCGGGGATTTTTGTCTCTTTTATCTCCGTGTTCACCACTTTGCAGTAAGCGGAGAGCCTTTTTTCATATTCTTTTACCGCGTCGGAAAAATATTTGTCCTTTATATTTCCGACGTAAATTATGTTTATCTGCATTTTTTATCCTATATAAAGTTCCGTGGGGTCGGACGGCGCCGCTATTTTGATGTTTATATCTTCAAATCCCGAAACGGCATTTTTTGCCGCAAGCTCCGCTGTCGGCGGATAGTTGTTTTCCTTGCTCAGATGTGCGAGCAGAAACGAGTTTGTTCCGAGCGTGGCAAGCTTTGCCATAAGCGCTCCGCAGTCCTCGTTCGAAAGATGTCCGGTGGAGGAAAGTATCCGCCTTTTCAATGAGTACGGATACGGTCCCGCCATAAGCATTTCCACGTCGTGGTTTGCTTCGAGTATGCACGCGCATGAGCCTGAAAGCGCGTTTACAAGTTCGTTTTCGATATGACCTATATCGGTCGCAATTCCGATTTTTATATTTTTTTCTCCATTCGGGAAAGAAACCGTGTACCCGACGCAGCACGCGGAATCGTGAGGGACGGCGAAAGAGCCTATGATTATATCCCCGATCTCGACTGTGAAAATCTGCGGGAAAAGATGAAGCACGGGAAAAATCGCACTGTTTTTATCTTTTATCATCGCTTTTGCGGAAATCTCCGTCATGAATACGGGGATTTTATATCGTGACGATATAACTTCAAGTCCGCGCGTATGGTCTATATGTTCGTGTGTTATGAATATGGCACTTATGTTGGAAAGAGAGGTGCCTATCGATGATAGCGCACGCTCGACAGAACGCGCGCAAACTCCTGCGTCTACAAGTATTTCCGTTTTTCCCGATGAAATATAGTGGCAGTTTCCGGAGGAGCCGGAAAACAGTGTTACAACTCTTGCCATGATTTTTGTATCAGAAAAGTTTTGTCATTCCGACAGGGCGGACGTAGAGAGGTGTTACTGCGCCTTTGCCGAAAGAATTTTCCATTACGGATGTGAAAATGTCGAGCTTGTCCGTCGGGACGAACGCCTGTATCGTTCCCGCAAAGCCGCCTCCGTGAACACGGCAGGCACCTTTTCCGTCAAGAACTTCCTTTGCAAGCGCGTAAGCGAGCGTTATTCCTTGTTCTATCGGCGCTTTGGGTGAAAAATAGTTTTGAAGCAACATTGCGCTCGATTCTCCCGACGCGTTTATCACATCGAAAAATCCGTTTATATCGCCGTCGGCAAGATATTTTGTCGCTTTTCTTACTCTTTCGTTTTCGTCGAAGAAGTGGAGCGCACGGAGTATAGCGCGGTCGCCCGCAAATTCGCGAAGTTCCTTTATGTTGTTGATCACATCTTCCTTGGAAAGAGAGCGAAGCGCGTTTTTGCCGAAGAAAGAAGCGACTTTTTTCATTTCTGCGGGAACTGCCGCATAATCGTCCGTGAGGTCCGCGTGAGAGCCGCCTGTATTTACGACGCAAAGGGTATATCCCTCTTTTGCAAGGTCGAGCTTTGTTTTCTCTGCTATCGGATTTTCGGGGTCTTTGAAATCTATATGAACAAATCCGCCGCAAGCGCACGCTATCTGATCCATAAGACCGCACGGCTTGCCGAAGTGCTTATTTTCGGCGTATTGGGATATCTGCGATATTTCGATATATCCTATTTTTCCGTCATTGTAAAAATGATTTTCTATGTTTCCTATCATGTCCTCGAATGCCGCAGAGGAGGAAAGACCGCTTCCGCCGAGGACGGACGATGTCATGTATGCGACAAAACCGCCTGTCTTGTGGGAGCGAACGGAAAAACCGTCGCAAACTCCGCGGATAAGAGCCGATGTCTTGCCCTCTTCGTCTTTTACGGGTGAAAGGTCGGAAAGAGAAACCTCGTCTTTTGAAAATCCTTCGCTTACAAGGTTTATTGTGTTGTCGTCTGTCTTTGCGGCGACGGCGAGGATATCGAGGCTTATCGATGCGGCGAGAACTTCGCCGAAGTTGTGGTCTGTGTGATTTCCGCATACTTCGCTTCTGCCCGAAACGGAAAATATATGGTAATCTCTTTCTCCGTAAAGAGATATGAACTTTTCAACCGCTTTTTTTATTCTTTCGGAAGCGGAATCCATATCTTTATAGATTTCGGAGAGTGCGTTTTCGTTTTCTTTTATAAGTGTGTCGATTTTTTTCATTTTTGACTCCCACAGGCTTTTTTGTGCCGGATTTTTTTATTATTCTTTATAATCATATCATTTTCTTTTGATTTTTACAATAACTTAACCTACTTTTCTTATAAGAAAAGTAGGCACTTACCTTTCTTGAAAGAAAGGTAAGCCAAAGAATTTCCCTCAGACATCTCACTTCACTTTGGCGAAGCTTTTGAAGTTCCAAGAAACTTTTCCCGAAAAGTTTCTTGTGTCGGGGTTTGGGGCGGAAGCCCCAACATTCAACGCACACAAAAAGCACGGCGGCGCCGTGCTTTTTATTTTGTCAGAATATGTTGGAACTTCGTTCCAAACCTCCGCTTTAAGGGGATTTTTGTAAAAATCCCCTTAAAAATCCCTAAAAACTTTTGCACCGACCACGCCACTTCATTTTGGGCGAAGCTTTTGAAGTCCCAAGAAACTTTTCCCGAAAAGTTTCTTGTGTCCGGGCTTGGGGCGGACAGCCCCAACATTTAGTGCCCGCATAAAAAGCACGGCATTGCCGTGCTTTTTTAAAATATCCGTGCTGTTTTTTATCCTCTGAAAAATGCTTCGAAAAGTTTTTCCATATAATATCCGTCGTCCGTGCCGCCGAACTCTCTTACGGAGTGCATTGAGAGCATGGGATTTCCTACATCGACAGAGCATATGCCGCATTCTGCCGAGAGGATCGGTCCTATCGTTCCGCCGCCCTTTTGATCGCTGTTGTTGTTGAACTGCTGATAGGGAATGTTGTTTTTCTCGCAGAGCGACTTGAAAAATGCCGTTCCGCGGACCGATGTGGAGTAGGATTGACCGCAGGCAAGTTTTAGAACGGGGCCGCCGCCGAGTTTTACCATGAGCAACGGATCTTGAAGCTCTTTGTAAGAGGGATGAGTCGCGTGAGCCATATCCGCGGAAAATGCGATGGAGTTTGAAAGCGCGCGGTATTTATCCTCTGTGCCGTATCCGAGAGAATCGCATATTCTGTCAACGAGTTTCATGAGAACGTTTCCGCGTGCTCCTCTGTCGGAACCTGAACCGATCTCCTCATGGTCGTATATAACGGCGATGGTGTTTTCGTTCGAATCGTTGGAACCGGCTACGGCGGATATTATCGCGTGCGCCATGGCGCAATCGTCAAGACGCGGAACGGATATAAATTCGTCGTTTGCTCCGACAAAGCAGCCGGGCTCGCTGTCATAGGGCGCGATATCCATGCTGAGTATGTCGGATTCTTCGACGCCGATGTAGTCGGCGATGTATTTCGTGAATGATGTTTTGCCGTCTTCACTTTGCGCAAAGAAGGGGCACATTTCTTTCTGTATGCTGAATTTTGCTCCGCTGTTTACGTCTTTCTTTACGTGTATAGCCGCGCTCGGTATTACGATAAGCGGCTTTTTGATATTTATATTTACGGGGTGGAATCCTTTTTCTTCATCTTTTATATATACACAGCCTGCAAGAGAAAGGGGTCTGTCGAGCCAACCGTGTACTATAAGACCGCCGTATGCTTCAAATTCCAGACGTTCGTATCCGAGAGAGACTGCGGAGGGAACGGTTTTGATGCGGAATCCGGGCGCGTCGTGATGAGCTCCGCCTATTCTGAAACCGTCTTTTTTAGGGTCGCCGCATATTCTGAATGAAGAAATTTGAGTTCCTTCCTTTTTTATATAATAAGTTTTGCCTTTTTCTATCTTCCATTCATCGCCGTCGGAAAGTTCTGTGGCGCCCGAAGCGAGCAGAATTTTTTCAAGTTCGTCTGTGGACTGATAGGGCGTCGGCGCGTTGTCAAGATAATTAAGAAGTTTTTTTGCGTATTCTTTTTTTTCGCTCATTGTGGTGTTCTCCGTTATTATGAAGATTTTTTAGAAAAATCTGTTTTTATAATGATTGTCGTGTCTTTTGTTCCTGTTTTAAAATAACTATGAAGCTTCCGAGGAAAAAAGACGAAGTTTATCCGTTAAAATGGAATTTTTGATTACATCAATGCAAAGATATTTTACCGTGTAGAAACATGGCTATGTCCGTTTGAAATACGGATAAAATTTTTCTGTTAGATGAATGCAAAGATTCTCTTTGCAGGGCTATTTTACCGTGTAGAAGCATGGCTATGCCCATTTGAGATATTGATAAAATTTTTCGGTTACATCAATGCAAAGATTCTCTTTGCAGGGCTATTATATCATGATTTAAAAATATTTCAATATAAATAATGCAAATTTCACATTTTTTAGATGTGTTTTTTGTAATTTTTACCTGCGCAAGAAATAGTATTGACTTTTTTATAAAACGGTGCTAACATACATTAGGATTTAAAAAGGGGGCTTATTTATAATATGGAATATTACAACGTGTTATTGTTGCTCGCTATTATACTTGCGCTCTCGAAGCTTCTGGTAAAAGGCTGCGAGAAGCTCAATATGCCGAGCGTTGTCGGCATACTTTTGGCGGGCGTTCTTATAGGGTTTATAAAATACATACCGGGACAGTCTATAATAGACGCGACGTCGCTCGAAGGGCTCGGGTTTATATCGAAAATCGGCGTTATACTTATAATGTTCAATGCCGGACTCGGTACCGATATGAGAAATATCAAAGCGGTCGGAGCGCCTGCGGTTCTTATAACTATTGCGGGAGTCATCGTTCCGATGGGACTTGGATTTGTTGTTGCTTGCCTTTTTAACGGAGGCTTTGGCGCTCCGTCGGATGTGCTTCTCGACAATCTTTTTTACGGCACCATACTTACGGCAACATCCGTAAGCGTAACTGTCGCAACTCTGAAAGAAATAGGAAAATTAAACGGAAAAGCGGGGAGCACTATTGTAACTGCCGCTATCCTCGATGATATAATAGGTGTTATAGTTCTTTCCCTTGTCATAGGAATGAAGAGCGGAAATGCGGGAGAAGGCGCGGAATCTCCTCTCACGGTTCTTTTGAAAACACTTGCTTTCTTTGTATTTGCTATCGTTATAGGCTTTATATTTATGAAAGTCTTCAAAATTATAGAGAAGAAATATCCTCATCACAGGATGCTTCCTGTTTTTGGCGTGGCACTCTGCTTTTTCTTTGCTTATGCGAGCGAAAAGTGGTTCGGTGTTGCTGATATAACAGGCGCTTTTGCGGCAGGAATAGTTCTTTCTACGAATCCGGAGTCTAATTATATAGAAAGAAAATCGGATATAATGGGATATATGATATTTACTCCGGTATTCTTTTCCAATATAGGAATAACAACGGAATTCGGAGCGATAGACGGAAGCATGGTCGCTTTCGGTATTTGCTTTATACTTGCCGGACTTGTCGGAAAAGTCATAGGATGCGGCGGAGCTGCTTCTATTTGCAAATACGGCGTTAAAGATTCGTTCAGAGTCGGAGTCGGTATGATGGCGCGCGCGGAGGTTGCGCTTGTTTGTGCGCAAAAGGGCGTCGAAAACGGAATGATAAGTTCGTCGATAATGCCTTTTATAGTCCTGATGATAATTATATCGAGTTTTGCCACTCCCATAATTTTAAGGAAAATGTATCGCGGAGAACTTGAAACGCCGAATGTTGATTTGGTGACGGAAAAGAAATAAAAAGAGGCGGCTTTTTTTAAGCCGCCTTATGTTTTTTTGAATAAAAGAGGAATAAAAAGGAAAAAATTAAAAAAATAAAAGTCTGAAAACACGCCTGTGATGCGGATAAACGGACAATTGCTTTTGAAAAATGAAAAATTTCTAAAAAAACTCACAAAAAGGTATTGACAAAGGGAGGGGAATATGATAGAATAATCGAGCGCTGTTGAGGAAACGGTGCGAG
>ULQL01013768.1_pt1 | contig 14982 bp, 7 predicted proteins | sample 1954411 | NCBI WGS metagenome assembly ULQL01 (sample SAMEA4835654, study PRJEB28245) | human gut metagenome | biome: gut microbiome; material: fecal sample | place: Denmark | collected 2008 | reverse complement strand
TACGGATTTCTGCGTGTAACCTTCAACCGCTTCTTCTTTGGCGGTATAGAGAATAATCGTTCCTTCGTTCTGATACTTTGGCAGGTTCTCGAAGCTGTAGCTCCAATTGTTGTCCTTGGTCAAATACTGCGTGCGGAGCGTACCATCTGTACCGTACAGCTCAACCTTTACATTCGTAGGACGGATACCGTCTTGGTTATCGTTATCATCCCATGTCTTTGTAATTGTCTTGCTGATGGTTTCTGGTGTATGTGTGTTGGTGATGCTCAGAACATATCCGGTATCATCTGTTGCAGTCTTGCCAATGTATCCTGCGACGGCATCTTCTGTTACCGTATAAGCGATTTTCGTGCCGTTGTTGAAGAACACGGGAAGATTCTCGAATGTTTCAGAGAATCCGCCATCCTTGGTGAGCGTTGCTTTATAGGTCTTGCCGTCAGAGCCGGAAAGCGTAACCGATACAGAGTCAGGGCGCACGCCGTCTTGGTTGGCAGCATCTTCCCAATACTTGTTGATTACAACATTCGTAACCGCAGGAATATGTTCGTTGGTCACGGTGAATCCGGTATCTGCATCGCCCTCGATTTTGTAGGTGTAATTATCAACTGTTTCCTCACTCAGAGTGTAGTCAATCGCAACACCTTCCATCCAGTAGCGCGGCAGGTCTTTGAATTCGTACTTCCACTTTCCTGCTGCTGTCAGGTTTGCTTCGTAGACATTTCCGTCAGAACCCATCAGGATGACATGGATAGCAGACGGACGAACGCCGTCTTGGTTTCCGTTGTCTTCCCAAGTCTTCGTGACTGGGATGCTGAGTGTTTCCTGCACATGGCTGTTCGTGATTGTGAACGAGCGACCTTCGTTCGTGACGGTGTAGGTGTACCCTGCTACCGCATCTTCTGTGATTGTATAAGTGATTTCGTTGCCGTTCGCATCAAACAGAGGTATATGCTTGAAGGTGTACTTCCAATCCTTTGTATTGCTCAATGTTGCTTCCGTAGAAGAACCATCCGAGCCATTCATGTGAATTGTAATACTGTCAGGACGTATGCCATCAACATTATTGCTATCATTCCAGACTTTGACAACCGTAAAGTCGTCAAACTGCGGAACATGCTTGTTCGTCACAGCGATAGCATAGCCGTTGTCAACGGAGCCTGTGGTGTTGCTTACAATGGCGGTGTAGCCATCCATCGGATTTTCAACGACCGTGTATTGAATCGTCTGTCCTTTGTAGTAGGCAGGAATCGAGCGGAATGTATAAGTCAGGTAAGTATCCGTTGCTTTAAACAGTGCAGTATACGCTTTCTGGAGCGGAACTGCTTCTGTTTTACCATCAGGCAATGTAACGGTGCCTTTCAGCGTGATGACGGCATTTTTACGGATACCATCTTGGTCATTAGCATCGTCCCACTTTTTGGTGACAGTCAGATTTGTGGTTTCGCTTGTGTTCTTGAGTGTGTACAGATTATCGGCCTGACGAACGCCATCTACCGAAATGTAGGTTTTCCAGACAAGGTTATTGTTCTCGACTGCTGTTTCCGGCATGACCTTGACAACATGAGTCTTTGTATTCCGCACATAGCCGGGCAGAGTCTCTGTTTCGGTCAAATGATAGGTGGCAATATCTTGATTCGTGAAGTAAATCAATCCATTTTTGTCAGTTGTCAGGTGTTCCGTCTTGATAGAAGTATCACCCGGTTTTACAGGAACCGTAGTGTAAGGACCATTGGGGAATACGGATTTACCGGAATCATCTGCCTTCTCGTAAATTTCGTAGTCGAACTTAACATTCTCGAACGGAATCCCGGACAAGTCTTCAATTTTCTTCAAATCAAAATCTGTCAACAGACGGATAAAACCTGCATCGTTATGCTTACTGAGCACATTGTATTCCGTCTTTGTGTTTACAGGCAGCTCAATGTCTCCAATCCATGCGCAGTACATATGGCTGCGGTCCAGAGAGATGTTCGGCTGTGTCTCGGAATCCAGTGTATCATCATTACCTTGGTTAATAAGAGTCTGACCGTAGTAATCATAGGTGTTATCAAACACAACATAATAGATACCGGGTTCGAGGTAATCGTACTCGTAGTAACCGTCTGCTGCCGTATTCAAATCACCATTGCCGACAAGTTCACCAAATACATTGTAGGACTTGTACAGCAGATGACCGCTGATGTTTGTTCCCTGCTCATCCGCATCAGCAAACTGAGATTTCGTTGTACGGCGCAGGTAAATGTGTGTTTTAACATTCTCAGTTTCATTGGTTTCGCGGATACCGTTGTAGTTATCATCTTGCCAGATATAGCCATAAACCTTAGAAGGAATATACATTGCGCAGTTTGCTGTGCTGACATAGAAATCCTTCTCATTGCTCAGACTTACAACGCGGGTATCGGGAATTTGATAGGTTTTAGAAACCGCTTTAGCTACCTTGTTGTTCTGCATGACGGCCGTGGCATCGTTGCCCATCTGGGTCTTTTTATCGGTGGTTGCCGTCGGGGAAACGAGGAATCCAAAATAATCGTATTCTTCCGGCAGAACTTTCTTGTCGGCAGCGGTCTTGTCTGTCTCCTCGTACTCTACCTTGTAAGTGCCGGGTTTCAGAGCAAGGAATTCATAGTACCCGGCAAAGTCAGTATAGGTAGTCGCAACAGTTGCGCCTGCTGCATTTTTCAGAGTGACCTTTACGCCATTCAGAACAGGCTCTTCAATATTGATGTCAGCCTGCGTTTCGTGCCAGCCGTCAAGGATACCGTTATAGTCGCTCTCAACCCAGACATAACCGCGAATAGAATTGTTGGCACTCAATGCAAAGTTCTTGTATTCTGCGTTGACGGGAGTAATGCCCGTGCCGGTCATGCTGTTGATATAGACTTCTCCAATCGTAGCAGCACTCAACATGCTTCCGCTCTTTTCGGTAGTCGCGGAGGTAGGAGCACCGTTGAATTCCAGCACATCAATAGACCTTTCAGCCTTATTTGTGCGCTTTTCATCGCCGGATGTCGGGATAGGTGAAACTCGTGCATTGCTGATATCTACCGTATCAGAGGATGTCAGCGTTAGCTTCATTTCTTTGCGCGGACGCACGTTTGTGAAACTGTAGTTACCGTCCGCATCCGTGAGAACTGCAGTAATCGGATTACCGTAAACATCTGTCAGGGAGTTGCCGTCTGCATCTGTCAGAGTAATGGTAACATTTGCAATTTTGCTTTCGCTGTTATCGCAAATGCCGTTCTGGTTTACATCGTCCCATGCAAAACCACTTACGGTACTCGGAACATATACACCACAGTTGATGGTTTGAGAAGTGTTCTTTTGGTAAATTGCCGTAAATACATCGGATTTCCAATCATTATTTACATGGTTGTTGTTTTCGCCTGCAGCAATCTTTGCTGTTGGAGAGTAAGATTGAATGTTAGACGAGCCGTTAGAAAATCCTACCGTGTAGTTTTTCTTTTCAGGAATTCCATCAAAAGAATACGCGCCATATTTGTTCGTTGTTGTTGTTTTACAAACTGAACCGTCTGCGTTATAAAGTGTGACTGCTACACCCTCAACAACAGCTTCATCGCCAACCTGATATACGCCGTCTCTGTCGTTTTCAGCCCAAACCGTGCCGGATACCGAGGCAAACTGTTCCGGTTTAATTGTTCCTGTCGAGCTGACCTGTGTACCAATGACATCAGCGTCATCAACATGTTTGTTGCTTGTATCGATTGAGAAGAATACCTGCGTATAATAAACGGGGGTTCCGCGATTCACCTGAGATGCCAGATAAGAACCGATATTGCCGGTTCCTGTAAAAGGAGTTCTCGGCTGTTCAGTCGAATAAGCTGCAGATTCCTCAGAGGAACCGTAACGCACATAACCTTGGAATCCATCAAGGGTAGTTGCCACGACATTCGACAATGCTCCCCTTACCGTTCCTACGGGGTCTTTACCGCAGCCGATACCGGGCATGTTGGTGGATTTGTCGCCGAATGCAGTTACAACCGTATCACCACCGGTAATAACGATGTTTCTTACATGATAATGATAAGAACCGATGTTGCCGCCCTGAACATTATCTGTTCTGCCTCCGGAACCAATGCCGGGAGAATAGCTGCCGCCATACGCGGTAACTTTCGCGCCATTACTGATATTGATTCCGTTAACGGGACCGCCCCAGCCAGAGCCAATGCCGGAACATGCCGTGTTGCCGCGAGAAACTACTGTACCACCTGTAAAGTTAAGGTTACCGCAACCTGCACCGTCGCCACCATTTCCCTCTCCGGGCTGGTTCAAACATCCGGAACCAATGCCGGGACAGTGTTCGCCAGCATTCGCATAAATAGTACCGCCCTGCACAGTAAAGTTCCAGAAGGAACAGTTGACATTCGCGCCAATCGCGCCGCAGTGGTCACCGGAAGCACCAACCGCGTAGAGTGTTCCGGCTCCGTCAATCATCAAGCTGCCATCCGTTCCGTTTTTGGCGATTGCATTTGAATAGCTTCCGTATGCCGTAATTCTGCTCGTTCCGACAAGGATGATGGTAAGATTTGCGTGCGAGCAGCTGATAGCGCCGTCACCGACACGCGAGGTATCATTGCCCCAGCCAGCGCCTGCTGCTGTGTAATTCATTGTTACATTATCAAGAATTACAGTGGCAGAAACGCCGGGAGATACATAAATTCGGTTGTCGCCTGTTGTTGAACCAACAATGCGATAAACAGAACCGGAACTCGTAATATTCAAGCTACCAGACGCAATGTTATGCGTTGCTGCTCCCGGATAATCAGATAATGTAGGAACATGACGGGTCGCTTGATTACTTCCGAAAATCGCCTTTTCAAAGCCGTACCATGCAACTTCGACGCCGCTTTGAACGCCGTCTGCCGTAAACACAGCTCTGTCGTAGGTCACAAAGGAAACTTGACGCAGGAAATTATTCCATTCGTCTTGCGTTAAGCCGCCTGATTTTGTGAAGATGTAGTTTTGGTTTGTGCCTGTTACAACAATCCCCAACTGATTTGCAAGGTCTGTGTTGTAAAGAATCGCATCTTGTGCATTACGCGAAGGTGATGTAAACAGAACATTAAATGTCTGAATCGTTTTTGGCGTTTTTACCACCAATTCCGGATACTTCCATTGTGAGGAATTGTGGTTCTGTGTTGCTGTGACCGTATCCGAAACAGTTTCAGCATTCATGTCATTGATGGTATTTCGATTTTGGTATACATGAGCGCCTTGGTGTTCCATTGCAATGCTGTAATCCAGTACAAGACCGCCGCTCTCACTCTCATCATCCATCGTACGGATGCCATTATACATGGACACTGTTGCCGTCGGGTGGCATCTAAAGAAATATTTCGTGACGGTTGCAGTATCGTACATGGAGAGCGGTGCATTCGTAATAGTCATTACGCTCTTTACTGCGTACCATCCCGGATATGCATCGTTATAGTATTTATCTCCTTCTGCCGGGATACCGAGTTCTGTGTTCGTAATTGATACCGACATCTGGTTATTGATATTTTTTGCAACAGAATCATCCCATGGTTTATATGTAACATTCAAAAGAGTGTTATATTCCCACTTCGGAGTGACTGTCATTACATCGCCCAGATTATAATAGGTGATGGCTGTGAATGCAAGCGTTTTGTTCGCGCTGCCTTGTCCGGGACTCAGTATCGCTTTTTGACCGAATCCATCTTTTTCATCAATATTACCTGCACTGATATCTTCGCTTTGCGCAGGCATCATGACGGATTTCAGTTTCGGGGTTTCGCCTACCATCTTAATGATGACGCGACCGTTAACCAGATACGGTGCTGTTTCGGTGGAATCATATTTCATGTTTCCTCCGACTTCATAATCGGCATCTTTGACTTCGACCTGTTCCCCATCAATGGTGACAGATGTATTGACGAAAGATGAACCGCCGCCGCCAGAGAAAGCGTAATCTGTACCGCCGCCAAACCAGCCGCCGCCGCCAGCACCGGAACAGGTGATACCGTTTGCACCATAGAAGAACGAACCGTAGTTGCGAGCTTGACCATCATCAAACAAGAAATCTACCGGGTCGCGATGTGCAGGGTTGGCATCATACAATTCACCCAGAACAGTGTAATGATAGCCAAAGCCTGCGCGTGTCTGTGTTGCCGGATAAACCTTAGCATCAACACGCTCCTCGTAGGTCAGAGTTCGACCATTTGTGGGAGTCGTACCACCTACCGTAGCGTCATAGGAAAAAGCATTGGAATACGGAGGAAAACCGCCTGCATAATATCGGTTTGCAACGGGACCTTGGCCTTCAAGACCGCCGCCACCAGCTGAACCGCCAGATTCACCCATGCCTCCGCCGCCACCGGCAAGCAAGATAACATGCTTCTTGGCAACCTCCGCTGCTGCATCGTTCTGCGCTTTTTCAGCATCGGTATAATCGTGTGCAGCCTCTCCTGCCTGGTCCATTGTCCAAGCATCGACAGTTACATAGGTAGCGCCGCCGCCTCTGCCGAAAACATGATAGCGGTCGGTTTGACCGTTGTCTTCATCCGGGAACCATGCTCTATCCCAATCAATCTGACCACCGCCGCCGCCAAAGGTGCGGTTCGTAGACCAGTAACCACCAGCTTCACCCAGATAGATGTGGATGGTTTGACCTGCGTTCAGATGAACGGTTCCCTCGGCTTTACCGCCGCGCCCCGGCGTACGATAACCTTGGTATTTACCCTTACCTGTACCGCCATTTGCACCATAGGCGGTAATGATATAATCACCGTCATAAGGAGCAGTAAAGGTTTGAGTAAGCCCATCATCTGATGTAAAAGCAAGCCCCTCTACTACTAAGTCGAGCTGATTATAACTATCTGATGGTCGCAATACATATGTGCTAATACCAGATGATTTCAATCTTTCTTGGATAGCTTGTCTCTTTGTTTGTTCGTCAAACTCTGTTCTATTTTCAACAAGAGTCTGGTCATCATCAACAACAGAACTATAGACAGCGCTTAACACATAGGCATCCACGCCATCCTCAAATGTCAGTGTTTCGCTGTCAGCATCGTAACTTCCGGAAGATACATCCCATCCAGTAAAGTACAGGGATTCATCACTTGAAAGTGCAACAGGGATATCGATGCTGTCTCTGTCTGTGACAGTGGCTACAATCGTATCTCCGGTATCTTCTACGACGATATCGTTCGTTTCCGTACCAAGATAAGCAGCAATAGGGTCTTCATTGGCTGTCTCCAACCACTCAGGCTCGAATTCGCCGCCGTTCTTATTGAGTGTGACTGTTACAGTTCGAGAAGGTGCAGTATCTGTTGTTTCCGAAGTAGATTCATCCTGCTTGGGAGCGTCTTCTTCAACAGTCTGAGTTTCATCGGCTGTATCGGCATCGGTATGCTCATTGGCAACCTCATCCGTAATGTCGGAATTGGTTTCGGTTTCCTCCGAATTTTCGTCTGCTTGTGAGGCCCCTGATGATGGGACCTCGCTCGGTTCTTCACTTGCTGTTGCATCGACTTGTACCGGCGTTCCGGGGTCCACATTAGCAATAGCATCACTGTCATCTGTTGTAGCAACAGACGATGCTGTATCATCAGCATATGAGATGACAGGTGCTACTGTTTGCAGTGCCATAACACCGGCAATGATGGCGCTTGCAACGCGCTTGATACGAGATTTGCCGTTTTGCATCTTGCTTTTGTCTCCTTTTTCTTTGTTTTTATTGCAGCCCCAACACCGAAGTAACAAATTCTTTGCTGTTGGTGAACGCCATAACATTGCCTGCGCCGGATTCAATCAGGTACACTTCTGTGCCATCTGTGCTGGCATAATCGCCGTGCGATACAGAAGCACCAGAAGATGTAGTCCCTACCAGTCCAAACGCGATAGCATCGGACTGGTAGGTGGATGGGATAAAGCGCAGTTCAAAACCATCTTTCTTAACAAGCGCCAAATTGTTCGTAAATGACACCTGACAGTTTGAAATATTCATAGGAACACCACTTACCGTGATGTTGCCGTCATCAGAAGCAGGGACAGCACTCTCCAGAACGGAGGATACCACAGAATTTACTGCTGTGTCAGCATTTTTGCTTGTAGGGCAGGTTCCGAGTACAACAAGAACATGTCCATTTCCGATATATCGCATACCGGAGGATGTGTAGCTTTCGGAAGTTTTTTCTTCTGCGTATTGTACGCCACCCGTATAAGTATCAGCAATTGCTCTAACAATATAGGTTGCTCCGTCTTTCTCAAAGGAAAGACTTTTACCATCATATTGGAAGGAATCTGCGGAGTTGATAGTAACAGCGGTACGAGTATCGTTGTCTTCAATCAGAACGCGAGAAGCACCCAAGCGCCAGTTCGTACCATCTGCAATGATTGCCGTAGACGGAGAGATGCTGGCTTGTGCCGTGAAAGAGGTATCTTCTTGGGTATCTCCGGCAACGGTGAAAGCACCCCCGATAGATGGGATGTTAGTTTTGCGGATTGTCTTGCACTCTACAAGAGTCAGACACATTACGGCGATAGCTGCAGTCATAACCGCACAACTGATACCCACCAGAACGTTGCTCTGTTTCTTTTTTGGCTTGCGGGATTCTCTTTCGTAGACAGGCTCATCCTCTTGCTCTTCATAAACTGGCTGCCGAGGGTGTTGCTGTTGCGGCTTTGGCTTGGCAGCATTCTGCGTAGGATGAGGGCGCTGCGTTTGAACTCTTTGCTCATACCGCTCGATTTCGTCCAGCAACTCGTTTGTAGTCTTTTCTTGACTAATAGGAGTGTTGCCATCTTGTGTAAGTGGCAAATTCAAGCTTTGCGCAAACTCGTTCCCGCCATCACCTCCGTATGTATTGCTTTTGATTTCTTCACTCATAAAATTACCTCTTAATTCCTGCTGAATCGCGCAACACGGATGGTTGTGCCGTCTTCCAAATAGGCGTATACAATAAGGTCCGCGCCATCACTGACAATCGTGCCGTCCTCGCTTTGGCTGTTAAACGCGTCGATACACACATAGTCGAGCTGTTTTCCAGACGGAGTAAAGATATAAGCAGCGGAGCCCTTCTTTACTGAAGCCAGAACAGGGCTGTTCAGATAAATGGCAGCACCGTCAACCATATCATCGTTCTGGAACGAATCGTTTGTAAGCGTTACATCAATTTTGGCAGATGGGATGTAAAGTTCGCTGTAAGCATCGCGTTCCCCTGTTTGCTTGTATCCGTTTTTGTTGGACTTGTCTTTGTCCTTTTCTTCTCTTTCAACTTGCCGAGCCCGCTTTTCAATTTCTCTGAGCGGTCCCACCGTGCTGAGTGTATCTTCCATCGGTTCGATTTTTGTGGCTTTTACCAGTGAACTTACAAATACCACTTCGCCGGAACTAACCGTTGCATCGGCCTTTTTCTCTTGCTGGGCTGCAATGACTGCGCCGGTGGCAGCTCTTGCAGACGCCTTTTGAAGTTCTGCTTGATTATGTGCAATACCAAAAGCAACAATTGAGAGCGTCAACGCGCCGATACTCAAAATGAGTGAGGCTGCATTTCTAGTGTTAGCCATATATATCCTTCCTGCTGCATTACATAGAAGCGTGATGACAGCCGATTTATTTGCGATTTACAACTATTTTTTATTATTACCAATTCGCACATTTTCGCAACTTTTTCACAAAAATAGTGATTTTGTTAAAAGAAAAAGCCGCCCGAAGGCGGCTGATAGTATTATGGCTCATTTACTTTACACTCTATGACGCCGGTAGTAGCTTCATCGAAGCTCATTTGTCCTGTGTCAGCAGGTGTCTCTTCCTTTTTGGCTGTTTTCTTTCTGGATTTGCCGGTGCCGCTCTTTGTACGGTCTTGGAATCCCCTACCAAAAGGAGAAGTGTCCCCGGCAGCTCGATTTCGTTTCGGCGTTGTTGCCTTCTTTTTCGGTTTACTATCCGACTCTTCCTTAGGCACTTCTTTTCCTATCGGCTTTTGCTCAGCTTTTGGTTGAACTCCGTCTTCTTCCGATACAGCAGGCATTTTTACATGGAAAGCGTTCTCACTGGGTGGCGCAGGGGCGGTTTCTTTTTTAGATTTGCGTACCTGTTTGGCTTTAGACTTCGGAGGCTCTTCTATCGGTGCTTCCGAAACTTCCTCAAGCTCCGCATAGGGAAGTTCGTCCATTTTTGTCTCAGGTTCGACGCCAAGCTCTACATCTGTAGAATCTTGCTCCGAATCAGCCGGTTCCCTCATCATGCTGGCAATATCGAATTCTTCCGACTCATCAATCTTTTCGTCGTCTTCCGGATTAAAAGCGGCAAAAGAAGTGGGCGCAGCATTTAACGCTTCCAGTTCCTTGAGCTCTTCGTCCAACGCGGCGACATCTGTTTCAGACGAATCTTCAACACCCAAAGAAGTAAGAGTGTCTAGGGAATCGTCTTCTTCGGCTTCAAGTTCAACATCATCCGTTAGAGAGATTTCATCCTTTACAGATTCGGCATCTTCAAGCTGTACATCTTCCAAAACTGGAGGTTCAGCCTTCTGCGTCTGGTTTTGTTTAGGTATTTCTTTTGACTTTTCTGCGAATCCCGTAGGGATTTCGACATCAATGGATTCATCTTGCTTTAGAGCGGCAGCTTTTGCGGAGTCGAGAACTTCTTCTTGCTGCGGCTCGATTTGCTCTTTAACTTCGATATTGGATTGTGCAGAAGATTTCCCTTTTTCGGGTTCCTGTGTTTCCGGTTTTGCTTGCGCTGCTATTTCTGGTGATTTGTCTTCCTCTGTCCCCTCTGGTAAGCCATATTTATCCATAATTTCCTGCAGGGCAATAGAAGCGGCAGACTGAACGATATCTGTATTTACTTCGCTACTTTGCTGAACTGTTTGTGGACGCTTGATAAACTCGCACATCTTTTCCCATTCCGAATTAGGCAAAAACGGAATATTCAAAAGTACGAGAATCGTGGCTGTAAGAATCATCACAATAGAAATGGCTGGCGAAATAGTGTGAAGCAATGGTGAGAAAATAAAAATGGCAAAAGCCGCACTCCGCACTGTTTTGCAATTCGATTTTACCGTTTCTTCCTTCGGACCATTGAGTTCTATTGGGACTTTTTTGTCTGCATTTTTATCATAGAGAATAAAATACTTTTTTCCACCAACTTTATACTGACAGACTGATACATTCAAAGGTTCTCCGTCACAAGCAGCGAGCACAGCCTTAAAGTGCTTGGCTTCTTTTCTTGACAGGCGAATTGCGACAAAATCCTTGCTGCCTTGAGTATCAACTTTCAAAGCAAGATGTCCGGAATCTGTCTTAATGACCTCCAACGCACCGGCTGCCATGATTTTGTTATGACGGCGGTAGCGCTTTCCCATGCACATAATATCCGTTAAAGAGCGTTGCTGATTCGTAACCCGGAAGCTGAGTATAAAGCACATAATACACAGCAGGGCCGTGGTGAGGAAGCTCATTCCTCATCATCCCCCTTGCCCGACGAATCGTCCACTTCCTGTTCCGATGCCGTCCTCGCCATATCGAGATGAATAAGCTTCGCGCCGGTTTTAGTCTCCGCATTGCTTACCCCTTTCTGAGCTGATGCCTGAACCACTTTCTGCTCAACACTCACGAGATTGTCTTGCGTGAGAGTATCATCCTCATCCGCACAAAACAGCAAATTGTATGTTCCACCGATATGGTAGTTGCGCTCTTTTGGTTTGATTTGCAAGAAGATGTCCAACCGACCGTTTGTATCAATATACTCGCCATTCTCATCTACCGGAATGAAGCGCCATGTCTCCACCGTGCCAAGACCGGAGCGAGATTCATCCGCACTGACAGCCAAGGCGGTAATTTTACGATACTTGCCTTTTTTCTCGTTCTGAATGGTTTCAAAAAGCTGCATACCGAAGTAGGCTGCAACAATCAGTGCTGCGCCGAAAGTTCGAATGTTTTTGGTCGAAATGGCAAACATTACACCAATCACAACAGCCAAAATTACAGCGATGATGTATTTGATTTTTTGGGTGGCTAACATATCATTATCGTTATTCATATTTCAAAATAAAGCAGAAGCCTGTCCGATGCAATATCAGACAGGCTTAGAGGCTTTCTACATTTTTATGAAGAACGCCCGCCTGCTCGTTCCCCTTTCTGCAAAATTCTTACTGAGCGGTGTTGGTAGTCGAGCCGGAGCCGCTGGCTTCCAGCAAACTCTGAATGGTGCCGTTGGCAAGGTCTGCGCTGGACAGAGGTACTTCGTATTCCTGCCCATCCGCCGTATGAATCTTGGCGTAGAAGTCGATTGTGACATCTCCGCTCAAATCAATACCACTCAGAGCGTCCTCGCCGAGAGCAGATGCAGCCTGCTGGGAAGTAATAGTCTGCTTTGTGGTAGTCACAGGAGGGATACCGACTTGTGTGCCGGTAATTGAGGTCAGAATGCCATTTACGCCGTCATAGAACGCCGGGACAAAGGCATACATAGCACTGCAAGCAGCAACAACAGCAACCAATACCCCTACAACAACTACGCCAGCCTTAGACTTCTTCTTTTCGGAAGGCGCAGGAGCGGTATACGGCTGTGCTGCGGGAGCAGTCTGCGGTGGAGTCGGTTCGGGAATCGGTGTAGGTGCAGGTGTAGGTGCAGGTGCCTGAGCCTTCTCCTTTTTCTTTTTTTCCTTTTTTGGTTTCTCTTTCTTCTCTTTGCCGAAGAAAGACTTTTTCGGCTTTTGTTCCGGAACGGGTGCGGCAGGCTGTGCCTGCTGAGATTCAGGCTGAGACGGAACAGCTTCCTGCTGTGCAGGCTGTTCAACAGGCTGCGGTGCTGGAGCGGCAGGGGTATGCAACTGGTTGATGAACTGCTGTACATTCGGCTGCCCGGCGGGCTGCTGCATCGGCATCGGAGCCGGTTCCTGCGGCTGCTGATATTCCTCCTGCTCAGGGGCGGTGGACTCAGCATATTGCTGAGGGGGCTCCGGAGTAGGCGCAGGCATCGGCTCTTCCTGTGGAGCATGGGTCGGGTTCATCACCCGATTCTTTGCAATAAGAGTATCAACGACTTCCTGCTTGACCTTGCGCACCGTGCCATCGGGCAAGATAACGCAGCGGTCTTCATAGACATCGACTTGAATTTTTTCACCGTTGAAGGTCGTAGTGACCCTACCAACGGTCTGACCATGATTCTGAATATCAGCCATGACCGTTTACTCCTTTCATTTAAACTTAAAAATTGAAACAATGGCATTTGCAGTGTCCTGTGCCACGCCTTGCATGGATACGGGAAGATATTCCAAGAGAAATCCCCTAGGCAATGTTCCCGTTGTGGTCTGAAGGGCAAACCATACCGTAAATGCCAGCAGCAGCATCCAGATGCAAAAGTAGAACGGAATACCGAAGCGACCAAGGAAAATCCAGAAACCACCGGAATCGGATTTCTTTCTATTGCAGCGAGGGCATGATGCTGTAAGGTTATGTATACTGTTGATGTTCCCGTTTGGAACAAGGATACGATACGCACGATGCTTGTTTGCGAGGTGAATAGACACGATATGGTCTACTTGCATCGTCTTGCGCAGCATAATGCGTCCGCAATACGGGCACATATAGAATTTTCCAAATGCGGCAGGATGCGCTTTGATGAATTGATAGCGGTAATCGTCCGAGCGCTCATAACGAGGGTTATACATTGTGCTTCTCGTGGGCACGCTCTGCGGCAGCACTCCAAGAATGGGCGGGCGGAGCCTTGCGAGTCGGGAAGCCTTCCGGCAGATGGTCCGGGAATTTCAAGCCGTCCGAGGCGGTTCCGCTGTTCAGCTTTTCCCACTCATGTTCCCATGCGGCAAATTCAAGTCCATGCGTCTTTTCCCACATAGAGAGCTCACCATAGGACATTCCGCCCATGTCGGCGAGCTTTGCACGCATGTTCAGACCTGCTGCACTGGTAACGGCACAATTGTTCTGCTTCATTTTTTCTTCCTCACGTTTCATTTGTTCACGCTGTACTTTGGTTCGGGCATTGCTGCGCTGCGCCGCGTTACGGCGATTCTGGTTGTAGCATACCGGGCAGAAAAGGCGGTTCCCTTTCGCCACGATAGGGGTTCCACAGATTTTGCAGTGGACGATTTTACCAATTTCACTTGCCATAATTCGCTCCTCCTATGAAGCGTTGTGTTGCATGAACTGCAACTTTGATTAGAGGTACTTCGAGACCCTTATGACCACATTCCAAAGTCGCAAGGCTCTCACGAACATCTATTAAAAACAGTCGTAAGACTGTAATTTTATTAAAACGGCATATTTTACATAGCTGTTTTTTGGTGTGCTCTAAGACCCCTGTACCGCCAACATAGGGGGGCAAGGTTCTTTGCGCTTCTTGTTATAGATGGCAAAGTGCCGTCTGTTTTCTAAAATTGCATTTTTACACCCTTGTTTTTGGGTGCGGTTCTTGGTCTCCACATCTAGGCAAGACAGATGCGAAGAAAAAGGACGCGCTTATTCAGAAACTAACGGGCAGATGTTTTTTCTGTAAAAGTGTAATTTTTACAGTGCTGTTTTTGGGTATAGGAAATAGACCCTCACTGCAGCAAAGACAGTAAAGATTCAATATCGCATCCCCAAAGAAGTGCAGACAAGGCAGTGAATGCCCTGTGCTTTTTTTCGGAGAAATAGCTGCTGTTGATGCCAACCTGCTCGGCGAGTTTTGCTTCGTCAGTTCCGTTGGCACCATACTTTTCGTTTACGACGAGCATCAGAACATCATATAGCTTCGAGTCGCCGGGGAAGTCTTTGACCTTCTCGATAGCACCGCGAATGAGCTGTGCGTATTGAGCAAGGACTTGCGCCTGATGACAGCGAGCATCACTTTCAAAAGTATTCCCGCCGTTCGCAAGGATGCGCAAGGAACGATTCTCGTCAACGGAAGAAGGATTTGCAATACGGGAGTATTCCTTCAGCAGCACTTCTGTGTTATGGAAAAGAAAAGCTGCTTCGGAACTTTCTGCATTGCCT
>ULQL01059239.1_pt1 | contig 15136 bp, 12 predicted proteins | sample 1954411 | NCBI WGS metagenome assembly ULQL01 (sample SAMEA4835654, study PRJEB28245) | human gut metagenome | biome: gut microbiome; material: fecal sample | place: Denmark | collected 2008 | reverse complement strand
CTTCTTAACTTCCTCTAACTCCTATTTTGACACACCCTCACCAATGATAACATAAATTGGGGGATGGAGAACAGGGCGCAAAAAAGAGGGCACAAAAAAAGGAGGTGTTTTATTTCACCTCCTCATAGTCAACATATTCGCCATCTTCTTTGGCGAAAATCTTTTTGTTACGATCTTCAGAACTTCGGCTGTCGTATAGCGTTTCGTCGGCCGAAGCGGCGTTAGTGCGCTGCTGAGCACGTTGCTGTGAGCGTTGCTGAGCACGTTGTCGCGAACGTTGTTGCTGTTGAAAGCCACCGTTAGCCCCAAACTGTTTACTCATCTGCTTCACACGAAACAAGAACTTAAACACCGTGAAGCCGCCCACCAAGAAGATGATGAGTATGGGCAATATGATGAAAATAAAAAAGAGTTTGAACATAAATAGTGTATGTTACAATAAGAAAACCTTATCGGCGCAGCGCAAGAGCGGCCGAAAGGATAATGTATACCAAGATGATGGCCCAGAAACTCTGCAGCGGACCAAAGGCCACGATGCATGCCACGGCAAAGGCGGCGAAGAGATATTTCACCTCGTTGCCCTTCCATCCCCACTGCTTAAACTTGAGAGCAAACATGGGCAGTTCGCACACCAGCAACCAGCTTGACAAGCATATCATAACCAGCACCACGGGCAGCATGTATGAAGGGCTGGTGAGCCAATTGGCATGGGTAGAGAGCAGCGACCCCCAGAACAGGGCGTTGGCAGGTGTGGGCAAGCCTATGAACGAGGTGGTTTGACGCTCGTCGAGGTTAAACTTTGCTAAGCGCAGGGCCGAGAAGGCAGCCACCACAAAGGCAAAGTAAGGCAGCCAAGGGCGGCAGCACTCAAGGGCCGAGGGATAGTCCATCACCTTAAGATGTGCAAAGATGATGGTGGCAGGTGCCACGCCGAAGGTGACGTCGTCGGCCAGCGAGTCGAGCTCCTTACCAATGGGCGACGACACGTGCAAGAGGCGCGCACTCATGCCATCGAAGAAGTCGAACGCGGCACCCAAGATGATAAACATCAGCGCCATGCGCACATCGCCCTGAAAGGCAAATCCCGTTGCGATGCAACCCGAAATGAGGTTGCACGAAGTAAGGGTGTTTGGAATTACTTTCTTAATGTTTGTTAGAATATTCACTTGAATGATCCTCCTTATTTCAAATGTTTATTTCAAACGTGCAATGACCGTCTGATCGCCCACAGTGGCCTGTCCCATCTTTACGCACACCTCAGTGCCCAGGGGCAGGTAAACGTCAACACGTGAGCCAAACTTGATGAAGCCCAGGTGCTCGTCGATGTAGCAATCTTCGCCCTCCTTAGCATAGGTTACAATGCGGCGTGCCACAGCGCCAGCAATCTGTCGGCAAAGAATGTCGACACCATCGGGAGTAGTGATGAGCACGTCGGCATGCTCGTTTTCTTCGCTGGCTTTGGGCAGCCATGCTTTATGAAAATTGCCGTTGGTGTGCTTCACCGCCTTCACGCGTCCGTCAACGGGGAACCAGTTGGCATGCACGTTAAACAGGCTCATGAAGATGCTCACCATCAGGCGGCGATCATGAAAATATTCGTTTTCTTCTACCTCCTCAATTACGACCACGCGGCCATCGGCAGGTGCCACGACAATCTTTTCAGTGTCTTCGCTGGGGAAATAGCGTATGGGGCAACGGAAGAAATTCACCACGATGCCGTAAACAACGGCCATCACGGCTAAGAAGCACCAGAAGGGAGCAGGGTTATCAACGAAGCGCCACAACAGTAAGGCAATGGCAGCAATAAAGATGAAGCCATACACCAAAGTGTCGGTGCCTTCACGATGCAAACGAATTTTCTTGAATTTCTTTATATTTTTGATCATAGTTGTCAGGATAATAATTATTTTGCAAAGGTAAGGCTATTTTTTCAATCTCGCAAAAAATAGTCTTATTCTTTTGCACATGTCAATATTTAGCCTTAACTTTGAAACAAAATTCACACTCGTAATAATCATGCAAGATTTCGTTCACCTACACGTACACACTTACTATTCGATACTCGACGGACAGTCGAGCGTGCAGAAACTCGTAGACAAAGCCGTGGCCGACGGTATGCGCGGTATGGCTATTACTGACCATGGTAACATGTTCGGCATCAAAGAGTTGTTCAACTATTGTAACAAGGTAAACGGAAAACGCAAAGACGAAGGCAAAGAACCTTTCAAACCCATTTTTGGTTGCGAGATGTATGTGGCACACCACCGCAAAGAAGATAAGGTGAAGGAACATGGCGACATGGGCGGCTATCACCTTATTGTTTTGGCCAAAAACTATCATGGCTATAAAAATTTGATTAAGCTGGTGTCGAGGGCATGGGTAGACGGCTATTATATGCGCCCACGTACCGACCGCGAAGACCTTGAAAAGTATCATGAAGACTTGATTGTGTGCTCGGCCTGTATTGGTGGCGAGGTGCCCAAAAAGATATTGAACGACGATATTGCAGGTGCCCGCGAAGCCGTTGAATGGTACAGACGCGTGTTTGGCGACGACTATTATTTGGAGTTGCAACGCCACGAGGTAACCGACCCCTCGGTGCGCGCTAACCGCGAAACCTTTCCGCTGCAACAAAAGGCCAACCGCGTGCTCATTGAGTTGGCACACGAATATGGCATCAAACTGATATGTACCAACGATGCCCACTTTGTTGACCAAGATAACGCCGAGGCCCACGACCACCTATTGTGTTTGGCCACAGGCAAAGACCTCGACGACCCCACCCGTATGCTTTACACTAAGCAAGAGTGGTTTAAAACCCGACAGGAGATGAACGACGTGTTTAGCGATGTGCCCGAGGCACTTAGCAACACGCTGGAGATACTGGACAAGGTGGAGATGTATAGCATTGACCATGCCCCTATCATGCCCTTCTTCCCCATTCCTGCCGAGTTTGGTACCGAAGACGACACGCGTAAACAACATTCGCCCGAAGACCTGTATCACGAATTTACCTCTGACGAGAACGGCGAAAACCCATTGCCTAAAGACGAGGCCGACAAAAAAATAAAACGCTTGGGCGGTATCGACAAGCTGTATCGCATAAAATTTGAGGCCGACTATTTGGCCAAGCTGGCCTATGATGGTGCCAAGAAACTGTATGGCGACCCGCTGCCCAATGAGGTGGCAGAGCGTGTGAAGTTTGAGCTACACATTATGAAGACGATGGGTTTCCCTGGCTACTTCCTTATTGTGCAAGACTTTATCAACTCGGCACGCGACGAGCTGGGCGTAATGGTGGGCCCAGGCCGTGGTTCGGCAGCTGGTTCGGTGGTGGCCTACTGTTTGGGCATCACTAAAATCGACCCCATCAAATACGACCTTCTGTTTGAACGTTTCTTGAACCCCGACCGTATCTCGCTGCCTGATATCGATACCGACTTTGACGATGACGGACGCGGCAAGGTGCTGGAATGGGTGGAAGATAAATACGGACACGATAAGGTGGCACACATTATTACCTACGGCACCATGGCTACGAAAAACTCGATTAAAGACGTGGCGCGCGTTGAGAAGTTGCCACTGCCCATATCAAACGCGCTGTGCAAAGCCATTCCTGATAAGTTGCCCGACGGCCTGAAAATGAACCTGCCCAACGCTATTAAGTGTGTGCCCGAGCTGCGCGATGCTGAAGCCAGCGCCGACCCGCAGATGGCCAACACTATAAAATATGCCAAGATGCTGGAGGGCACAGTGCGCGGAACAGGTATTCATGCCTGTGGCACCATTATCTGCCGCGATGCCATTAGCGACTGGGTGCCAGTATCGACAGCCGACGACAAGAGCGACCCTGGCCACAAGCTGCTGGCTACGCAATATGACGGACACGTGATTGAGGAAACAGGACTGATCAAGATGGACTTCTTGGGCCTCTCTACCCTATCTATCATGAAAGAGACGGTGGAGAACATCAAAATCACTCACGACGGCTATGAGCTCGACCTCGACACCATTCCTATCGACGACGAACTAACCTTTAAGCTGTATCAGGAGGGAAGAACTGTTGGCACCTTTCAGTTTGAGTCGGCGGGCATGCAAAAGTATCTGCGCGAGCTGCACCCCACGGTGTTTGAAGACCTCATCGCCATGAACGCCCTGTACCGTCCAGGACCTATGGACTATATTCCCTCGTTCATTGCTCGTAAGAACGGTAAGGAGGAGATAAAATATGACATCCCCTGCATGGAAAAATACCTGAAAGACACCTACGGCATTACGGTGTATCAGGAGCAGGTGATGCTTCTGTCAAGACAGCTTGCCAACTTTACCCGTGGCGAGAGCGATGCCTTGCGTAAGGCAATGGGTAAGAAAAAGAAGGCCATCGTTGATGCCATGAAGCCAAAGTTTATTGCTGGCGGACAGGCTAACGGACACGACCCCAAGGTGCTGGATAAAATTTGGGGCGACTGGGAGAAGTTTGCTTCCTACGCCTTCAACAAGTCGCACGCCACATGCTATTCGTGGGTGTCGTACCAAACAGCATACCTCAAAGCCCACTACCCCGCCGAGTTTATGGCTGGCAACATGAGCCGATGCCTTAACGACATCAACAAAATCACGAAGCTGATGAGCGAATGTAAGAGCATGGGTATCAAATGCTTGGGACCTGACGTCAACGAGAGTTGGCAGAAATTCAGCGCCAACAAGAAGGGCGAGGTGCGCTTTGGCCTGGCGGCCATCAAGGGCATGGGCGATGCCGCAGCACTGGCCATCATTGACGAGCGACGCAAGAACGGCCCCTACAAAGATATTTTCGACTTTGCTCAACGTGTCAATCTATCGTCGGTAAACCGTAAGGCGTTTGAAAGTTTGGCACTAAGTGGCGGCTTCGACAGCTTCGGCATCAAGCGCGAACAATATTTCGGAAAAAACACTAAGGGCGACTCGTTCCTCGACACGCTGCTGCGCTATGGTCAGCTGTATCAGGCAGAACAGGCCGAGGCTCAAAACTCGCTCTTCGGCGATACCGAGGCCGTAGAGATAGCTACGCCTCCCGTGCCCGAGGCTGAACAGTGGAGCACCATCGACAAGCTGAATAAAGAACGCGACCTGGTGGGCATATACATCTCTGGACATCCGCTGGACGACTACCGCATCATCCTTAACAATATGTGCAACACGCGCTGCAACGAACTTGACGACAAGGCTGAACTGCTGAAGAAAGGTAACGTAACGCTGGGCGGCATTGTAACAGGTGTGCGCCGAGGCATCACAAAAACCAATAAAAACTTTGGCATCGTAACAATCGAAGACTTTACTGGAGCAGGCGAACTGGCGCTCTTTGGTGAAGACTGGGGGCTATGGAGCGGCATGCTGGTTGAAGGCTACTCGATATATGTAGAAGCCAGTTGCACAGTGAAATATAAAAACAGCAGCTATGTTGACCTGAAGCTTACACGTGTGCGCTTCTTGCAAAGTGTGAAGGAACAAAACATTGAGCGCATAACTATATACATCGACCCACTGCGATTGAGCAAAACAACAGTTGAAGACCTTACCACACTGGTGAACGATAACCCTGGCGACACGCAGCTATACATAAGCCTACACCGCCCCGACAACAAGGGCGAGGTGCTGATGCGAAGCGGAAACAAGAGCATAAATGTGACGCACGAAATAATAGAACTGATTGATGATGACGAGGCGCTAAGCTATACCATCAACCAATAATAAAAGGGGCTTGCCACAAAGCATTATGCTTGGGCAAGCCCCCAGTGCTGTTATAAAGTAAAGAAAAGAGGAAATAAAACTTTTGAAAAAAGATTTAAAAACACTTTACCCAATAAAGAAAATCATAACAAAGGGGTAAATATATCATTTTTTATGTTTAACTTTGCCATGCTTCAGTGGCTCATTATAAATGACATTGGCTCATTATAACTGACAATGATACTGAAAGCAATCGCACTACAACAAATAAAAAAACAAAATACATAAAAAAGAAATGGAAGTAACAATTACATCTGAAAACTTTGAAACTTACAAAAATGGTGAACTGCCATTGCTCGTTGATTTCTGGGCTACATGGTGTGGACCCTGCCGCACTCTGAGCCCCATCCTCTCAGAACTGGCTGAAGAGTATGACGGCAAAATTGTTATCGGCAAATGCAACATTGAAGACGACGACGACCTGGCCGTGCAGAACGGCGTGATGACACTGCCCACCATGATTTTGTTCCAGAACGGAAAAGAACCCGTGAAGAAGGTAGGCAGCATGCCCAAGAACAAGATTAAAGAATTTATCGACAGCGCCCTGTAATTAGTGGCTGTGGCGATATAATAAAAGCAGTAGATAAGTAAACGCTGAACAACTATAAACAACAAAAGGACAACAAAAACAACATTGTTTCATACAATAGCGTAAGAGAAAACAATATTGTTTTTGTTGTCCTTTTGTTGTTTTTGTTGTCCTTTTGTTGTTTTTGTTGTCCTTTTGTTGTTTTTGGTTGACGTCTTATTATATTTTTTTGTTAAAACGTCTCTCACATTATATCCCATTTATATTAAATGAGATGTCTACATTTAATGTTTGTATCAAAACTCGATGGTACGAGTGCCGTCAGGCTGTTCAGCAATATGAACCTCAACAGCATCTTCAGGAAGAAGCGACTCTATCAGCTCGGGCCATTCAATAAGGCAAAGTCCACCATTATAAAAATAGTCTTCATAGCCCATATCATACACCTCGTCGAGCTTCTTGATACGATAAAAGTCGAAATGGTAGATGGGCGAACCATCACCAGCAGTATATTCGTTAACAATGGCAAAGGTGGGCGACGTAATGACATCGTCGACACCCAACTCGGTACACAACGCCTTGATAAAGGTGGTTTTACCAGCTCCCATCTTTCCGTAGAAGGCAAATACGCGATTGTTGCCCATAGCGGCAACAAACTGTTTGGCGGCTTCGTTGATGGCATCTAATGACGAAATGGTTATCTTCATATTATCTTGTTTTTTATTGTTTTGTATGTTCTATATACGCTATTAGCCTATTATCTATTTGCAATCAATCAGTTATCGTTTCGACTTCGGTGTAAGCGTTACCAGTGGTATAAGCATCTCTTCCATTGAGATACCACCATGCTGGAACGTGTCTTTATAATAAGACACATAATAATTATAATTGTTGGGATAAGCAAAGAAGGCATCGCCCGTGGCAAACACATAACTGGTACTGAGGTTGGGCGACGGCAACTGCGCCTGATGCGGGTTCTTAATGGTAAAGATGTCGCGCGACGAGCAGTTGAGGTTCTTGCCCAACTTATACCTAAGATTGGTATTGGTGTTGCGGTCGCCTACAATCTTCACAGCCTTAGATACACGTATACTGCCATGGTCGGTGGTGATGATAACGCGACAATTGCGTTGCGCCAAGGCGGGCAATAGCTCGGCCATAATTGAATGGCGGAACCAACTGAGCGTGAGGCTGCGGTAAGCCGACTCATTATTGGCCAACTCGCGCACCATTTTCGACTCGGTGCGAGCATGCGATAGCATATCAACAAAGTTGACCACCACCACATTAAGGTCGTTTTTCATCAGTTCGTCAAGGCGTTCCAGCATCTTGTCGCCAGCCACAGAGTCGTTAATCTTATGATAACTAAAGGTGTCGCGACGACGGAAACGATCTATCTGCGTTTGTACCAAGGGTCCTTCGTTTAGGTTTTTGCCCTCCTCTTCGTCTTCATCAACCCACAAATCGGGGAACATCTCGGCTATCTTGTTCGGCATTAAGCCACTAAAGATGGCGTTGCGCGCATACTGGGTGGCGGTGGGAAGGATGCTCATATACAGGTCGTCGTCAATATCAAAGAGCGGCGAAACCTCTTGCGCTACGGTGCGCCACTGGTCGTAGCGGAAGTTGTCTATCACAATAAGAAACACCTTTTGTCCATCGTTGAGCAGCGGAAACACCTTGTTCTTGAAGATATCCATGCTCATTAGTGGGCGGTTGGTATTGAGTGGCGACTCTACCCACTGCAAATAGTTGTTACGCACATACTTGGCAAAGGCGGCATTAGCCTCCTCTTTCTGCATGGCCAGCATCTCGGTCATAGCACTACCAGTAACGCTGAGTTCCAATTCCCAACGCACCAAACAGCGATACAGTTCCTTCCAATCGTCGATGGTGCGGCACGAATCTATCTGCATAGCAATATTTTGGAAGCTTTGTTGATAGCCCGTCTGCGTCACCTCAGTAACAATCTGCTGGCGGTGTATGTTCTTTTTCAATGCCAACAATATCTGCACAGGGTTGACAGGTTTGATGAGGTAGTCGGCAATCTTTGAACCAATGGCTTGATCCATGATGTTTTCTTCCTCGCTCTTCGTTACCATCACCACAGGGGTGTCGGGCTGTATCTCTTTTATCTGCTGCAACGTTTCAAGGCCAGTGATGCCTGGCATCATCTCGTCGAGCAAGATGAGGTCGTAAGTAGTGGCGCGGCATTTGTCAACAGCATCGGTGCCATTGCTCACCGTCTCCACCTCATACCCTTTCTTCTGAAGGAAGATGATGTGGGCTTTCAGCAGTTCTATCTCATCATCCACCCATAATAGCAATCCGTTGCTCATCGTGTTTACCTTTCTTTATATAAATATGTTTATTGAGATACGTTATTTCAATATTCTTTTAACATTATCTAATTATGATTTAAAAGCCATCGAGGTCGTAGTATTCGTCCTCAAGGTCGGCCTTATTTTCTTTTTGTTCTTTGCCTTTATTATTTGCGTTTGACGAAGGCGATGGGCCATCATCAAAATAGAAATCTTCTTCCAGCGAAGGTGCCTTCTCTATCTTTTGCTCTGGTTTCGGCTCGGGCGTAGACTTTTGCTCGGCAGTAGGCTGCACCACGGGAGCAGGCTTCTCTACTACTGAAGGCTTCTCTACTACTGAAGGCTTTTCGGCAGACGAAACCTTTTCTACTGATACTGGCTTCTCGGCAGGAACAGGTTTCTCCTCAGGGATAATTATTGTGTTAGTATCCTTCGAGGTTTCCTTTGGTTGTTTCATCACCTCGGGCTCGTCCGGAATAATCGTTGTGCCTTGTTCCTCGGGCGAGACCGTTGTTGGTTCGTTAGGAATAACAGTAGCGCCTTGCTCCTGGGGCGAAACCGTTGTTGGTTCGTCGGGGATAATTGTGGTGCCTTCATTGTTGGGCTGCGCCTTTTCATCTTCAAGGATGAGCGTTCCACCATCGGGCTGACTGACTGGTTGCTGGTTGGCATTGGGCACAGGGGTAGCGTCGGGCTCAGTGGTGATAACGTCGGGTTCTTCAAGCAATTGCAGCGTACTGATCTTCAGCGGTGCGAAGTGCTTTGCATAGAACTTATCATAGTCGTCGTAGCTATGCTGTCGGCCCAGCAAGGGTAGGTTTTGTTCACTAATGATGATGCCACGTCCTTTCGCCACAAGCTTCATCACACGTGTCTGTGCATACAACTGTCGGGCATATTGCAACGCCTCGTCGTAGCTACGGAAACCGCTCACTTGCATGCGGTGCAGACCATTATCTTCGTCGATATTGATGTCGAAGTTGCGCACCATATAGCTTGTGAAGTTATAGCGTGCCAGTTCGAAGAGCAAGCGGTTCTCGTCTACCGAGTCGGCAGGATAAGCCATCATAAAGACGAAGTTGGCGTTGCGGTCGTCAGACAGTTGTGCTGCCGTAGTCTTATCGCTATCGTTAAGCACCGCCGAGCGGCGTTGCCATACATTGCCAATATCAAACTGTCCGCCGTGCAAACGTCGGCCCTCGCCTACGCCACGCACAATCATGCCAGCCATTTCAGCCAATCCACTCTGCGGATATTTCTCCAGCATCGTCTTCAAGTCGGCCACACAGGCCTCGGCATTGCCCTCATTCAATTTGCTTAGGGCGCCAATGAAGATAAACTTGTCGCGGTTAGCGCCCAAGGGGAACCGCTTGGCCGACACCGCAAGATTGCTGCTCACCGTGCTATAGTGTGCCGCCTTAAAGGCATCGTAGGTGGTGGCATAAAGCGAGTCTTCAAGATGCACACCCAGTCGGGCGTTTTCTTTAAAGAAGGGGTCGGTGAGCAATGTTGTCCACTCGTTATCAGGATATTTCTCTTTTAACAGGTTCACATAATGCTGCGCTGTAACATCATCATGTTTGCGCGAATACAGTAAGAAGAGGTGATAGTAAACGTCGGCCATCTTCTCATAGGTAGGATACTGCTGTTCGAGGCGAACGAGAGCTTTCTCGCCCAGAGGCAAGTTGTCAAACTTATCCTTAAAGATAACACCCGAATGATACAATCCATCCATGATAATGAGGTTGCTGGCCTCTACCTGTTCCTGTGTGAAGGGCAACTGCGCGATGTAATACTCGCGACGATGTGGGTCGTTCTGCGCGCTGTCGGTACGCTGTTCAAGCGAGTCGGCCAAGGCTTCGGCACGTGCTATCGAGTCGAGTTGCTCATCAGTCAGTAGGCTTTCGGCACTGCCTATGCTTACCACCGTTTTGTTCACACGCTGCCAGTTGTCTACATTCTCACGCTTACCCCAACGACGTTGGAAGTCGGTCTTACCCTGATTTACCGCCATGGGGTTATAGAAGTACCACTGCCCCTTCTGTTGCTGGTTGGCAGTAGTGTTTTGTTTTCGGTTATTGCGGTTGGCAGAGTTGCCATTATTGGCTCCATTTTTCGATATTACCTCGTTGGCCTCCTGCTCTTGTTGCTTACGTCGTTCTTCTTTTTCCTTCTTTTTCAGCGCCTCAATCACCTTATCGATGGCGGCATTTCGTGTCTTCTCATCGGCACGTGCCAACTCTTGAAGCGAGTCTTGCAGATGCACAGCATCAGTATATGGCACCAGTTCGTCCAATATCTTTGAGCGCTGCGACAACTGTTCATAGTCGGGACGTTCTTTATCCAGCAATCCGATGGCCTCGCCATAGCAGCGCTGCGCATCATTATACTTCTCTTTCGCCCAATAAAGGTCGCCCAACTTCAGCAGCAGCACGCCCTTCTCTATGCCCGAACGTGTGGCCTTGGTGTTGCCTTGCTCATAGGCTTCGATAGCTTTTATCGTGTCGTTCTGTGCCAAATAGATGTTGCCCAGGGCATAATATACCTGGTCAAGATATTCTTTATTCTTGTCAGAGGCCGCCATACGTTTCAAGCGTCCCACCATTTTGCGTGCCTGACCGTTGCCCGACAGCACCTCGGTCAAGGCGATGCGAGCGTTAAACTCAACCTCATAAGGCGGGTTCTGACGTATTACCTTGCGAAATGCCTTCGAGGCTTCAGCCTTATTGCCCAAGGCTGCCTGAAGTTGCCCCATCAGATACCACTCGCGGGCACGCTGCTTACGGCGCATCTCGTGCTTGATAACACGGCGCAGATAAGGAATGGCCTTTTCATAGTCGCCCGCATGAATGTAATAGTCGGCATAGGTATAGTCCCATTCTTTCTGTGCGCGCCAGTGTATGCTGTCGCGTTTCATATTGCGTATCACGTCCTCAGCATCATACAGCCAGCCCTCCTCTACATAGCATTTGGCCAGCCAAGCACGGGCACGCCCATAGATGGCAGGCTGCGTTTGGTACAGTCGGCTCATATACGAAAAGGTAGACGCTGCCTCGTCAAAATCGCCCTTATAGAACTGCGAGCGGCCCATCAGCATCCATGCTTTCCACAAGAAAGGGTTATATTCTTTTCGCGAAAGCCATTCAATGTCGCGTTCCGTCTTACGGCGCTTCTTGGTCCACTCGGGCCTACGCTTGATGCTATGCAGTTTGATAGCCTTTTGGCATTTCTCTACAGCCCGGTCATAGTTGCTTTTTCCCAAGTCGCGGCTGGCCTTATTGCCCACAGTGTATAGCGGAATAATTTCAGTAAAGTTGTCTTTATTGCCATCTTCCTTGGCCAGAGACCCCTCTATATAGGCCAAGGTGCCATTATAATAAGTGTTATAACGAGCGTTGAACGAATGCCACCATCGGCTCTTCGCAGTATTCTTCTGTGTAGAGCATCCCATCGCCAGCAGTGCAACAAGCACAGCCAGCAACAGCACGATATGTATGTTATTCAGTTTTCTCACACTTATTTAAACTTAAAGACCAGTGATTTTATTGCCCATAACAGCATATAAATGATGATGGCCGAGAAAATGATAGCGGCCCCTGATGGCACATTCAGCCAATAAGAGAGCATAAGGCCCATCAAACAGTTCACCCAGCCTATGATAATGCTTAAGAAGATGATGTGGCCAAAACGATAGGTAAAGAGGTTGGCCGTCATCTGTGGTATGGTAAGCATACTGATTGCCAGCACGATGCCCACCATGCGCAAGGTCGACACAATGGTCATGGCAATGAGAGCCATGAGCAAATATTCAACCGCATGCACAGGCAGCCGTTGCGACTGAGCAAAGGTAGCATCAAAAGCAATGCTGATAATGGTGCGATACAGCAGAAGAAAGACCAGCGCAACCAAGGCCGTGACGGCGCTAAGTAGCCAAAGGTCAGACGTGCCGATAGTGAGGATGCTGCCAAAGAGGAACGAGGGCAAGTCGGGCATAAAGCCTGGTGTAAGGAAGCTGAACAAGATGCCCACACTCATGCCGAAGGTCCAAAAGAGGGCGATGGCCGAGTCTTCACGCACCTTCACCTTAGTAGAAAGCCACTCTACCCCGAAGGCGCTGAGCACAGCATACGCCATAGCCGACATGATGGGGTTGATGCCAAAGAACACGCCAATGCCAATGCCACCAAACGAGGCATGCGTGATGCCACCGCTGATGAACACCAGTCGTCTGCTGACAATGTAGGTGCCCATAATGCCGCACGCCACACTGGCCAGTAGCGCCCCTAAGAGCGCATTTTGAAAGAATGTATACTGAAAGATACTCATGTTTTCGTTCGTCTATTCAATCATCATCACCACCTCGTCTTTCAAGGCGTTGGGCAAGTTGATGCCTCGCAAGGTAAGGCTTCTGCACCAGGCCGCCACCTCGTCTTGCCGCATGGTGTAAAGCACATCGGCAAACTGTTGCGTTTCGTCGTCGTCGTAGGCATCAGAGGGGCGTCCGCGGAAAGCATCGAGCTCTTCATCTTCAAAATATTCGATGGGTTGCGTGGCCGCTTCCATCATACACTCTTGTTCACACTTGTCGTTATCGCCATTGCAGGTGGCACAGGTAGCCTGTTCCACTACAGGAGGTTCGGGGCGATCTTTGCGATGCATGACGAGTGCCATCACACCAGTAACCACACCCAATAATATAAGAATAGCAACGAGAATGAGCATACTTGTTTTCTTGTTTATGAATAATCATTCGGCCGCGACCTTTTTTTATTACTCAACAGCCGAAAAAATGTTATACGATGGTCGCCTCAATGCGGAAGCCAGCCGCCTGAAGGTCGTCCCAGAAGGCGGGGTACGACTTCGACACCACCTCAGGATTATTAATGCGCAGACCAGGAAACAGGATGGCAGCAGGCGCAAAGGCCATGGCCATACGGTGGTCTTCATAGGTATCGATAGGCTCCATCGAAGCCTCACAGCGCTCGCCATCCCAATACAGCGAGTTGTTGTTTTCGTCGTGTAGCACATAGCCCAACTTTAGCAGTTCGGTCTTTAATGCTTCTATACGATCGGTTTCTTTAATCTTCAAGCTGGCCAAGCCTGTAAAGCGGAACGGAATGTTCTTCAAAGCGCAAGCCACAACGATGGTTTGAGCCAGGTCGGGCGAACTGCTAAAGTCGTAATCAAGGCGTGGCACATGCATGGGCACCTTCTTCAGCCGTACCGTGGTGGGCACCTCGTCGTCTTTATCGGCAAAGGCCGACTTCACGCCCAGCAGTGAGAAGATGTAGCGCACCACCGAGTCGCCTTGCTTCGAGCCATCCATCAGGCCATCAAGATTGAATACCGACTCGCCATCGTTGCACAACGCTAACATTTCGTACCAATAGCTCGACGCGCTCCAGTCGCTCTCAATAAAGTAGTCGTGCTGTCGATAAGGTACAGGCTGAACCGTTACTGTATCAACATCTGTCCAGTCGGCATCGGCCCCAAACTCGCGCATCATCCACAGCGTAAGGTCGATATAGGGTCGCGAGGCAATGCCATCGGTCATACGCAGCGCCAGCCCGTTCTTCAACACAGGGCCTATCATCAGCAGAGCCGAGATATACTGCGAGCTCACATTGCCAGCAATTTCCAGTGCCCCACCCTCCAATGCCTTGCCTTTGATACGTAAGGGCGGGTAGCCCTCTTCGCCTTCATACGTAATGTCGGCACCCAGGTATCGCAACGCGTCTACTAAGATGCCTATGGGTCGATGCTTCATGCGGTCGGTGCCCGTAATAACATGTTCACCCTGCGTTACCGACAGAAAGGCGGTAAGGAAACGCATAGCTGTGCCCGCCGCCTTGATATCAATCACAGGTGGCATATTCTGCAAGGCGTGCAGCATTACCTCAGTATCGTCGCAGTCGGACAGGTGGCGCGGCATAATATCTCCATGCGACAAGGCATGAATAATCAGTGCTCGGTTACTAATGCTCTTTGAGGCAGGAAGCCCTATTGTTGTATCGAAATGCTGGGGTGCATATAATGAATATTGCGTCATGGCCATACAATCATATTGTGATGCCTTGCGGCAGCAATTAAGTTATAAATGGGGTGCCATTTGTTTGATACAAAGATAAGACAAATCAGCCACAACACAAAAGAAACACTTTTTTTTTAGTATTGTTTAGGGTTTGAATAAAACACAAGGTGCGAGCGTGGCAAGTAGAGAAAACAAAAAAGGATTAAAATATTGATTTCTCAACATTCTAATCCTTTTCAGTCGGGATGACAAGACTCGAACTTGCGACCTCACGCCCCCCAGACGCGTGCGCTACCAACTGCGCTACATCCCGCTACTTCTTAAAAGCGAGTGCAAAGGTATAAACTTTTATTGAAACCTCCAAACATTTTGGCAAGTTTTTCATAAAATATTTTTGTGTTATGGTAAATTATAGGCGCAAACAGGCGAATCATAATGGCTAATGTCGGGAGGACGGGGCACGGAGGCCACCATCCTACTATAATG
>ULQL01037859.1_pt1 | contig 15147 bp, 14 predicted proteins | sample 1954411 | NCBI WGS metagenome assembly ULQL01 (sample SAMEA4835654, study PRJEB28245) | human gut metagenome | biome: gut microbiome; material: fecal sample | place: Denmark | collected 2008 | reverse complement strand
CCCCCCCCCCCGTGATTCTAAGAGTTGTTGCGTCTCTTATAACGGAGGCGCGGTATGAAGGAATATTGGTCGAAAGCAATGTTAATGAACCAAAAAGCGAAATTTGACCCAGTAACTTTTACGGAAAACGGAACGTGGATCGTTCCGCGCGGCATTAAACAAATTGCCGTAGATTGCGTTGCCGCGCAAGGGTGGAACGTCTATGACGGACACGGGTTGGGCGGACGGGTACAGTGCATTTTAAACGTAACCCCTAAAGAAATTTTGCATATTACCGTCGGGATAGCCAGAACGTCTGCCGCCCAATCCGTCTACAACGCATCGGACATCAGAACCGTCAGCGATGATATGAATACGCGTTTGATCGTTGCCGGCGGTGGCGGCGACTACGGTGAAGGCTGGTCATACGCCGGTAACGGCGGAGGTCTTATCGGAGAATCCGGTGCTGCCACATACGGAGTTCAATCAACCGCCGGCACACAATCGGCAGGAGGCAACCCGAACGGTACTTTCGGCTCCGGCGGATTGGCAAACGGCAGACGCGGCGGTGACGGTTGGTATGGCGGCGGCGGAGGTGTCATTTTCTTTGTCAGCGGACATTACGGAACCGCCGGAGCCGGCGGCGGGTCGTCATACACGCACCCGACGTTATGCAGCGACGTAATCCACACGCAAGGCTATCGAACGGGAAACGGTTATATCACAATATCAATGGTGGAATGATGAAATACGCTTTTTCAAAAAATTCGTTAAAACGTTTAAACGAACTTGATCCGCGCTTAAAAGCTCTGGCCGTTTTGATGATGCAAAAACAGGTTATGGACTTTGCCATCATCTGCGGACATCGCGGAGAAACCGAACAAAATGCGGCTTTTTATTCGGGAAAATCAAAGCTCAGATTCCCGAACTCAAAACACAATTCTTTACCGGCACAAGCGTATGAGCGCGTGCCATACCCGATCCCTTTAAACGCGGCGGGGGATTGGGACGATAAATCCCCGTTGTGGGATCAATTAGCCGCGATTGAACAGCAATGCGCCGACGAACTCGGCATTGAAATTGTAAACACAATTCCGTGGGATCGCCCGCACTGCGAATTAGAAGATTAGGAGGAAAACATGGCAGAAAACAAAACATCAATCATCAGTCCGACACTGATCACCGCCGTTGTCTGTGTTCTGGCTTCCATTGCGGGAGCCGTCGGCATTGACGTGACGGCAACTGAACAGGCCGAGATTGTCGGCTACGCCACGTCCGCGATTACGGGCGTATCCGGTCTGATTATCATCGGCCGAAATCTGTATACAAAATACAAGGCAAAAACGTCATGACGGTGTATGTCATCGCCTTGGTCGGAGCGGTTGTCATCGCCGCTCTGGCCTACAAAATCGGGCTTTTAAAGGAGCGTTTAAACCATGCAGAAAATCAAGCGGAACACAACAAGACTGTGGCGGAAGTGGCCGCGCGTCCTCATGCTTCTGCTGATGCTATTCGTGAACGGATGCGCAAAGGCGATATGTGACAGCCCGCCGTGGCCGGTTGCCGGAGCGGCGGTTGCTCGAGAACTTGATTACTTGCCTGAAAAAGACTTCCCGGCCCTCTGGGAGTGGCTGGCAAGGCTGGAAAAATTAAGGGATCAGTTAAATTAGTTTCCCTTTCTAGCCCTCGCGGAGCGAAAACGCCCGTACGGCTAGTACCTCCGCGACCAGCTGAATTAAAAAAAGCGGAGGCTTTCGGTGCTCAGAACACCTAAGCCGGTTGCACGAACAACCACAGATTAACTGCTCCGCACCTCTGCAGAGGCGGAGTCAAAATACGGATTAACAATTATGGAGTCAATACGTTGCATCAAATGTAACAAAAAACTGGCAGAAATTAGCGAAGGGAAAGTATCTATAAAATGCCCACGCTGTGGAAGCTTAAACAATTTTACGGTCAAGAACCACACCAACCAAGAAAGCCCTGAGCCTCCTTTAATTAAGGAGAAGCTTTATGAAAAAGAAAATTGAAAGCGTGCGCGTAGCACCTCTTGCCCCCTATTTGGGGGGCAAGTTCCGCCTTTCAAAACGGATCGTTGCAAAAATCGAACAAATCCCACATAAAATTTATGCTGAACCATTCGTCGGCATGGGCGGAATACTTCTCAGACGAACGAAAATACCAAAAGCCGAAGTCATTAACGATATCAACGGCGATCTAGTCAATTTATATCGTATTGTTCAGCGGTATCCGGAAGAACTCTGCCGATCAATTAAGTTTCGTTTGACTGCCAGACAGGAATTTGAACGGTTAAGAAAAATACCTCCGGAAACACTGACAGACATTGAACGCGCCACTCGATTTCTTTACCTTCAAAGCGTTGCCTTTGGCGGTAAAGTCAGTGGACAGGTTTTCGGCGTATCTATTGACAGACCCGCTCGGTTTAACTTTGTAAAAATGCAGGAACGGATTCGCGCCGTCGCCGAACGATTGGCGAGTGTTACCATTGAACGAATGGATTTTGAAAAGTTCATCACACGCTACGACACAAAAGACACACTGTTTTATCTTGACCCGCCGTATTGGGGGAATGAAACGGACTACGGCAAAGGCATCTTTTGCAGATCGGACTTTGAACGTTTGCGCGACTGTTTAACCGGCATTAAAGGCAAATTTATCTTGTCTTTAAATGATACGCCGCGAGTCAGAGAACTGTTCAAAGACTTCATCATTGAACAGGTTGATGTGACTTACAGCATCAGCAAAACAGGCTGTTGTCAACGAACAGAGGTGATTATAACGAACTAAAAAAAGAGGCGGTAAAACACCGCCTTTTTTATTACATTATAATTTCCCTATATCAATTTTAAATCCTTGCTTGTTCATTTCTTTAGCCAAATCAATTCTTGCTTGGGAAGCATTATTTAAGGGAATGTATATTAAACCGTTAATATCAGAAGGTTTTTCTATACGGTCAGGATCTTTAAGAAGAATCGCGACTTTTTCTGCACCAAATGTAGCTAGCATCATTCCTAATTCAAGTGCAACATTTTGTCGGACGCATGGTTTTTTATCATCTTCATGTCCATTTTCATAACGAAAATCATCCGGAGTCGCTAAAACGACAGCGAAATCCGCGGTTTCCTTTAACCTAAAAAGTTTTTCTATAATGGTGTTCCCTTGACTTGTTTCTTGCTCAAAAATAATGGGGTTTAGCTCCCATTTACGCAAACAAGCCTCCCATTCATTTCGTGTATGCTCATCATGTCCATAAACAATAAATACATTTTTAGGGGGCGCGCAAGATGCTTTGGTGTGAGGTTGTATTACTTCTGCATTTTTTGTAGGCAAAAGGCTGCGAAGCTGAGACTTCGCCGGCTCTTTTCCTTGAACATCCACTGTTCCTGTATTATACACATTAACTACCCCTCCATTGACTAATTTAATTTGAACGCCAAGTCCATTTTGTAAATTTTGTTCAGAAAGAATTTGAAGATTGTTATTTGATAATATCTGTTTAACTTCATCTAAGGTCATATTTTCCTCCTAAATAAGATAGACTTTATTTAGGTCAATATATTCTAATGTCAAGTAGGCGCAGGATAGTTTTAAATTAAATCTATCCTGCGTTTCTCCTTTTGAATCTGATTCTCAAAAAGTTAAAACCATTCTGCGCTTTAGTTAAAATCATCTTGCGCGCTACAGGGATATAACGGGATAAAAACAGTAGGAAACCTTAGTTTTCAGGCGGCAATGATGCTGCTTTTAATTTTTTTGCGCGAGATGGTTTTAACTTTTTTTGTAAAATACGGGATCATTTGAACTTTAAACACGCAAAAAAACAATGCCGGCCTTTTTAAAACGCCGGTTTCTGTTTTCCCCTTGATCCGCTTCAACCGGAGAAAAACGGAGCGGATTAATTAAAATATTTTTTAAGATACTGACCGGTAAAACTGTCGGGGCATAACGATATTTCTTCTGGGCTGCCCGCCGCGACGATTCTGCCGCCGTCTTTGCCGCCGCCGGGGCCCATATCGACGACATAATCCGCATTGCCGATCACGTCAAGATCGTGTTCAATCACAATAACGGTCGCGTTGTTTTCAATCAGTCTTTGAAAAACGCCGAGTAAAGACCGAACGTCAAGCGGGTGCAGGCCGATTGTCGGTTCGTCAAAGACGAAAACGGAATCTTCCTGTCGGCGTCCCATTTCGGAAGCCAGTTTTAACCGCTGTGCTTCTCCGCCCGAAAGACTCGGCGTCGCTTCACCCAAAGTCAGATAGCCTAGTCCCAGATCTTTTAAAACCTGAAGCCGTTGACGGACAATGTTCAAATCCCGGCAGGCCGTCAACGCATGGGTAATATCCATAGCCATTAACTCCGGCAAGGAACAGGTTTGTTTCGTTTTGGAAATATACCTGATTTCTGCCGCCTGCTTTGAATATCGCGCGCCTCTGCATTCCGGGCAGGGAATTTCCACGTCCGGCAGGAATTGCACGTCAAGACTGATACTGCCTGTGCCGTCGCATTCCGGGCAGCGCAGTTTTCCCGTGTTGTAGGAAAAATCGCCGGCTTCGTAACCCAGTTTTCGGGCGTCGTCCGTTTTGGCAAATACTTTTCGCAGTTCGTCATGGACATTTGCATACGTGGCAACCGTCGAACGGACATTTATGCCGATAGGGGCGGCGTCAATCAATTTGATTTGTTTAATTCCCGGCGCGCTGATGTTTTTAACGTGCGCCGGCAGTTTCTTTCCCGCAATCATATTTTCCAGCGCGGGAATCAGACTTTCTAAAACCAGCGTTGTTTTGCCCGAACCCGAAACGCCGGTAATAACGCTTAATCTGCCTTTGGGAAAGCGGACGTCAAGCGGTTTTACGGTATGAATTTCCGAAGTGGAAAGGCTGATTTCGCCTTTACCGAATATATCCGCGCTTTTTATGCGCGGCCGAACGCGGCTGTCGGCCTGACCGGATAAAAACGGGCCGATTTTGGAAGCCGGATTTTTTATCATGTCGGAGATCGTTCCAAGCGCAATGACTTCGCCGCCGTCGGCGCCCGAATCCGGACCCATTTCGATAATCCAGTCCGACTGTGATAAAATCTGCGTATCGTGATCGACAAGAACGACAGAGTTGCCGTCGGAAACCAGATCATGCATAACGGTATTTAGTCCCGTAATATTTGAAGGGTGCAGGCCGATTGAGGGTTCGTCAAGTACGTAAAGGACGCCTGTCGTGCGATTTCTGACGGAACGCGCCAGCTGCATTCTCTGTCTTTCGCCGGTAGACAGAGTTGACGCGGCGCGGTCAAGCGAAAGATAACCCAACCCCAAGTCTGTCAGGCGTTTGGCTGCCGACTGAAAGGAATCGCAGATGGATTCCGCCATCGGGCGCATTGTTTCAGGCAGTGAAGACGGTACTTTTTCAACCCATCGCGTTAATTCGGACAAAGGCATTTCGCAGGCGGCGTCCAGCGATATTCCCTGTATTCTGGGGGCTCTGGCGGCTTCGGACAGACGGGCGCCGCCGCAGTCGGGGCAGACGTCTTCCTTTAAAAACTTTTCAACGCGTTTCATGCCTTTTTCGTCTTTGACTTTTGCCAGAGCGTTTTCAACGGTGTATACGGCGTTGTAATAAGTAAAATCTATTTCGCCGGCCTGATTGGTGTTTTTTGATTTGTAAAAAATATGCTTTTTAACGGCCGGGCCGTGGAAAACAATGTCTTTTTCTTCTTTTGTCAGCATGCGGAACGGAATATCCGTGCGTACGCCCATTGCGCGGCATACGTCGGTCATCAGCGACCACATCAGGGATTTCCACGGCAGAACGGCGCCTTCGTCAATACTTAAAGAATCGTCGGCAATAAGCGCTGATTCGTCAACCGTTCGGACTGTGCCGACGCCGCCGCAACGATGACAGGCGCCCTGACTGTTAAAAGCCAGTTCTTCCGCGCCGGGAGCATAAAAATGCTGTCCGCATTCGGGACATGTCAGTTCTTTGCCGGCGGCGACCAAAAGCGTCGGTTTCAGATAATGGCCGTTCGGGCAACGGTGATTGGCCAACCTGGAATACATCAGTCTGAGGCTGTTGAGCAATTCGCTGCCTGTTCCAAAGGTGCTGCGTATGCCGGGGATTCCGGGGCGCTGGTGCAAAGCAAGGGCCGCCGGAACGTATAAAATTTCATCAACCTGCGCTTTTGCGCTTTGCGTCATGCGGCGTCTTGTATATGTTGACAAAGCTTCAAGGTAGCGTCTGGATCCTTCCGCGTATAAGACGCCGAGCGCGAGAGAAGATTTTCCCGATCCCGAGATTCCCGCAATGCCGACAATTTGATTTAAGGGAATATCAACGTCAATATTTTTCAAATTGTGAACGTTTGCTCCGCGGACAAAGATTTTATCGGGTTGTGATTTTTTGCTGTTCTGCATGGAAAAACGCCTGTTTAGTTTGATCGTTGCCGGTATTTTGCTTTGCGGCGTGTGAATTATACGGCGTTTCGCGGATAATTCAAGCGGCCGGGCAGAGCGGAAACATTATAAATCTTCGGCTAATTTCAGCATCAGCGCCTGTTTGATCAGGCGTTTTCTTTCCTGTAAAAAGAGGCTGAAATTTTCCTCGCTGAGTTCGATTAAGGGAATACAGCGTTCTTTTTTATATTCTTCTTTGTCTTTTCCTTTCCGCAGACAGTACGAATCCAGCCATTTTTCCGGGTTTTTGTCTTGTTTTTCCTGATTTTCGCCGGCTTCCAGCAGCTGCAGGTTCGCCAGATAATTTCCGCCGTCGTTCAACTGTTCTTTCGTCAGCGACGAAGCGGGATAAATGTGATCTTCATGATAGTTTTTGTCTTCAAAAGCCAGACCGGGCTGCAGCAAAGTCAGCAGTGACCATGAATCCTGCGATCCGTACTGGGCATTTTCGATCAATTGTTCCAAGCTTTCTTCGTTTGTGTCCATGTTTCTGTTCATTAAACGGGATTCCTGCCTGATTTCATTCAGCGGGAAATAACGGCCGGCCTTTTCAATAATATTTCTCAGCTTGTTCAGATAAGCCGTCGTCTGCGCGCCGAAAACCCGGTTGATGATGGACAGCTGTATCCACCGCAGTATCTTTTTTTTGTTTTCGACGTCCGGATTTGGCTGCCGGTTTTGATATAAAAATAAAGCCAAAGGCAGCACGATTAAATTAGAACGCAGATTGTCCCTGGAATATCCCAGTTCTTTGAAAACATGACAGGCGGCCTTTATGTATTTAACGATGTCGTTGAAAGATTTTTCAATCAGGCCGACGTTGTGGCGTTCAAAATTATCGGCTTTGAAAATCAGCGGCAGCCCTGTCAAAAACAGGCAGCCGCGCAGAAAAATGTCTTTGGGGATATTAAAGCGGCATTCGTCATTAATCGTGTCGATCGCCTGATTGATTTTATCCCGGCCGTCACCCCATTGGTTGATAATGACCGACATCAGCAGATCCGTGTACCCCAGGGGCGTGCCGCCGGAATTGATGCGGACGAATATCTGCAGTACCCGGTCAAATGATTTTGTGTCTTCTTCAAAATAGCTGACAACCTTTTTTTCAACGAAGTTTTTATATAGATCGCTGAAAATATCGCCCAGCCTGTCTTTCATTTCCTCAGACGCCCGCGAATAAATATCGCCTAATTTTTTACGGTAATCTTTATCTGTTTCAAAATCCAAAATATCGCCGACTTTGAACCAGAGGAATTTTTGACTGTCGTTTTCTTTTTGAACTTCTTCAACGGTTTTAAATTTAAATTCGTAATTGTCGGAAGTATTTTCCAAACAGGGGTCTTTTTGATAAAAAAGATTGATATATAAGTATTTTTTTTCATAATTTTCGGCTTTATTGTACTTGGTTCTCGGTTTATGCAGATTCAGCCAGCCAAGCAGCCCCAGATACAAAGCGGTCAAACGCTGCTGACCGTCCAGAACGGCAGTCAGTTTTTTTTCGCCGGCCGGATTATATTCCGGATTATGGCAGGATTGCGGCGCATATTCGTCATATTTTTTTAAAAACTCATAAAATTTGTATTTGCAATCCGAATCGTGTTCGTAATTCCAAAATAGCATGGATCCGAAAGGATAACCGGACATGACCGAATCAAACAGTTGTTCTATTTGTTCGTAATTCCATACCAGTTCTCTTTGAATAACCGGAAGGACATATTCGTTGTTTTTAATTCCCATAACTATTTTTTTTATTTCTTTTTCCGGCATAAGGCTGTATTCCGCTGATTGTTTTTACCGTTTGACCGTACCATAATTTATGCGCAATATAAAACAGACTTTTGTCGTCAAGCATGTCTTTGAACCGTTTTATGGTCAATCGAAACAAAGTTATAAAATCGCTGTCTGCGCTAAAAATAAAGGCTGCGAACTTTCGGTTTTTCGGGAATTAAGGGCTTCATAATTTTGTTTTCTGGCGGCGTCCGGTATTTACGCATTCAAAGCCGTTTTGGCGGCGAAATGCCGGTAAGCGCATGAAAATAATATCATATTAGTTGAATTGATTAAAAATTTATTGTTTTAAAAAAATGAAATGACATCAAAAATCAACGACATCAAATTCACACCTAAAAAGTGCTCTAGTCATAGGGCTATAGCTTAATGTCTATATTGACCTGTAATGTATCGAATATATATCTTAAAAGTGTATTCCGATTGAATAAACAATTTTAAGTTTATTAGAGGGAATACAAAAAGTACTGATGTTTTTCATAAGACTGTTTCTATCATGAAATATTGGGACGGTAAAGGAGATAATAATAAATCGTAAACGTCGTTTTTGTTTCTTACATGAACTTTGTTGAATTCGAATTAAGAGGGATTTTAGGAAACGAAAGCGGTAATTTATTTTACCGGCCGCGTGACATATTTGGAATCAAAATAATGAAAGGCCTGTGCAATCTTTAGATTGCACAGGCTGATCTTTTTATCCGGCAGAAATAAAATGTGACGCTTTGTTTCTTTCGCTGAAACGGGAATTATCAAAGATTGTTTTCATGCTTTTTTGTTTTGTAAAAAATGTTCCTGATAACAGACCGTCAAATCGGTGTTTCAATCTGTCGAAAAAAACGTTACACTTTTATGAATTAGACTAATTGACAGGGAGAGACATATGGCTGATAAGACTAAGGCCGAATGCCGCGATGAACTGGTGTGGAATGAAGTTCCGCATTTAATAGAACCGATTTACAAAGTTGACGAACGCCCTGATAAAATGTGGGAAGCCCTGCTGTACGGTTGGCAGCACACGCTGATAGATATGGGGACGCCTTTGGTTCTGCCGATTGCCGTCGCCGCGGCGTTGCAGCTGTCCGCAGAACAAAGCATTGCGATGATCAGCGCTACGCTGTTCGTTATGGGGATCAGCACGCTGCTGCAATCGACTTTCGGCAATCGTCTGCCGGTCATTCAGGGGCCGTGCAGCACGACCGGGGCGACGATTATTTCAATGACAACGCTTTTCCCGGCTTCGGCCATATGGGCGGCCATATTCTTTTGCGGTTTTATAGAATTTTTAGTCGGCGCTCTCGGATTGTTAAAATATATCCGTGTCCTGTTCCCGATGACTGTCGCGGGGCTGGTTATTACGTGCATCGGCCTGAACCTGGGAGTCATGGGGGTCAGCTGGATCGTTGAAGGTGCCGATATGGTCAATTTGTTTTTGGGAACAACCGTTATTTTGGTAACCTGTATTTTCAGATTCCTGATGCCGAATGTGCTGAAAGGCGTTTTGTCCCGCGGCGCGATTTTATTTTCCATTTTAATTGTCGGCTTGGGAATCGCTCCTTTTGTCAGAGAAATGAACTGGCATGAAGTTGCCGTGCGCCCCTGGTTCGCTCTGCCGGATTTTTTCCCGTTCGGACACCCGTTTAAAGGTTGGACTTTTATGCACGGAGCGATATTGGGATTGTTGGTGGCTATTTTGGGGTCCGTTGTCGAAATGTTAGGAGATTTCGCCGCGACTTCGGCTGTCTGCGGCATACCTTACCGTGTTTCGCACATGAATAAAGGGGTCAGAACTATCGGAATCTGCAATATGATCGCACCGCTGCTGGGATCCGTCAGCGTAACCAGTTACAGCCAGAATTCGGGCCTGATTGCCAATACGCGCATCGCCAGCCGCTTTGTCATACAAATCGGCGCCTGTTTTATTATTTTATACGGGCTGTGTCCGAAATTCGCGGCTTTGCTGGCTATTATTCCTCAGGCGGTGCAGGGCGGCGTTTTTGTACTGGTCTGCTGTTCCATTACAATCGCCGGGTTAGAACTGCTGCATACGGTGCCGCAGACGGACGGAAATAAAATGCTGATCGGATTGACGCTGTTGTTCGCATTGGGGACTCCGATGTATTTTAACGCACCCGAACATGCATATTTCATTGAAAATCTGCCGATGTTCGCACGTTTGCTGCTGTCTAACAGCATTGTGCTGGCCGTTGTTGTCGGAACGGCGCTGAATGTGTTGATTAACCACATACTGCTGCGTCTTTCTCCGGATAAAAACGGCTGATTTCGCTGTGATTATGTTTGCAAGGAAAGCGCGCGTGTCGTATAGTGCCTGCATTTATAATGTCCAGACCGGCAGGTGAATGTGTTTCAAAAAATAAAGGCCAAGTTCTTAACTTTGGCGGTCGTTAAAAATTATTTGAAAATTTATCCTTATGTCCGTCCGTATTGGGGCAGGGCGCTGATCGCGGTTTTGATCACAATTCCGATCGGGTCTTTTGACGCTTTGACGGCGTGGATTTTAAAACCTTATATGGACGTCGTTCTTGTTGAAAAAAACATTCAGGCTGCTTCTTTTATGCCTTTGCTGATCGTTGTTGCCAGCGCGTTTCAAAGCCTGTGCAATTATGCCGCCGTTTATTTGAACACATGGGTCGGACAGAAAATCACCAGTGATTTAAAAACCGATATGTATAAAAAACTGATGCAGGAAGATACGACGTTTTTTGACAGATCTTCTTCCGGCTTGGTTCAAATGCGTTTTAATAATGACGCCGATATGGCGTGCAGCGGCCTGCTGGCAAACCTGAAGCTGTTTACGACACGTATTTTTTCGTCAATTTCACTGATCTGTGTTTTATTGTATAACTCCTGGCAGCTGACAATCGTTGCTTTGATCTTTTTATTCGGAGCGCTGCTGCCGTTGACGCGCGTGCGCAAAAAAATTAAAGAATTGATGAGCCGGCAAGTTTCTGCCGGAGGGCTGATTACAACTCATTATATTGAAACGTTCGGCGGAAACAGGGTAATCACGTCTTATAACCTGCATGATTATCAAATGAAAAAATTCAGGGAGAGTCTGCGGTTTATTTTTAAAATCAGCATGAAAATGGTGCAAAAAACCGGCCTGTTGTCTCCGTTGATTCATTTTATCGTATCTTTGGGAATCGCGGGCGTTATCTGGTTGGGCAGTTATTTGATCGTACACGGGCAGATTTCCAGCGGGAATTTTGTTTCTTTTATTGCCGCTTTGCTGATGCTGTATACGCCGATTAAAGGGCTGGGAACCAATTTTACGGCCGTGCAGATGTCTTTTCTGGCGATGGACCGCGTTTTTGAAATTTTAAACGAACAGCCGAAAATACATAATCCGGACAATCCCGTCGTTTTAAACGGCGTTCATCAGGGGATTGAATATAAAGACGTCTGCTTTTCCTATTTGCCCGGAAAACCTGTTTTGGAAAATATCAATTTAAAAATCAAAGTCGGGCAAATGGTTGCTTTCGTCGGTAATTCCGGCGGCGGAAAAACGACGTTCGTCAACTTGCTGCCGCGTTTTTACGATATTGACAGCGGGTCGATTTTAATTGACGGGCATGAAATCCGGCAGATTGATCTGCGTTCTTTGCGTGATAATATCGCCGTCGTTTTTCAGGATAACTTTTTATTTTCCGGGACAATTCTGGACAATATTACGCTGGGCATGACGAATTATACGGAAGAACAGTTGCAGCAGGCCGTTAAAAATGCCTGTCTGGACGAATTTGTTTCCGAACTGGATAAAGGGCTGATGACCGATATCGGCGAACGCGGCATTTTGCTGTCTGGCGGGCAAAAACAGCGCGTGGCTATTGCCAGAGCATTTTTAAAGAATGCGCCGATTGTTATTTTAGACGAAGCGACTTCGGCTTTGGATAATAAATCCGAAGCGATCGTTCAAAAAGCGATTGATAATTTAATGGCGGACAGAACCGTTTTGGTGATTGCGCACCGTTTGTCAACAGTGCAGAACGCGGATATGATCGTTGTGATCAATCACGGGCGGATCGTGGAACAGGGAACGCATGAAGAGCTGCTGGCAATGGACGGCGAATATGCCGGATTGTATGAGGCGCAGTTCAAAGCCAGAAAACACGAAGAAGCTTAATCCGGCAGAGATTTCGGAAATAAAAGAAGAACTGAAAAAACAAAAGCGTATCTGAATTTCGGATATGCCATATTCAAGAATTCGGGAAGTTATTTGTTCCACAGCCACGCGGCGCCTCTGACTCCGCTGGAATCGCCGTAAACCGCTTTTTTTAACTGAGTCAGAACCGTATCGGAAAAGACGTACTTCGGCCATAATTTCGGCAGCGTCGTGTAAAGCCTGTCGACATTTGACATACCGCCGCCCAAAACAATGACATGCGGGTCAAGAATGTTAATAACGGCGGCAGTGGCTCTGGCCAGACGGTCTTCGTAAATCTGAAAGATTTTTTCGGCTGTTCTGTCGCCTTTGATCATATCGTCAATGATTTCGGGAGTGGATTTTGCTTGTCCGGTAATGCGCAGATATTCTTTGGCCAAAGCCGGGCCGGACAAAACGGTTTCAATGCAGCCGTTGCGACCGCAGTAGCAGGGCAGATTGCCGGATTCTTCGGAATTCAGCCCCGGCTGCGGGTTATGCCCCCATTCGCCGCAGATCGCATTTGCCCCCTGCAGCAGACGGCCGTTGACAACGATTCCCGAACCGACGCCCGTTCCCAAAATAACGCCCCAGACAATGTCTTTATCCGCGCCGGCTCCGTCAGTGGCTTCAGACAAAGCCAGACAATCGGCGTCATTCGCCAGACGAATCGGCCGTCCCATTGCCTGAACCAGATCTTTGTCAAAAGGTTTGCCGTTCAGCCAGGTCGAATTGGCGTTTTTAATCAGGCCCGTTGCCGGAGATAAAGCGCCCGGCAGTCCTATTCCGACGGTTCCCGTTTCATTTAATTCCTTTTCGGCCGTTGAAACCAAAGAACAAATGCTGCGAATGACTCCTTCATAGGTACGTTCCGTCGAAATACGCCGTTTGTAAATGATTTCAGAGCTGTTCTGTCTGAGCGCGGCAATTTCCGTTTTTGTGCCGCCCAAGTCGATGCCAAAACGTAAAGTCATCTTTTTTTCCTTTATTCTAAGCGATAATATCAGGCAGCAGCATGTTTTCCAGCCGGGCGATTTCGTCTTTCAGCGCTAATTTGCGTTTTTTCAGCCGCTGAATGCGAATCTGGTCGATTCCCGGTTGGGAAATAATATTTTCGATCAGAAAATCCAAATCTCGATGCTCTGTTTTTAACGCAGCCAGCTGTTGTTTAATCCGGTCTTGAGTAAGAGATTCCATAGTGTTACGGGGCCTGTTAATAAAAAAATCTCCAAAATATTCATTTTAGACTAGCAGAAAAGTAAGAAAAAAGGTATTGCTTTCAATGAAAAAAGAATCACTGGGTTCATTCTTAGGAGTTTTAAAAATGCCGCAAATCAAGAGAATTGGTGTTTTAACAAGCGGCGGCGACTGTGCCGGCCTGAACGCCGTCATTCGCGCCGTTGTTCATCGTGCGATCTGGACGTATGGGTGGGAAGTTTACGGGATCCTTGACGGAACCGACGGTTTGACTTTCCGTCCGCTGCGTTACCGCAAAATGTCGATTGCCGATTTTCATGCGCCGTATGCCCGTCTGGGCGGCACAATGCTGGGAACGATTAACAAAGGCAGCCCCTTTGCTCACCCGATGCCGGACGGAACGACAAAAGATCTGACCGAAGATTTCGGGGCAGGGTGCCGTGAATTGGGATTGGACGCTTTGGCCGTGATCGGCGGCGACGGGTCTATGGCGATTGTTTCCCGTCTGTGCCGCGGCGCGGGCGTCACAATGGTCGGTATTCCCAAAACGATTGATAACGATACCCCGATTACGGAACATTCCGTCGGCTTTTCAACGGCGCGCGACGTTTGTGTCGAAGCTTTGGACCGCTTGGATTCGACGGCTTCTTCGCATCACCGTGTCATGATCTGCGAAGTTATGGGACGCGACGCCGGACATGTCGCGCTGCATTCGGCGATTGCCGGCGGCGCCGACGTCTGCCTGATTCCCGAAGTTCCTTATACGTTGGAAGGTGTTGTCCGCAAGCTGCATTTAGTGCGCGAACAGGGCCGTGATCATGCTTTGGTCGTCGTTGCCGAAGGGGTAAAAACACCTGACGGACAGAATATTTCCGTCGCACAGGTTGACGGCGTGCGTTACGGCGGTATCGGTCAGTATTTAAGCGCCCGGTTAAATGAAATTGATCCGCGGTTTTCAACGCGCGTCACTGTTTTGGGGCACGTGCAGCGCGGCGGCGTTCCTGCGGCTCATGACCGTTTGGCGGCGTCCTGTTTCGGCGTTCATGCCGTCGACGTGCTGGCTCAGGGGAAAACGGACCGCATGGTTGTGTGGAAAAGCGGGACGATTACGGACGTCGGATTGGACGAAGTCGCCGCGATCGGAACGGCAAAAGTTGATCCGAACGGTATGGTTGTTAAAACCGCCCGCGGTCTGGGAATGTATATCGGCGAATAAACGAATACCGTGTTTCTTTTTATCGGGGAAGAAAACCTTTCTTCCCCGATTTTTATTTTTCTTTCAAATAGTTTTGAAAAGAGATATACTAAATTCAGTCTTTAAAATTCTATCCTGTGGAGGTATTGCATGAAGGAAGAAACAGCTCATTTGCAGGCGTTAAAAGCAAAACATGCTGCTTTGGACGAAGAAATTGCAAAAGAAATGGCGCGTCCGCTGCCCGATGAAACGACTATTTCCAATTTGAAACGTCAGAAATTGAAAATCAAAGAAGAGATTGAATCCGAAACCGGATCTGCTTCGTAATTCTATTTTTTTAATACTTTGCAATGCCGTTCC
>ULQL01035366.1_pt1 | contig 15181 bp, 10 predicted proteins | sample 1954411 | NCBI WGS metagenome assembly ULQL01 (sample SAMEA4835654, study PRJEB28245) | human gut metagenome | biome: gut microbiome; material: fecal sample | place: Denmark | collected 2008 | reverse complement strand
GCTGCTGCCCTGACGAACCATAATTCTGCGGCTGACCCAGCTGGCTGTACTGTGGTCTCTGCTGATATTCCTGTCCGTCTGCCTGCATCTGCTGTGCATATGAATCCTGATTCCACTGTCTCTGCTGATCATATCCTGACTGTCCGTGATACGGCTGCTGCCCTGCCGGACCATAGTTCTGCGGCTGTCCCGGTGCGCTGTACTGCGGCTGCTGCCCTGACTGGCCATAATTTTGCGTCTGACACGGCTGATCATATCCCGAACGTGCCTGTTCATTATTCAGCGTATCTTTCTGTTCCAGATTACCCTCTAATGACAATCTATCATCCTTGTGGATACCATCTACATTATTCTGTTCATCCATGTTGTCATCTACCTCCGATGTAATTATTCGACACATCCCTTACATGCCGAGATACCTCTTCAGATACTGTCCTGTATACGACTGAGGTATCTTTGCTACCTCCTCCGGAGTTCCTCTGGCAATGACCGTTCCACCGCCAGCACCTCCTTCAGGTCCCATGTCAATAATATAATCTGCGGTCTTGATGACGTCAAGGTTATGTTCGATAACAACAACCGTATTTCCGCCCTCGCTGAGCCTCCTGAGTATATCCACAAGCCTGTGAACATCAGCAAAATGAAGTCCCGTGGTAGGCTCATCAAGTACATATATTGTCTTTCCTGTTCCACGCCTTGACAACTCGGTTGCAAGCTTGATTCTCTGTGCCTCTCCGCCTGACAGAGTGGTGGATGGCTGTCCAAGCCTGATATATCCTAGTCCCACATCTCGCAACGTTTCTATCTTCCTGAGTATTCTCGGAACATTTGCAAAGAACTCACATGCCTCATCAACAGTCATATCGAGAACTTCATTGATACTCTTACCCTTGTATTTGACCTCCAGGGTCTCCCTGTTGTATCTCTTTCCTCCGCACACTTCACATGGCACATATATATCTGGCAGGAAGTGCATCTCTATCTTGATTATTCCATCTCCACGACACGCCTCACATCGTCCACCAGATACATTGAAGCTGAATCTTCCCTTGCCGTAACCTCTTGCCTTGGCATCCTTGGTTCCGGCAAACAGATCCCTTATCAGATCAAATGTACCTGTATACGTAGCCGGATTGGACCTCGGCGTTCTACCTATAGGTGACTGGTCTATATTGATAATCTTATCCAAAGCATCATAGCCAATGATATGGTCGTGCTTTCCTGCTTTAATCCTGCTCTTGTTGAGTCTTCTCGCCAGCTTCTTGTACAAGATCTCATTTACCAGAGAACTCTTTCCTGAACCAGACACACCCGTCACACATGTCATGATTCCAAGTGGTATATCCACATCTATATGCTTGAGATTGTTCTCATAAGCATTCTTGACAGTGAGCCATCCAGTTGGCTTTCTCCTCACATCCGGAACCTCTATCTTCTTCCTGCCACTTAAGTAGTCACCGGTGATAGAATTCTCGCACTTCATGATATCCTCTGCGGTTCCCTCTGCAACCACATATCCACCATTTGCACCGGCTCCCGGTCCTATATCTATGATGTGATCCGCAGCCCTCATAGTGTCCTCGTCATGCTCGACAACGATCAGAGTATTTCCAAGGTCTCTCAGATTCTTGAGAGCAGCTATGAGCTTGTCATTATCCCTCTGATGAAGTCCGATACTCGGCTCGTCAAGAATATACGCAACACCCACCAGACCTGAACCTATCTGCGTTGCAAGTCTAATTCTCTGCGCCTCACCTCCTGAGAGCGTGCTTGTACCCCTGCTCAGGCACAGATAGTCAAGACCCACGTCTATAAGAAAATGCAATCTTGACCTGATCTCCTTGAGTATAGCTGCGCCTATCATCTTCTGTCTGTCCGTGAGCTCCAGCTCTTTCATGAATTTTGCAAGTTCTGTGATAGGAAGCTCTGTAAGTTCAGCAATATTCTTATCTCCAACTGTAACAGCAAGGGCTGTGGGCTTAAGTCTCTTGCCACCGCAAACCTCACACGGAGTTATAGTCATGAATGTCTCATACTCAGCCTTAGTAGACTCAGCAGATGTCTCCCTGTATCTTCTTGCGACACTCTTCAGAAGTCCTTCAAATGTTATGTCATACACGCCTTCACCGCGCTGTCCCTTATAGTACACCTTAACTGGGCGAGAGTTCTTTCCATATAATAAGAGATCTTTTATATCCTGTGGGTAATCCTGAAATGGTGTATCCAGAGAGAACCCATATTCCTTACCGAGTGCCTTGAGTATTGCATTTGAATAGCTCTTGCCATCATTGCATGACTGCCATCCAAGTACCACAATGGCTCCATCATTTATAGACAGACTCTGATCGGGTATCATAAGATCCGGATCAAATTCCATCTTGAAGCCAAGACCTGCACATGTCGGGCATGCGCCAAATGGATTGTTGAACGAAAAGCTTCTCGGCTCTATCTCATCTATGCTGATTCCGCAATCCGGACATGAAAAGCTGTCTGAAAAATTGATGACAGCATTCTCCTTCTGAACACCGTTCTCATCCCTCTCCCCGATCACCTCTATCTTCATAAGACCTTCTGCGAGCTGAAGGGCTGTCTCTATGGAATCCGTGAGTCGACGCTCCACATCCTGTCTGACAACCAGACGATCTACAACTATATCTATGCTGTGTTTCTTATTCTTATCAAGTTTTATCTCCTCTGACAGCTCATACATACTTCCATCGACAACCACTCTGACAAATCCGCTCTTCTTTGCCTTCTCAAGAAGCTTTACATGCTCTCCCTTTCGGCCTCTGACCACAGGCGCAAGCACCATGAACTTTGTCCTCTCTGGAAGCTTCATGATCTCATCCACCATCTGGTCAACCGTCTGTCTGCTTATGACCTTGCCGCAGTTCGGACAGTGTGGTATTCCCACTCTTGCATATAGAAGTCTAAAATAGTCGTATATCTCTGTGACAGTACCAACTGTAGATCGAGGATTTCTGTTTGTTGACTTCTGATCTATGGAGATTGCAGGGGAAAGTCCCTCTATCTTGTCCACGTCCGGCTTCTCAGCCTGTCCAAGGAACTGTCTCGCATAGGAGGACAGAGACTCCATGTATCGTCTCTGTCCCTCCGCATATATCGTGTCAAATGCCAGTGAAGACTTACCTGATCCCGAAAGTCCTGTCACGACGACAAATTTGTCCCTTGGAATCTTGACATTGATATTCTTTAGATTATTTTCACGTGCGCCCTCAATAGTTATATACTTCCTATCAATATTCCTGCTGGCGTTGAAATAATCATCCTTCATGCTCGCATCCGTTATATCCTCCAGATGCTCACTGCGTTCATAATTCTTATTGTCTTCCATCTTGATCTAACCTTTTCTCTTTATTATTTATATTTCAGTCCTTATCATAATCTCTGAGTGCCGCCTTGTACACCTTGAGCTGATCTCTGATCTCCGCCGCCACCTCAAAGTTGAGGTCTGCTGCCGCCATATTCATCTTCTTGGTCAGCTTGGCAATAACCTTCTGAAGCTCCTTCTTCGTCATGGACTCAGCGTCCTTATCCTCATCTGGAAGCTCCTCCTTCTTCACCTCTATGGTTATGAGATCCCTTATGCTCTTCTCTATAGTCTTAGGGGTTATTCCATGTTCCTCATTATACTTCTGCTGTATCTCACGACGTCTGCTCGTCTCATCTAGGGCATACTTCATAGAACCCGTAATAGTGTCCGCATACATGATGACATGTCCATCTACATTTCGGGCTGCTCTTCCTATGGTCTGGATGAGCGATGTCTCCGATCTCAGGAAACCTTCCTTGTCAGCATCCAGTATTGCCACCAAAGTGATCTCCGGTATATCAAGTCCCTCTCTCAGAAGGTTGATTCCAACAAGCACGTCGAACACACCAAGACGGAGATCTCTCACTATCTCAACTCTCTCCATAGTATCTATATCCGAGTGCAGATATTTTACCTTTATATCATTATCCCTCATATAGCTGGTGAGGTCCTCAGCCATACGTTTTGTAAGAGTAGTTACAAGCACCTTGTGTCCCTGCTCAGTCTCCTTGCGGACCTCTTTGAGCAGATCGTCTATCTGTCCCTCAACCGGTCTGACCTCAACCGGCGGATCAAGAAGTCCCGTAGGTCTGATGATCTGTTCAGCCATGAGCATCTGGTGTTCTTCCTCGTATTTGCCTGGTGTGGCAGATACGAACATGACCTGATCCAGCTTCTGCTCAAATTCTGAGAAATTGAGAGGTCTGTTGTCAAGTGCCGACGGAAGCCTGAAGCCATAGTCCACCAGATTCATCTTACGTGAACGGTCTCCCGAATACATAGCACCAACCTGCGGCACTGTCATATGCGACTCATCTATAATAAGAAGGAAGTCATCACCAAAGAAATCCAGCAATGTGCTCGGTGTCTCCCCAGCTGATCTGCCAGCCAGAGGTCCTGAATAATTCTCTATTCCAGAACAAAATCCAGTCTCCCGCATCATCTCCATGTCAAAGTTAGTTCTCTCCTCGATACGCTGGGCCTCAATGAGTTTATCCTTTGACTTGAAATACGCAACTCTGTCCTTGAGTTCTGCCTCTATCCTCTTCAGTGCCTTCTCCATCTTCTCCTGTCCAACCACATAGTGGGACGCCGGGAACAGACAAGTGTATGTCAGATCCCTCTTCCCCTCTCCGGTGAGCGGGTCAAATTCCGTGATCCTATCTATCTCATCTCCGAAGAATTCTATCCTTATTCCATCATCAAATGTAGACACAGGAATGATCTCCAGCACATCCCCACGCACCCTAAATGTACCTCTCTGCAGATCCATATCATTCCTGTCATACTGTATATCTGTCAGCTCATCGATGACCTGATCCCTGTCCTTTATCATGCCCACTCTGAATGAGAGCATCTGATTCCTATACTCGTCCGGATCACCGATACCATATATACACGATACAGACGCAACCACGATGACGTCCTTCCTGTCTATAAGCGCCGCTGTTGCACTATGCCTCATACGGTCAATATCATCATTTATAGATGAATCCTTTGCAATATAAGTATCCGTAGACGCAACATATGCCTCCGGCTGGTAATAATCATAGTATGAAACAAAATACTCCACTGCATTATTCGGAAAAAATTCCTTCATCTCTCCATAAAGCTGCGCCGCCAAAGTCTTGTTATGTGCAAGAACCAAAGTAGGCTTATTCAGCTGCTGTATGACATTCGCCATGGTAAATGTCTTACCAGATCCGGTTACACCGAGCAGCGTCTCGAACTGATTGCCTTCCTGAAAACCCTTTACCAATTTTTCTATTGCCTCCGGCTGATCTCCGGTGGGCTTATATTCCGATACCAATTCAAAATGATCCATAAAAGTCTCCTACTCTAGGCTAAAGCCTGCATCTATTATATCGAACATTAGTTCCCATATCAAGTAAAAACACGGCAGTTGCTCAAGTTTATTTATCCCCTGAACAACTGCCACTATACTTCAGCTGTTTGCTCACAACACCTTCTATGCCGCTAGTTCATCCCTACCCAGGCTTATCTCATAGCAGCCTTTCTCATCAACAGTCACCACGACTCTCTCAAATCCTGTATAAAAGCTAAGGATATACAGATCATTTACCTTTGAGATAACCGCCTCAGCATTCATCTCCGCCAGATCCACAATGTTGTCTTTCAACACTCCCTCGCTTACTTTGATGATCTGCCTCTCCTTCTCCACCTGTTTCTTCTCCTGAAGCTCCTTATAATAAAGAAAGAGATTCTCCTCCAACGCCTTTGATCTGCAGCTGCATCTGTGAAAATAGCTGCCGATGATCATGTAAAGCATGTATGCTGTCTCCTGCTGTCTATGTGATGTCTTTTCTGTAAATGAATATCTCATATCGTTACCTCCATAATGAAAAAATCAAAACAAATCTAAACTGTATCTATAAGTTGTCAAGAGCTTCACCAGCTCACACCTCCATGGTGCCTGCTCCTTGGTCTGTCATTCTTCAGCCGATGACAGTCGCTGTGTCCGTATTCTTTGCTGCCCCGGTCACTGGGCAGATGCATATTAATTTGTCATTTGCAATCTGACCCATGCCCGAAAGGCAACAAAAAAAGAGTCATGATCGCAGACTTATAGCACTTGCTACTCATCATGTTCTCCAACTCTTCTACTTATATGAATTATTCAATTTTCATTATGGGTATCAGCTGTTTGCTGATGTATATGTTATATCAGAAACTAAAAGTGGTGTCAACATATTTATAAATATATCTATAAAACACAAGAGAGCCAGATTTCTCCGTTGTTTGTTTATTGAAGTCTCTCTCATTTATAGGTAAAATAATAAATAATACTAAATATTTACTATCGAAACAGTAAAGGGGAGTTAACATGGCAGAACTAGAATCAGTTATAGAACAAAGACTTATCAATCAGTTATGTAGCGGAGAATCACAATGGACATACAGACCAGATATTAAAACCGAAGAGCAGATATGGGCAAATTTCAAGTACATACTTGAACAAAATAACAAAGCGAAACTAGGGGACCAGCCCCTCTCCGAATCTGAATTTGCAAAAATAAAGAACGATGTTTCACATGCTTCATTCTACGATGCCGGTAAATGGCTTGTAGGTGAAAATGGCAAGGTATATGTGCACATTCAGAGAGGAAATGAACAGCTGCATCTACTTGTTATGAACAATGAGCATATCGCCGGTGGATCAAGTGTTTATGAGGTTATCAATCAGTATCAGGCATTTGCAAATGATGACTATACAGATTCTCGTAATAGACGTTTTGATGTCACACTGCTGATAAATGGTATTCCTTTGATACACATTGAATTAAAGAACAAAGATCACGCCTATATGGAAGCCTTTAATCAGATAAAAAAGTATGTCGGCGAAGGCAAGTTCCGTGGCATATTCTCCAACATTCAGATGTTTGTTGTAAGTAATGCCGTAGACACCAAGTATTTTTCTGCAGCAAGAGAACCTGAGCTCAACAAAAAATTTGTCACAGGATGGATAGACAAACACAATTACCCTGTATGTGATTATATTGATTTCGCAGGTTCAGTGCTCAGAATCCCTCAGGCACACGAGATGGTGACAAAATATACCGTGCTCGACAACGAAAAGAAAAAGTTGCTTATTCTCAGACCTTATCAGATACATGCCATCGAGGCAATGCGCAAAGCCTCAAAGCGCGGAAAATCAGGCTTTATCTGGCACACCACAGGATCTGGAAAAACCATGACCTCATATAAAGCAACAAGGAATCTTCTCATGGATATCCCATCCATCGAAAAGACAATATTTCTTATCGATAGAAAAGACCTGGATATGCAGACAAAAATGGCATTCCAGTCATACGCCAACAACGATACTATAGATGTTGATGGAACAGAATATGTTGATACTCTTATCCAAAAGCTTTCAGATGGCAAAAGACAGATGATAGTCACCACCAGACAGAAGCTTCAGACTATGATCAATAAAAAGCTTAAAGAGGGCGACAAGAATTATAGCAAGATCAAAAATCTCAGAGTAGCATTTGTTGTCGACGAATGCCACCGGGCAATAACACCTGAAACAAAACGAAGCATAGAAGCATTCTTCAACAATTCATTGTGGTATGGCTTTACAGGAACACCTATATTTGAAGAAAATAAGTACGAGCAAAAAGGTGATCTGGCACAGACAACTGAACAGCTTTACGGTGAGTGTCTGCACAGCTACACCATAAAAGAGGCCATTCACGATGAAGCTGTACTTGGATTCATGGTTGAGAATCTCGGCCCTAAGAATGCCGACGCTGACTTGTCTGTATTTGACAGTGAAGCTCACATGAGAAGTGTTCTTGAAGTCATACTCAATCAGTCCTATACCAAATTTGGAATGCAGAACGGAAGGGGAAGAACCTATGAAGGACTGCTTACTGTCAAATCAATAGCACGGGCACAGCAATACTATGACTTGCTTAAAAAGATAAAGTCCGGAGATGATGAGTTAAAAATCAGTGATGAAGTAAGAAAAGCCCTCCCGGATTTCCCCAAATTTGCCATCACATACTCCGTGTCTGAAAACGAAGAATCGTCCATGGTAAATCAGGAAAAGATGAAACAGTCCATATCAGATTACAATGACATGTTTGGAACTAACTATACTATAGAGGGGATAAATGCATATAATAGCAATCTCAATGATCGTCTGGCCAGGAAAGACAAGAGATACCTGGAAAGAGGACAACAGTTAGACCTTGTCATAGTTGTAGACAGACTGCTCACAGGTTTTGATGCGCCTTGTCTGTCCACATTATTCATGGATAGACAGCCTATGAGTCCTCAGGGAATTATACAGGCATTCTCTCGAACCAACAGACTTTTTGACTCAAGTAAACAATATGGTCAGGTTGTAACCTTCCAGTCACCTGGCAACTTTAAAGCCGCCATCAATACAGCACTTAAATTGTATTCCAGAGGCGGCGATGGATGCCCTATTGCTGAGGATTGGGACACCGTCCTCACTAACTTTAAAATTTCCGTCAAAGCAATTCACGGAATGGTGAGAACTCCAAAGGATATAGCAAGCCTCTCCAAAGAACAAAAAAAGGCATTTTTACAGCTATTCAGAAATCTGGACAATGATTTTGCACATTTGAAAGCATTCACTAAGTACGATGAATCTATGTTGGATGGCTATGACTTCTCGGAAGAACAATACGAAGACTTCGCTGCGATGTACAAAAATGTTGTAGAGGAACTCAAGAAAGATAAACCTGATAATACTGATGACGAGCCTGAAGCTGCAACTGACTATGACCTGAAAGCTTACAGTAAGCTGCGCATTGATTTTGAATATATCATCGAACTGCTTCAGGGAATTGTTGAAACATTAAACCAGGATGACAACAACTTTGAGAAATCGAATTTTGAATATCAGATAAAGGAGCTTCGCGCAATAATGTCTGAATTCACGGAAGAAAATCCGCGCCTTGGAGAGCTGATCAATCAGGTTATTGATGAGATTGAACAGGATAAGAACAAATATATCGGACAGGACATTTTTGTAATCATAAATGAGATGAGAACCAATGCCATAAACAAAGAAGTAGCCAAATTCGCTTCAAAGTGGTACCTGGATCCCGAAGATGTCAAGTATGAAGCATACAAATACCATGATGGTGTTATTGCAAATGAAAACAATCTGAAGGAGAACGCAGATTATGCCCGATATAAAGCGGATACAGAGGATGCCCTTCCTAAGTTCAAGTTTCGAAAGCTTATGATAGACGACTTTAAGAACGACCTTATGGAGAATATACTTCCTTTGATATGGTAATTGTGAATATAAGGCTCTGATCTTAATTTATATTATTGTGTACATGCTTTCATGTATCTTATTTGTGGGCTGCCATTTTACTGGCAGCCCATTATCTGATATCGGCGTACACGTATATTTATTTTACTATTCTTTTATACTTTTTGTTATGTATCAGTTCAGAATCAATTCAGATTGGACAGTGATCTCATGATTATATCCACATCCTTGCTCTCAAGTTCCTGTATGATATGCAAATACGTCTTCTGTGTCGTAGTCATACTCGCATGTCCCAATCTTCTTGCCACACTGGCGATCGAGACTCCCGCAAACAAAAGAAGTGACGCATGTGTATGTCGTAACCCATGAACAGATATCACCGGAATACCTGCATTTTTACAATGTCTTTCAAGGATGCCATTTACCGTGGAATTATACACTGTTCCTTCCACAAATATCGGCTCATCCTCAGGCAGATTTTTGACAAGCCTGGCAAATTGCATTACAGTCAACCAATCCATCTGTATCTTTCGCACGGAAGATTTGTTCTTCGTAGGCAGGAATCCTCCATTTCCCTTATAATCCCAAGTCTTTGATATGGATAGAGTCTGGTGGGAAAAATCAAAATCTTTTGGAGTGAGTGCCAGTGCCTCAGAAAATCGCATCCCTGTCTTTGACACAAGCAATAAAAACCAATCCCATGTAACCTTGTCTTCAAGTTCCAAATCTTCGATCAGCTTGTGGAGTTCAAATTGATTGAGATACTTTGGTTTCTTATCACGAGGTTTCTTTCCCTTTATTATTGCCTTTCTGGTTGGATCTCTGGATATAAGCCCTTCATCCACCGCATCAAGTATTGCACACTTGACATGGTGATGAAAATCTAAGGTAGTCTGATGCTCATGCTCCTCCGCATAGTCATTCAGCAGCTTCTGATATGATATTCGATCCAAATCTTCCAGCAACATATCTGGTACAAGTTTTACAAGCCACTGATGCGCCATCTTGTATTTTTTCATCGTCACCGGTCTTATTGCACCTTCTTTGTACACGGTTATCCACTGCTCATAATAATTGCAGAACAAAACCTGCCTTTTTACTGTCGTTGTATTCATTTGTAAGTCCTCCTTCGTCTATGAAAATGTGCACGCCGATGAAGAGTGATGAGGTGGTCAAGCTTGGAAAAATACTCTCCTATTTGCTGCTGTTCTAACGTCGTCTTTGGCATCATCAATTCCATGTCCGCCATCTGCTTTCCTGACACCTCAACAAATGTTGAACCAGCACCAACTGTTTCACCATATCTCTTAAGTTCTTCTGATCTTGTAAAAATAAAGTATGAATCTAATTTTTCTTTATTCGGAACGATGGACTGAAAACCTTGATTTGTACAGCCCTCCTTCAGTAAAATAGCGGTTTTTCCAATGCCCGCACGAGATGTAAAGAGAACTGTCCCTATAGGAAGAATCTTGGCAGAACTCTTATTTAAACCTTTCTCTGTTATTTTTCGCTGGCTAGATTCCAAGTAAATCTGTTCACCAATTTCTGCCGGAGCATACCAATCAATATCACCATCCCAATATGAACCCATACTGGTACTAGGAGTTCCTCCACCCACTATCTCAGCCAGTTCTCCCAACTTACGCTGTTCCCAAGTTAATGAAGTCTTTTTCTTTTGCAAATACTTACGCTGATGAAGAGTGATGAGGTGGTCTATTAACTTAAAGTAGCTCCCTATCTTTTTTTGCTCTTCAATATCTTGTGGTAACATCAATTCTGTCTTAAAAAAATCCGCTGGAGCAATATTCAATAATCCGTGATTTCTAGCCCCTTCAGCAGCTACTGCCTTAATATCTTTATGCCAATTGCAGGTATCATAATATGTTACAAGGAAATCAGAATTTATCACTTTTTCATTTTTTATTTTAAAAACAATGTAAAGCGTTGATAATACACCATTTTCATATCTATCGAGCCTTTTTATAGCTCCCCATGGAGCATCACTAGATGTGCTTTTGTTATATGCAAATTCACCATTATATATTAAGTAGTAACCACTGACGTCCTTACTTGCTACACGTTTGTCAAAAAACATATTTTGATCAATAAGACCATATTGAGCTGATATTGTGAGTGGTAATTGAGATACTAAATCTTGATTTTTTCTAGTAACTCTTTCTACTACATCCCCCAACTTACGCTGTTCCCAAGCATTATGGTAGAATTACCTGTGAAAAATGTAGTTGGTTTATAAAAACTACATATTATGTCAAAGTATATCTATACATATGAATTGTAGTACACATCAACGAGATGAATCTGCTGGCAATTGTTGAATTCATTGATATGTATATTGAAATGCAGAACAATGAAAATACTGAATGGAGAGAAAATACTATGCAGTAGGATTTGAATATTTTAATTAAAATCGGCTATTAAGTACAACTGCCGAAATTAGTTAAATTTCATGTTGTGGTTGATATATTGTATAGTTAGAGATGCTTATATGATGAATGCTGACCTCATTACTGCTAATCCTTGATTATATAAGAAATACCAACTACTATAATATCGTTTGTGCCAAACCATATTTTCAAAATAATAACAGATTTTCCGTTGATAATTTTCAAAGCATTGAATATAATAGCATTACATGCAATTAAAAACGTAATTTGAGTTTTTAATTATCGGAGGTGAATATTAATGAAGATATTGAGAATACAAGCAGACGGACTTCCTTTATTTAAAGAAACATTGGATATTAGTTTTACAACATCGCAAAGATTTTCTAATGATGATAAAGATATTCTTTTTCATCTTTTTTCCAATGTATACATTAATACTACAACAGCAATTATAGGAATTAATGCATCCGGAAAAACGTCTGTATTAAACGTAATCCTGCTTGCGTTAGGTATTGTAAACAATGAACCTATAAACCATATAAAGAGCAAGGATATCCTCGGTAAATCTCAGGAAACTACATTCACTATATATTATCATTTATCTGATAATGAAATATGCAAACTTCAAACTATAATTAAATACAACATAGACACCGATAGATACATCATAAAGGAAGAGAAACTGTGGAAAAAGCCTACGAGTAATATTGTCACGAAAAAATATACATTTGTATTTAATGAAACAATGCTTATTAAAGAAAGAGACAATACTGAAGAATTTCTTCCGGATGATATAAGCATAATAATTGCTCAAAACAAGAAACTTAATGAACATATTCCTGTAACAGATATGTTGTCATTTACAAATGTAAATGTTTTACCTATTTCTGATAATATACCACTTGAAATAATAAATTTTCTTGATCCTACAATTGAAGCATTATTTTTCGAAGATATTGAAACTAAAAGCCTTGTTCATCTAAAATTTTATGGTAACGACGAAATAATACTAAACACTCCGGCTGAACTTGAGCATTATCTTTCATCTGGAACTATTAAAGGAATCATAGCATTTACGAAGGCCATGGCTACATTAAAAAACGGCGGATATATGATCATCGATGAAATAGAAAATCATTTTAATAAGGAAATAGTTACTACTTTAATCCGATTTTTCATGGACACACGTATTAACAAAAATGGTGCAAGCCTTGTCTTTTCAACACACTATCCTGAGCTATTGGATGAATATGACAGGAACGATAGCATTTTCATTACAAGAAATCGTAACGGAATCACAGCAGAGAACCTTTCTAACATTCTTAAAAGAAATGACATAAAAAAGAGTGATGCATACCAAAGCGGTTTCCTTGACGGAACGACTCCTGCATACGAAGCATATTTACAACTCAAAAAAAGCATTTCTGCTTATATTTAGGAGGGGCTGCCTATGGATATACAACTGAGTAAATATGTTGCGTGCATATGTGAGGGCTCGGCTGAGCAGGCAATCATAGATCTCCTGCTTGAACACAACCTCTTAATTTTTAATAGGGAGCAACTGCTTGATGAACAAGTAATACGATGCAGAGACGCAAGAACATTCGAAACAAGATACTTAAGAAAAGGATTTAATGATAAAATATCGATTATTCGAATTCTTGATTCCAGAAGAGAAAATTTCAAATTAAGCAAGGCCTACCAACATAAGGTAGATGTTATAAATGTCATAACCGCTCCTGAAATTGAGATGCTTATCATTCATAGCGAAGATAAATATAAAGACTTCAAAAAATCCGGAAAAAAACCTAGCGACTTTTGCAAACAAGACTTGAAAATGAAAGATGTAAAAACATATCAATACGTATTGAATTATTTTGAAGATGTAAATGCTCTTGTAGAGGCTATACATAAATACACAAAATCAGCTAAAATTCCAAGTGGTGAATATACACTTCTTGATTTATTACAATGATTTGGAAACATGACATGATACTGTTGAGTGCAAAATTATTTTTTGAACTATCAAGTTTAACTACATCTTCAGTATATAGCTTTACAACAATGCTTGGGAACAGCGTAAGTTGGATGACTGGGGAACTTTTTATTACGGAAAAAGCTGCCCTAAATGGTCAGTAACAGAAGATTCAACTACTCCGTGTATTCGATATGGCGAGCTTTATACGAAATTTGGAGCAAAAATAGATAGGGTTTACTCATATACAAATATGTCACCAGAGAATCTTAGATTTAGTAAAGGGACTGAGGTTTTAATTCCACGAGTTGGGGAAGACCCTATGGATTATAACCATTGTACATGGCTATCTATGCCGAATGTAGCGATTGGTGAAATGATATCTGTATTCAATACGGATAACAATCCGTTGTTCACAGCAATGATGTTTAATGCTACATTGCAAAATGAATTTGCTATGAGAGTGGAAGGTGGAAGTGTCACAAATCTTTATTTCGAAAAGTTAAAAAGCATAGAAGTTTCGTTTCCTTCTATTCCTGAGCAAGAAAAGATTGCAGCATATTTTGATAGTATCGACCACCTCATCACTCTTCATCAGAGTAAGTGTGAAAATCTAAAAAATCTCAAGGAATACTTGTTAAGAAACATGTTCGTATAGTTAATATACAATTTATTTACATAATGTTAATAGAGAGCCGGTCAGTCCGGCTCTCTTTGCTATAAAAATTGCTATTGCAATGCCAAAATTATATTTATTGTTGTTCAAATGCAATAATCAAAGCGTAAAAATTCAACAAAGTTTATATAAACATATTCTTAAGCATATATTTTTTTATTTCACGAAGTTCATTACACTTATGCTGATGAAGAGTGATGAGGTGGTCGAGGGTAGAGAAATAGGCTCCAATTTTCTGTTGTTCTACATCATTATTGGTAATGAAAATATCAATCTTACCAATCTCGTCCTTATTGATTTTTTGTGGGATCGCAGTTACTAAAGTACGTTCTCTTAAGCCTTTCTGAAAAGCATTAGTTTTCATTGCATTACTTAAGAAATAAGAATTAATTCCGTTTGGTTTGAGGAGTGCCAAACTCACATAAAATGCCACTTTTTTTGCTGTTTCTACCACATTCGTAGTACCAACATCTCCAATTCTAGTCATCAGAATATCACCCTTTTCAGGATATACTTTATAGTCTCTTTCAAAAGCTTCTTTAGATATATATTTTTCTGATTTAAGTGTTGCAATATTTTCAACTGATAAAAACATTATCCCAGAGTCTTGATATTCAGGAGTTTGGTGAACTCCATCATAAATACCTACCAAATCCCCCAACTTACGCTGTTCCCAATCGTCAATAAATCCATCAAATCGAATTTCCGGAACTTTTGCACCATTTTGTGGGAACATTTTTGTCAGCATGTATTTTTTTAATTCCTTCATCTGGTCGCACTTACGCTGATGAAG
>ULQL01019554.1_pt1 | contig 15277 bp, 10 predicted proteins | sample 1954411 | NCBI WGS metagenome assembly ULQL01 (sample SAMEA4835654, study PRJEB28245) | human gut metagenome | biome: gut microbiome; material: fecal sample | place: Denmark | collected 2008 | reverse complement strand
TAAGGCCAGGTTTTGAACGGTGCATCTTTGTCAGTGGCGACATCTCAACAGGATAGTCGGTGATAAAGGTGGGCTGTATGAAGGTGCCTTCGCAGAACTCGCCAAACAGCTCGTCGATGAGTTTTCCTTTGCCCATAGTTTCGTCTACCTCCATACCCTTTTCAAGGCAGAAGGCGCGAATTTCGTCCTCGGTCTTGCCGTTGCAGTCGAAGCCTGTCTTCTCTTTAATGGCGTCGAGAATGGGCAGACGGCGGTAAGGAGCCTTGAAGCTGATGATGTTGCCGTTAACCTCGCTCTCGGGTTTGCCGTTTACAGCTATACAGATGGTTTCGAGCAGTTTCTCGGTGAACGACATCATCCAGTTATAATCTTTATACTGCACATACAGCTCCATGCAGGTAAACTCGGGGTTGTGGTTGCGGTCCATACCCTCGTTGCGGAAGTTCTTGCCAATTTCGTACACACCCTCAAAGCCGCCTACGATAAGACGTTTCAGATACAGCTCGGTGGCAATACGCATATACATGTCAATGTTCAGCGCGTTGAAATGAGTGATGAAGGGGCGAGCGCTGGCACCACCAGCAATGGCTTGCAGGGTGGGGGTCTCTACCTCGGTATATCCCGCCTCGTCGAGCACGCGACGCAGGGTGCGCAGCATGGTTGAGCGCTTCATGAAGGTGTCTTTTACGCCATCGTTTACGATGAGGTCGACATAGCGCTGACGGTAGCGCAACTCGGGGTCGTCAAATTTGTCGTAGGCCACGCCATCTTTATATTTTACGATGGGCAGGGGCTTTAAGCTCTTGGCCAACAGTGTGAGTGACTGTGCGTGTACCGATATTTCGCCTGTTTGTGTGCGGAACACATAACCCTTAATGCCGATAAAGTCGCCAATGTCGAGCAAACGTTTGAACACGGTGTTATAGAGGTCTTTATTATCGTCGGGGCAGATGTCGTCGCGTGTAACATACACCTGTATACGTCCCTTCGAGTCTTGCAGTTCTACGAAGCTGGCCTTGCCCATTACGCGGCGGCTCATCATACGTCCAGCAATCACTACCTCCTGTTTCTCGTCTTCGTCCTTGAAGTTGTTCTTGATGTCTTCTGAGAAGGCGTTGGTGGGGAATTCGGCAGCGGGGTATGGATCAATACCCATGTTGCGCAGTTCCTGCAGGCTTTGTCTTCTTACAATCTCTTGTTCACTAAGTTCTAAAACGTTCATATATAATATTTTATTTGTTCACCTTATTTTGTAAAACGCACATGATGTGTATATAATATGTGCAAATTTACTAAATATTTCTGAAAGGTGTGCCTTTTTTACATTTTTTACTTAACTATTACCTCGTCGCACATGATAAAACCGCCGAAGGTAGAGGCTTTGGCCTTTACCCTAATGTAGCGTGCCGACTTATGGCCACGCCATGCGTGTGTGCGATATAGGGCTTTTAGTGTGCGCTCTTGAGGCTCGTCTTTGCTGTAAACCTGGGTAAAGGTTTCGCCATCGGTGCTTAGGGCTACGGTTACTTGTGAGGGAAGGTTTACGCCTGGACGTGTCATCTGCATGAAGCCTATCTCGATGCCTGACAGCGAGGTGGTCTTGCCCAGGTCGATGGTAACGTCCATGGCTTCGGGCGACCCAGTGAAGGCTTGCCAGCGTCCGTCGCTGTAGGCCCATCCACCACGTTTGCCATCAACCAGTGCCTGTTCGCCACCCGCTGTGTACGACTTGTTCATGGGCTTGTTATACACCACTTTAGCGCCCAGAGCCTTGTTTTTTGCTGGCTTCAACGCTTCGGGGCGCTGTCCTACCTCATGCTTCAGGTCGAAGGGGTGCTGACCTTTGCTGCGCAGCACCTCAACCTGATGCAGGGCGCGTTTACGAAATTCGGTATAGTTTTTCTTGGGTGTGCCGTTCCAGCCTATCTCGGCCAGCGCCATGCCACGTGGCCACAGCATCTGTTCAACGTGTTCGGTGGTGGCTACATGCTCGGTCCAAAGGTTGCCTTGCACGCCTGTTACCAGTTTGCGCTCGGCTTCGGGCAGATCGCCACCAGGCACATAGCTATACACCTTTTCAAGGGGTATGTAGCCTGTGAAGGCGGGCAACTGCAAGGCGGGGGCATCTTGATAGAGGTCGAAGTAGCAGTGTGAGGTGGGCGAGAGCACCACGTCGTATCCGTGCTTGATGGCCTCGTGTGCACGATTGGTGCCACGCCACACCATCACAGTGGTGTTCTTTGACAGGTCGCCTGCTGTAACCTCGTCCCAACCCACCAGTTGTCGTCCGAAACGGTTGAGAAATTGGCCCATACGTGTGATGAAGTAGGCTTGCAGGTCGTTTACATTGTCAGTGCCCAGCTCGCGCATCTTCATTTGGCACAGTGGGCATGTGGGCCACGATTTCTTGGCAGCCTCGTCGCCACCTACGTGTATGTAGTGTGAAGGGAACACGTCCATCACCTCGGTGAGCACATTTTCAAGAAAATCGTAGGTGGCAATGCTGCCCGCACAATAGTCGGATTGCTTGTGAGGCTCGTGCGTACACGACAATTCTGGGTAGGCGGTGAGTACGGCCCCCGAGTGGCCTGGCATTTCTATTTCGGGCACGATAGTGATGCCTCGCTCGGCAGCGTAGGCCACCAAATCGCGTAGTTCGTCTTGCGTATAATAGCCACCATAAGCGCCTGGTGCATCTTTCGAACAGTAGGGGGTGCCTGCTTCGCGCCATTCCAGCCACGGCTCTATGGGGCGATAGGCAATGCTGTCAGTAAGGCGCGGATAGCGTTTAATCTCCATGCGCCATCCCTCGGCATCGGTCAGATGCAGGTGCAGACGGTTAAATTTGTAGCTGGCCATCACGTTTATTTGCTCTTTCAAGAAGCTAATGGGGAAGAAGTGTCGCACCACGTCAATCATCAGTCCACGCCATTTATAGGCGGGCTCGTCAACAATGTCGGCACAGGGCACACCTTTCTTTGTTGATAATTGTGCTATGGTGTGCCAGGCGTTCATAAAGCCTTCGCGTGAGGCGGCGCTCACCTCAATGGTGTCGGTGCCCACGTGCAGGCGGTAGGCTTCAGCCGAGGCGGCATTGCTCAGCTGAGTGTATCGTACCACACGCTTAGCATCGGCCGAAGAGGTTGCAGCCCACGGCTGTATAAACACGTTTTGCGCCATATCGCCCACCTGGTTTTCAACCTTTATGGGGGTGGTTGTTTTAAACACGCCTTTTGCGGTTTGTATGTGTTGGGGTAGGGGCAATAGTTGTTCTGTGCCTTTTTGTTGTGCGCTTGCAGAGTTAGTGAGGGCTGATAACGCAATGGCCATTGTGAGGCCACGAAGAAAACATTGTATCATAAATTTTTCGTTAAGATTTCGATAAGATTGATTAGGAAATGCTTGCCCGTGTGCAGACAAGTGTCTTTTTCTTTTCGGTTACAAAAATAGTGATTTTTCGGCACATAGCCAACAATATGGTGCGCTTATTAGTAAAAACAACATTGAACAATAAAAGGATAACAAAAACAATAAAAAAGACAACAAAAACAACATCGCCTTTTTACATTGCTGTATGAAGAATTGTTGTCTTTGTTGTCTTTGTTGTCTTTGTTGTCCTTTGTGTTGTTCTATGATGTTGAGTGTTGTTGATGGCCTTTTGACAAGGCTTCACAAACAATACTGGCTTCGTGTTACTTTACAGGCACCGTCTGCAAGGTCTTCTCTAACAGCTGCCAGAAGGGCTCTACTGTAGGAATGAAGGCACGTTCGATGGTGGTGTGCGGTGAGCGCAACGTCGGGCCGAGCGATACTACATCGAGGTGAGGATACTTGCCGAGAATGACAGAGCACTCTAAACCAGCATGGTCAACCTGCTCAACGGCCTCTTCGCCAAACAGTTCGAGATAGTTCTTTTCAAGCAGTTTCAAGATCTCGCTGTCGGTGTTGGGGTCCCATCCGCCATAGCTGCCACTCAGCTCTACCTTCATGCCAGCCATTGAGAAGCAGCTTTCCAGGGTGGTAGCCACATTGTCTTTCATGGTCTCGTTAGCCGAACGTGCCAATATTTTGATGGCAGCCTTGCCCTCGGCAATGTTGATGATAGCCAGGTTTGACGAGGTTTCAACTACTGAGGGGAATGAGGGTATCATGCGTAGCACGCCGTTATGGCAAGCATAGATGGCGTCGACCAGATTGTCTTGAATTTCAACAGGCACCTCGTTGGCAGGTGTAGCCACAGTTTCGACACTGAATTCGATGCCTTCTTCAATACATTTATATTCGTGTGCGAAGCGCTCTTTCCATTCGGCCACCATCTCGTTCAGGGCCTCTACGTTTTCTTTCGGCAGGGTGAGCACTACTTCACACTCGAAGGGGATGGCGTTGCGCATATTGCCACCATGCCATGTGGCCAGGCGAGCCTCACACTCGGCAATGGCTTCGCGCACAAAGCGTACCATCATCTTGTTGGCATTGCCACGGCCCAGGTGTATCTCCAGGCCCGAGTGTCCACCCTTCAGGCCCTTCAGTGTTACCTTTACAGCAACGTCTTCGGGGTCGGTGGCCACTTCTTTATAGTCGAGCGTAGCGGTGATATCGACGCCACCAGCGCTACCGATAACAAATTTTCCCCATGTTTCTGAGTCGAGGTTGAGCAAGATGTCGCCATTCAGTTCGCCCTCAGGCAGATCGTTGGCACCAAACATGCCCGTCTCTTCGTCGGCAGTGATGAGGCCTTCAACAGGACCGTGTTTCAGGTCTTTTGCCTCCATTACAGCCATGATAGCTGCTACGCCCAGACCGTCGTCGGCACCCAGTGTGGTGTTACGAGCGCGCACCCAGTCGCCATCGATATAGGTTTCGATGGGGTCAGTTTCAAAGTTGTGTGCGCTGTTTTTTGATTTCTGTGGCACCATGTCCATATGTGCCTGCAGAATGACGCCTTTGTGGTTTTCCATGCCTGGTGTGGCTGGTTTGCGCATAACGATGTTTCCAGCCGAGTCTTTGAAAGCCTCTACGCCCACCTGGGCAGCAAAGTCGAGCAGAAACTGCTGAATTTTCTCAAGGTGTCCTGAGGGGCGTGGCACCTGTGTTAGTGCATAAAAGTTTTTCCAGACGCATGCTGGTTTTAGATTTTTGATCTCGCTCATAATCTTAATATTTTTTGTTTAACACGTTCTGTTTTATTGTTCTGCCACGGCTTCGTTAGCACCCACCTGTTTGTGGGTGAACGACAGTGCCATCCAAGCATATACGCCGAGCAGCACTACCAAGAAGGTTTGCACCGTGTGTACGATGAGTACAAAGTAGAGGGCATCGGTGTCGTGCACGCCATACAAGATGAGCATGGTTTTTACGGCAAAGTGCCAAGGGCCAGCACCATTGGGGGTGGGCACAATCACGGCAATGCTGCCTACCACAAAGGTTACCAGTGCGCACGATAGTCCGAGATGGGCGGTCGACTCGAAGCAGAAAAAGGTGAGGTAATAGTGCAAGAAGTAGCTCAGCCAGATGCCCAGCGTATAGGCTATAAACAGCCCTTTGTTTTGTACAATGCGCAACGACATAACGCCCTGCCAAATGCTACCCACCGTGGCTTTTACCTTATTATATATGGCAAATCTACGTAACAGATACCACAGCATGAGCAACACGGCTACGCCACACACAGCGGTAACAATGTAGCCTGCCACTGAAAAGCCGCGCAAAATGCCTTCGATACTGGTGCCTGTATGTGCAAAGAAATCGTTGAACACCCGTATCTGCCATAAAAAGGTGGTGGCGGCAATGAGGGCCACCAGCAACGAGTCGATAGCGCGCTCGGTAACAACGGTGCCCAACGCTTTTGGAAACGACACGCCATCGTAACGACGCAACACGCCACAACGGGCAAACTCGCCTATGCGTGGAATGACCAAACTGAGGGCGTATGACAAAAATACGGCGTTCACGCTGGTGCTATAACGGGGGCGTTCGCCCAGCGGGCGCAGCGACAGGTTCCAGCGCCAGCCACGAAAGGCTTGGGCTAAGATGCCGAAGGGGAACGACAGCAGCATCCACGTCCAGTTAACGTCGTTGCACATAACGCGCATAATGTCGTCGAAATTGAAGTCGCGGTACATCCAGTACAGTATCAGTCCGCCCAGCAATAGCGACAGTGCCACCTTTGATATGTCGTTTATATATTTTTTCAACGCTTTATGTCTTTTACCTTATTATAAATAAGGATGTGGGTTATTGTATATGTGTGCAAATTTAATAAAAACTATTCAAATAGAGCAGAAAGACAAGCTTAATTGCGCTTTTTTAATCTTTTGGTTACGGTTTTGGGTTGTTCTTTGGCTTTTGGTGGACTACGGTAGGGGCTTTTGGTGGGTTAAAGTCTGCCAAAACGTGTTACAGCGGTGTTACAAAAAGATGTCATAATGTCACATTTGTTGACCTCTATCAATAAAGAAGGGGTGAAAAGCGTGTTTTGTGTAAAATTGTTTGCGCACACAGCAAAAAGGTTGTAATTTTGCATTGTCTAAAAGAGAGATATAAGATAACAGTTTAAAAGATTAAAAGAAAGGTTTTAGTTATGTTTACATTAGTAGTAGTAGCCTTAGTAGCAGCGACAGTTGCACAGGCAGTGAAATTGGGACACCAGATTGATACTAACAAGTAATCAATCGCCCCTTTTCCTTTTTGGAAAGAAAGATTTGAATTAGTTTTATATAACGAAAGAGGCAAGTCGTCATCAAACACGGCTTGCCTTTTTTCTTTTTTACACCAATGATGTTCCGCCTCAGATAATATTGTTGGGTTTAACAATCTAATGATATATTATTGCGAGTATTCATTTTGTTATTGCTGTCCGCTAAAACTCCAAAGAGCATCAATATGGTTCATTCCTCAAAAATATGTGCGCCAGTACTTGGCCCAAGTACTGCAGTAATCTCCATCAAGTACTGGAGTAATCTCCCTCAAGTACTGAGACGATATGTTTGCTATCTTCGTCTAGAGGGCTTGCTTTTGAACAGACAAACCCCGAAGTTCCAATTTTACAAGGCTTCGGCAAGGATATTTATGCTCTTTGGAGTTTTACCAGACAGCAATAATTACAAAACAGGAAACCATAGTAGGACGGTGGCCTCCGCGCCCCTGTCTTCCATGTGGAAACCTATTTTGGGTGTTGGAGGACGGGGCACGGAGACCCCCGTCCTACTTTAAGATACCCAGTTTCATCTTAATACTTGGCGTAGTTATTACAAAACAGCAAATCATAGTAGGACGGTGGCCTCCGTGCCACGTCCTCCATGTACAAAGTTATATATAATAATTACACCATAGTTAGCAAGGCCATTCACTCCCCTCCATAAGGGGAGGGGAAAGCCGCGCAGGCGCGGCGCGGGGGAGGGGCTTCTCTTTTCTTAATATGTTGCTTACAGTATGCGCTGTATTTCTTTCAGGTCTTCAATTTTTTTCAGGCTTTCAACAATCACCTTCACCTCGTCGCGATCGTGCACACGCAGTTCGATGGTGCCGTCGAAGATGCCGTTTTGGCTTGAGATGGTAACCTTATGAATGTTGATATCGAGCTGGTCTGTAATTACTTTCGACACATCAAGCAGCATGCCCTTGCGGTCAATGCCATGAATTTCGATGGTGGCATCAAAGCAGCAGCGCTTGTGCATATTCCATTTAGCATCAAGAATGCGGTTACCGAAGCTGGCCTTCAGTCGGTTGGCCACGTGGCAGTCGCGTTTGTGTATCTCGATACGTTTCTTGTTGTCGATATATCCTAACACATCGTCGCCTGGGATAACGTGGCAACAGGTGGGGAAGATGAAGGTGTCGATGTTGTCTTCGCTGATGATGATTGGCTTTTTCTTATTGAAACCTTCGCCCACCACAAACAGTTGTTGCTTGTCGGCCTTCTTCTCATGGCCAAGGAAGGGTACAAACTTGCGCCATCCGCTCACCGTTTCTTTCTTCTTGTCGCGCAGCATCTCAAGGTCTTTATCGCCCAAGATGATGCTCTTTTCTCCAATGGCAAAGAACAGTTGTTCGGCTTTGGTTATATTATGTATCTCGCACAACTTATCAACCACGGCCGTGTTCATGGCCATTTCGTGCTCTGTGAGCCAGTCGGTTACCAGCTTTTCGCCCGCCTTTTGTGTCTCGCGGTTATCACGACGCAAGATGGCTTGTATCTTGCCTTTGGCTTTGGCCGTTGATACAAAGTTGATCCACGACGGCTGCACGTGTTGCGATTTAGAGGTGAGAATTTCTACCTGATCGCCGCTTTGCAGCTTATGGCTTAGGGGCACCAACTTATGGTTTACCTTGGCGCCAATGCAGTGGCTACCCAAGAAGGTGTGTATCTGGAAAGCAAAGTCGAGGGCTGTGCATCCTGCAGGTAAGGTTTTAATTTCGCCCTTTGGGGTGAAGACAAATATTTCGCTGGCAAAGAGGTTCAGCTTGATGGTGTCGAGAAAGTCCATGGCATCGGGCTGTGGGTCGTCAAGAATTTCCTTGATGGTACTCAGCCAGTTGTTCAGTTCGCTGTCGTCGTCAACCAGTTCGTTACCCTCTTTATACTTCCAGTGTGCGGCAAAGCCTTGTTCGGCCACCTCGTCCATGTGGTCAGAACGTATCTGCACCTCTATCCATTTGCCTTGCTTCGACATCAGCGTTACGTGCAAGGCCTGGTAGCCGTTGGCTTTGGGGTGGTTTACCCAGTCGCGCAGACGGTCGGGGTGCGACTTATATATCTGGCTAATGGCCACATATATCTTGAAACATTCGTCTATCTCTTCCTCTCGCACCTTGGGGGTGTAGATGATGCGCACGGCCAAGATGTCGTATATCTCTTCAAAGGTTACGTGCTTGTTTTGCATCTTGTTCCAGATGCTATAGGGGCTTTTCACGCGTGCCTTCAGTGTATATTTAATGCCTATCTTGTCGAGCGCCTCGCGAATGGGGCGTGTAAACTCGTCGAACAGGGTGTCGCGCTGTGCCTGTGTAGAGGCCAGTTTTGCTTCGATGGCGGCATACTCTTCAGGATGCTCATAGCGGAAGCTGAGGTCTTCAAGCTCGGTTTTAATTTTATTTAAGCCCAAGCGGTTGGCCAGTGGTGCATAGATATACAGCGTTTCGCCCGCAATTTTATATTGTTTGTTGGCGGGCTGCGAGGCCAGTGTGCGCATATTGTGCAGACGGTCGCATATCTTGATAAGGATAACGCGTATGTCGTCGCTCATGGTGAGCAGTAGCTTCTTGAAGTTTTCGGCCTGTGCTGATGCCTGCTCGCCAAAGATACCACCCGATATCTTTGTCAGTCCGTCAACAATCTGCGCTATCTTTGGGCCGAAGATGTTTTCTATATCTTCAACCGTATAGTCGGTATCTTCAACCACATCATGCAGCAAGGCCGAACAGATGCTGGTAGAGCCCAGTCCCATCTCTTCACAGGCTATTTGAGCCACGGCGATAGGGTGCAAGATATAGGGCTCGCCCGACAGTCGGCGCACACCCTTATGTGCCTGTCGTGCAAAGTTATAGGCTTTCGTAATGATATCTATCTTCTTACGATGTCTTGATGCAATATACGTATCAAGCAGATGCTGGAAAGCATCGCCTATCAGTTTGTCCTCAGCGGCTTCACGCTGGGCGTCTTTCATCTTCTGGTCGTCCATATTCGTGTCTCCTGTATGATTGGATTGGTGTTGGGTTGGTGGCAGTTGTAGCTTTTGAGTGTTTTTTACTTCACCTTCAGCTTCTTTCCTGCGCGTATGCTGCTGCCCTTTATTTTGTTAAGCCTCTTCAGCTTGCTTACCGTTGTGCCGTTACGATGTGCAATGTCTGACAAGGTGTCGCCTTGACGTATGGTTACCGACCTTCCACGTCTTTTCTTATGTCTTGATGAACGTTTGGCCGATTTACGTGAGTGCGAAGAATATTTGCTTGACGAATATTCTTTCTGAGGCTCGGTAATATCTACCTCGGTGCGTTTGTTCTGGAAGTTGTCTACGGTGCAGCTGTATATTGAGTCTTGCTGGTCGATGAACGAGGCAATGGCCATGGCGGGCAAACGCAGCGACGAGGGTTTGCTGCTGCCATTAACAATGTTGCGACGGTATTGCGGGTTAAGGTCTTTAAGGGTTTCGATATCAATGTTCAAAACCTTGGCAATCTGCTCAAAGTGTATGTCGCGGTTCACCATGATGGTGTCGCTCTTTGCAGGCAGTTCGGCCACCATCGGGCAGATGTTGTGGTCGCAATAATAGTTCATAATATAGTTGGCGGCAATAAAGGCCGGCACATAGCCACGTGTTTCTTTGGGCAGATAGGGGTAGATGTCCCAATAGTCGGTGAGGCCTTTGGCACGGTGTATAGCCTTGTTGATGCCTTGTGGGCCACAGTTGTAGGCCGCAATCACAAGGTTCCAGTCGCCAAATATCTTATACAGGTCGCTCAGATAATGAGCGGCGGCATACGATGCTTTCACGGGGTCGCGACGCTCGTCAACCAGCGAGTTTATCTCAAGGCCATACTGCTTTCCTGTGTGCAGCATGAACTGCCAAAGCCCTGTGGCGCCTACGCGCGATACAGCGTTGGGGTTGAGGGCCGACTCGATAACGGGCAGATACTTCAGTTCTAAGGGCAAACCATACGACTCGAGGGCTTGCTCAAAGATAGGCATATAAAAGTTTTGTGTGCCCAGCATGAGGCTTACCGAGCGACGCAGGTGTCCTGAGTATCTGTCGATAAGCTTTTGCACAACATCGTTATACGGCATTTCTATCACCGCTGGTATTCGGCTCAATCGCTCTTTGTACACCTCTTTCTCGTAAATGGGGTTTACGTCGGGCATGTCGCAGTTAGCGTTGGGCCTTATGTATGTTTTTGCATTATACACACTCAGCAAGCTGTCATACTCGTACGACAGTGCCTCAGGCAAGTCAATAACTTCTTTTTCTCCTTTCTGGTTGGTAACAGTGATTTCCGTATCATCATTATCATTTTGTGCCCATGCACCGTTTGTAAATGCGAAAAGCGCTGTTACGATCAGCAGACTGATTTTTTTCATTTATCCGTTTATTTTCCTTTTTCTAATATTTATTATCAGTTTTTATTTTCCTCCTCTTTATCCTATCATACAGCAAGGCAGCACTTGTGGTCGTTACTTTTTTAAAGGCGTGCAGTGCTTGGTGGGCGCATACATAATAATGTGTGGCGCACCTTAAAAGTTTAGGCTGCAGCTTAGGCCCAGGGTGTTTTGTTTTAACACGTTGCGCTCGGCCGAATTGTTGATGATGGTAGGTTCAATGCGCAAGCTTAGATTGTTAGAGATGTCAAACTCGGAGAGTGAGGCATCAACATAAGCGTCGACAATTGAAAGGGCATACACGCCAATCATACAGAACACGCTGAGGTCGCGCCATCGTCTGAAGCGGTCTTTACGGTTCTTAAACAGCGTCTTATACCGATCAATGTTTGTCTCGTCTATCTTTACGCCCAAATGCAGAAACTGGTTATAGCTCTGTGTGTTGGGGTCGTTGTCCATCAAGTCCATGTAGGCTTGCGAGTAGTCGCGATACATTTGGTTGTTCCAACGCATAGCGTAGGCACATCCCACGAAGCCACCATACACGAGGGGCAGCTTCCAGTATTTGCGGTTGTATATCTGCCCAGCACCAGGCAACACGATAGCCAGCCACATGGCACGTTTGGGGTTGGGGCGCCATGTAGCCCAGTCGCGTCCTTTCTTTAGACGTAGGGTGTCGGGCTGAGTCAGCAACTTCAGGCTGTCGGCCTTTGTCAGTGTTGCCATGGCAGGAATGGTGTCGTGCTCGGGTGTGAACACAAACGCCGTAGGGCGCATGGGCAAACTGTCGTGGGCAATAGGCTGAACGCGCAAGCTGTCTTGCGCCACTGCTGCTACGGCCGATGACAGCACAAGCAGCATTGCGCATAACGCTGTACGTATGATGCTGGATAGATGTATGTTTCCTTTAATACAAATAGTCATTACTTCATCTTATCAAAAACGCTCATGATGTGTTCCAGCTCCTCTTCGTTGGCAAAGGGAATGGTTATTTTTCCTTTTCCCTTCTGCGAACAAGTCATCTGCACCTTTGTGTGCAAAAACTCAGAGAGGCGGTTTCTGAGCATATTGAATTCGTCGGGCAGTGTGTTCTTGGCCACAATCTTCTTTTTGCCCGACTCAATGTCGCCACCATTCTTCAGTATCTGTGCCATCTCCTCAACCTTGCGCACCGAGTAGCCATGCTTCTGCACCTCTTTGAAGAGCTTTATCTGTAGTGACGGACTGTCGACGGCCAGCAAGGCACGTGCGTGTCCCATATCTATTTCTTTCTTTTGTAGCGCCATCTGTACCTGAGCTGGCAGACGCAACAGGCGCAGATAGTTGGTAATGGCAGCACGGCTCTTGCCCACACGCTCCGACACCTTTTCCTGTGTCATGCCCTCTTTGTCGAGCAGGTGCTCGTAGGCCAAAGCTATCTCTATGGCGTTAAGGTCTTCGCGCTGAATGTTTTCCACCAGCGCCATCTCCATAACGTTTTCGTCTTTGATGGTGCGAATGTAGGCGGGAATGGCATCGAGGCCAGCTATCTGCGAAGCACGCCAACGGCGCTCGCCCGCGATAATTTGGAAGTGGTGATCGTCGACCTGGCGCAGCGTGATGGGCTGAATGATGCCTATTTGGCTGATGCTTGTGGCCAACTCTTGCAGTGCTTCCTGGTCAAAATCGCGTCGGGGCTGGTTCGGGTTGGGTTCAATTTCGTTGAGGGGTATCTCGTTGATGGTAGAGGTGCCTTGTGTGGTTACACCGTTGGTGTCGATAAGTGCGTCAAGACCTTTGCCCAAATCGTCGAGCCCGCGTCCCAAAACGTTTTTGTTGTATTTCTTGTGTACTGCCATTGTTACGTTGTTTATTCTTACCGCTTGGGCGGCATTGGTTTGTTGCCTTCATTGCCAGTGTGGTGCGCTTGCGCCTATGTGGCAAACAAGGCGGTGGCAATGGTTACATCAACTGTTTTTGTTGATTATTTCTTTGGCCAAAGCCAAGTGGTTTTTGCTGCCTGTCGAGTCGGCATCGTAAAGGATGACAGGCAAACCATGACTCGGACTTTCGCTTAGCTTTACGTTACGCTGTATGACGGTTTTGAAGACCAACTCCTGGAAGTGGCGTTTCACCTCGTCGTATATCTGGTTTGCCAAACGCAAACGACTGTCGTACATGGTGAGCAAGAAGCCCTCAATTTCAAGGTGGGGGTTTAGTTTGCTCTTGATAATCTTGATGGTGTTCAGTAGTTTGCTGATACCTTCCAAGGCAAAGTATTCGCACTGCACCGGAATGATAACCGAGTCGGCAGCCGTTAAGGCGTTCACCGTGATGAGGCCCAGCGACGGGCTGCAGTCAATCAGTATGTAGTCGTACTCATCGCGCACGGTGGCCAGCAGGTTCTTAATCACCTTCTCGCGGTTGGGCAAATTGAGCATTTCAATCTCGGCGCCCACAAGGTTGATATGGCTGGGAATGATGTCAAGGCCCGATATGTCGGTGGTATAAATGGCATCACGCACATCGGCATGGTCGATGATACACTCGTAAACAGAACAGTCTACCTCCTTGATGTCGACACCCAATCCGCTTGAAGCGTTGGCCTGGGGGTCGGCATCAACAACAAGAACCGTCTTTTCCAGCGTAGCCAGCGAGGCTGCCAGGTTTATGGTGGTGGTGGTTTTTCCCACTCCTCCCTTTTGATTGGCTAAAGCAATGATTTTTCCCATGTCACAATCGAGTAAGTAAAAGTGCAAAAATCTTTGGCAAAGTTACATATTTTATGCGAGAAACGTTTACTTTAAACCTTTTTTCGTACTTTTGCAAAGAAAATAAAGGAAAAATTATGAATGTAAATAAACCTGTCATCCTCATTTCCAACGATGATGGCTATCATGCCAAGGGAATTAACAGCCTTATCGACATGCTGCGCGACATTGCTTACCTGGTGGTATGTGCCCCCGAGTCGGCCCGTTCAGGCTTCTCGTGCGCCTTCACCGCTGCCGACCCTTTGCGTTTGAAACTGCGTCGCAAAGACGAAGGTATGGAGATGTGGTCGTGCAGTGGCACCCCCGTCGACTGTATTAAATTGGCCCTTGACCAGTTTTTTGTCGATCGTCGCCCCGACATGATTATCGGTGGCATCAATCATGGCGACAATGCCAGCGTAAACGTGCATTATAGTGGCACGATGGGCATTACCATTGAGGGCTGCATGAAGTATGTCCCTTCAGTGGCTTTCTCGCTGTGCGACCCTCGCGCCGATGCCGACTTTGAACCCTTGCGACCCATTGTGCGCCAAGTGGTTAAGCGCGTACTGGCCGAAGGCTTGCCAAAGGGCACCTGCCTGAATATAAACTTCCCCTTGCAGCCCACCTTCAAGGGTGTGCGCGTATGCCGCATGGCCAAGGGCACGTGGTATAACGAGTGTGTGAAGATGCAGCACCCGCACGGCTACGATTATTTCTGGATGACGGGCCACTATCGTAACGATGAGCCCGAAGCTACCGACACCGACAACTATGCCCTTCAGCATGGGTATGTAGCTATTACGCCCACACAGATTGATGTAACAGCCTATGAGTTATTGCAGAAAATGAAAGATTGGGAGCAATAATAGGGAAACAGAAAAGAAGCAATCACAAGACATGAAATATTATCTTATTGTGGGCGAAGCCAGTGGCGACCTACATGCCTCGCGATTGATGCGAGCCCTGATGCGCCATGATGCCGATGCCGAGTTTAGGTTCTTCGGTGGCGACCTTATGCAGGCTGTGGGCGGCACCCGCGTAAAACACTATCGCGAGTTGGCCTACATGGGCTTTGTGCCAGTGTTGTTGCACCTGCGCACCATATTGAGCAACATGAAGATGTGCAAACGCGATATCACAGCATGGCAACCCGATGTGGTAATCTTGGTCGACTATCCTGGCTTCAACCTCAGCATAGCCCGCTATCTGCGTGCTCACACCCACATTCCTGTTTACTATTACATCTCGCCCAAAATATGGGCATGGAAAGAATGGCGTATTAAAGATATCAAACGCGATGTTGATGAGCTGTTCTCTATCCTTCCCTTCGAGGTACCTTTCTTCGAAGGCAAACACCATTATCCCATACATTATGTGGGCAATCCTACGGCCGAAGAGGTGAGTCATTTTAAGGCACAATATCATGAGGAACGCGAAGCGTTTTGCTTAGCTA
>ULQL01030086.1_pt1 | contig 15314 bp, 8 predicted proteins | sample 1954411 | NCBI WGS metagenome assembly ULQL01 (sample SAMEA4835654, study PRJEB28245) | human gut metagenome | biome: gut microbiome; material: fecal sample | place: Denmark | collected 2008 | reverse complement strand
TTTTTAAGTTTATAATGATTGGATAATCTTTTGCTGATGTAATCACCTGAGATTCAGATGTTCTTAGATGCTGCTAATATAAAAAGAAATAATGAGAACATAACAATTTAGGATATTTTTAATAGTTAAACTTTATAAATACTTACAGATTGACAGATTTACACAAGAAATAGAGGTAAAAAGTTTCAGATTGAAAGCAATTATTCCCCGAAAGCCTAGCACTTTCAGGGGATAGTCATATATGTATTACTTCTCAGCCTTCGCCTTCTGATTAGCCACAACCACCTTATTGGCTGGCTCCAGCACGGAGAGGATTCGCTTTCTCAGTTCACGGATTCTCTTCATATCCTCGGCATTGTAGGCATCCTTGCCATCATCCAAGAAACCTTTCTTCAACTCGGAAATCTCCTGCTTATCAATGGAAATCTCGTCAATGGCATCAATGGCAGCCTTGTTGGTGTTGTAGTAGGCATCGCTCTGACTAGGAGCCGTATCAACCAATAGGTCGTAGGCAGACTTGAATCCGTTCAACTTAGTGTAGAGTTGTTTCAGCTTCAAGTCCTCGAAATCATCCTTCGGAGTAGCGTGAGCCTTATATATATCCTCGGCATTCAACTTGTGAGGTCTATACTCCTCCCCACTCTCCTCAGCACGTTCCTTCTTCTTGTCTTCCTCATACTTCTTCACCTTCACATCATCCTGCTTATACTGCTTATACTCCTCAGAGTCGTAGAACCGTTCCAGCATAGAGTAATCGCCATCCACCTTAGCCTGTTTCTTCAACTTGCTCAGGGTATTGGCTGCTCGGTCGTGATTCTCCTTCATATTCCAGAACTCATCACCCTGCTTCTTGGTGACTGGTCTATCATCTGGGTTGCTCACGAACTTGCTTACCAATGGTATGTCTGCCACCTTGATTTCCTTCGGGTCGTTGAGTGACTTGGTGAGGACGCCGAGCACCTGACTGCCCATGGTGTAAGCACCACCGAGATAGGAAGACAAGACATGGTCAACTACAGCAGGGTTGTTTATGTTGAATCTTGTGTTACCCAAAGCATCCCATCTATTCTGCTGCACATCAGGATAATCGTTCCCGATTGAGTTCATCATCCTTGATGCACGAACCAACCAATCAGGAGTGCCCACGTATGCCTTAGTGAAGTTCGGGTCATACTTATTATACTCTGTGTCCTTGAATAATGGCTTGCCAGTGAAGTCAACATTGAAAGCCAATTCAAAGACAGGACGGATAGCATTAGGCATCAGACTAACCGCAATATTGCCATCATATCCAGTTGGGTCGAGCGGCAACATATCAACTACCTGACCCATCAAGTCTTCTGCATACTGGCTCCAAGTTTCCTCTGCCAACTCTCCACCCATCATCTTGGATGCAATCATATCGCCTACTCCATAGAAAGCACGGAACTCCTGAGCCAGCGGAATCTTCACGAACTCATGAGTAGTAGGAACCCACATAATAAAGTTGTTTCGTCTATCCCACTTGGAGAACTGCCAATACTTATCCTTATCATCATCACCGCCCAACAGACTCATCAGGGCAGCGTTAACGATAGGAACCAGCACACCACTCGCCAACCAAGCTGCAGTAACAGCCGTAAACTTGAAAGGATGATGCTTGGCAAGCGCACCAAGAGTCTGCAAACTCTGTACTGCTGGGTTGATGAAGAGATAAAGGTTTCTTATCATCTGCCAGCCATATTCTCCAGTACCCTTGCGGTTGAAGTTCAGGGTAACGTCCTTGGCATCATTCACAGCTTCATCAATGAAACGTCCATACTGAATAGAGGTCATGTAAACCGCAAATCGGTTACTATCCTCAATCATTCTGTTCAGGAACTCGATACTATCCATGATGGTGTGCCCTACCTTTACTGGGTTAGTCTTCCATCTATCCAAATCCTTCAAGTCATTCTTGAATTTCTTCTTCAAGTCTTCCACATCAAGCGAAGATACAAAGCCAGTCTCGCCACCATTCATCATGAAGTCATAGAACATCTGTTCCTTTTGTGTAGCGTTTCCGTTGCTTACCTTCTCTCTCAGCTTGCCGTTCTGATAGTCTCTCAACATGAATCCAAGATTCCAAGAGGTAGCCAGATTCTTTCTGAGCAGATAGTTGTATCTGCCATCCTCACGAATAGCGGTAGAAGCAAGGGTCATGGTCAGGTCTCGGAAGTAGTTGGAAGGTATGAAGAGAGGCGAAAGGCTGGTGTAGGCAGCAGCCATCTTTCTACCTAACCAAGCAGCAGCCCTATCCAACTTGCCACTCTGTATCTCTCTCACTCGGTGTGCTCTGGTATTGTTCATCGCCTGAGCCAACTGAGGGTCACCATTCACATAGATAACGTACTCCTCGCCATCCTTCATCACTCGTACCTCATGTTCTCTCTCCTCGCTATGAGTCTGAGGATAGGCAATGTTCAAACCGTCTCTCTGCTGTGTAGCATCGCCGGTCTGAGCCATCTGCTCCATCTTCTGCTCAAAAGAATCAATAGCAGCCTTCACCTGATTACTATTCATCTGAGAAGTAATCTGAGGTGTAGCAGGAATCCACTCCTCGTTGCCGTTGGCATCCGTACTCTTCACATACCAAGCCTTGCTCAGGGTCAGCAGGGAAGTTGGATGATTCTGTGCCAAGAGCATCAGGTGTTGCTTCACCCAGTTCTTGTTGTTCAGCAGGATTCCACTCTCTGCCATATTCTCGATGTATGCGATAGGATCATCAGCGATAGAGGTTCGTCCGTGTGCAGTCTTCAAGGTCTGATTGAACGCACCCTTTCCGCCACCGATATAGTCCCATACTTGGTCGGCAGTAGTGCCATCCCAGCCACGGAGAGGAATGTAGTGGCTATACATACCCTTCACATACTCGTAGGCATACTTGCTCATCATTCCAGCCTTGAAGCCATCACGGAGAATCTTCTTGGTGGCAGCATTCGTAGCATTCCAAAGAGCCTGAACCTCGGCAAGATGCTTGGTCTCCACATCTCTTACAAGTCTGTGAGCAGCTTCCTCGAAGTCTGAACCATCGAAGAGTGAAGACAAGCCGGAATAATCGTAGGCGATTCCGTTATCATCATAGCGGTAGTCCATATAGGATGGAGAGTACTTTCCTCGGAGAGCATTATCCTTCTGTCTCCAAGTGGTGAAATCTACCCTGCCAAACTCCAAGTCTGCATCATTTGACACACGATCCAAGTCGTTTTTGTATGCCTTGTATGCTGCACTTCTCTGATTCACATCTTCATAGTCAGCTTCCAGAGACTTCTTGAATGCCATCTGAGCATCACGCTCCAAGCCGTGTTTAGCCATCATATAGACTCGCACATTGTCGTAGCTATCGCCCAGTACCTTCTTCATCTGATGATAAGCCTTTCTGAGTGGCTGCAGGAACTCGTTGTTGTACTCCTCAAACTCGTTCTTTCCCTTGCCATGACTGCGGTTCTCGGCAGTATAGGCATCTTCAGCCATATTCAGGCGGTCAACACCCACTTCCTTCATGATAGCTTCCTGAGCCTTGCGGATAGCCAGCATACTATCTTGGAATGCGATACGTTTGAGAACAGAACCCTTCTGCAACTCTCGGTTAAACTCACCAAGGGCAGTATCATCACTTAGAAGATGCTGCTCGTAGGTTGGAGCAGTCTTCCACAGAGCCATCTGCTTGCGGTACTCGTCCACTCTCCTCAGGAAGTCAACGGCACTCTCACCAGCGTTACGTTGTGGGATGGTTGGTCGCTGGGCATCCTTAGTCAGATTATTATCCTTCTTCCACTGATTCAAGTCGTGTTCAAACTTGTCGTAGCGCAAGGAGAATCTAGTGTTACCAACTATCTTTGCATCATCCTCATTAAATATCACATAGTTCAAGTCACCTTTTTTCGCTCCACCCCATATCGTACCAGCATAATACTTGATACCTGTAAAGCCGAGTGAAGATAGGAAGTTGCTAGATGCCACAAAACTGTCACGTTCCTCAAACTTTGTTCCATTCAACGCATAATACAACAGACCATTGTAAACATCGCCAAAGTTTTTGTCAAGTGAGTAACCATTGCGTACCAACCTATCAACATCAACACCTAGTTTCTCCAAACCTTCACGAACAATCTTCTTTTGCTCCTTCTTCATTGGTTTGTTCCAATCAAGGTAATTGTTGCCAGTATCATCAGGTATCTCTACCTCGTATCTGTTAGCCTTGACACGTTTCAAAGAAGGAATATCTTCCTCTGTCAAGCCCTCAAACAAAGACTTCAACTTATCGAAATCAGCCAACTCCTTCTGTGCTGCATTTTGTTTCCACTCTGGCTTAGTCTCGTCATTGACGATATTCTCATCCTCCTTGATAAGTTCATCCATTCTGTTAAAAGTTTCCTTCTTTGCCTTAGCGAAAGAACTTCTCACAGCATCATCAATGAATCGACCGAACCAATTATCATCATTCATGATAGCCTTGAAAGCCTTTGGAGTCTTTATCTTCTTTACCTTAGCTTTCAGAGCATAGGATGCACCGATTTTAGCCGATTTAGTCACGTAAATACCATGACCGAAAGTTTCTGAGCCAGCACCTTCATAGGCATGTGAAGTATCAAAGCGGTCAAAGTTCGCTCCTGTTCCGTGATAAGTCTTCAACGAGAACTTGGTGTGCTCTGTGATTCTCATATCCTCAGGCTTGAAGATAACGTAGTTGGTGTCACCTTCCTCAGCACCACCAAAGTTACGACCAGCCTTATACTTGATGCCAGTATAGCCAAGAGAAGCGAGAAGTTGGCTTGCTGCCTTATCATCATTGAAGGTTGCATCATCCTTAGCACTTCTCATTGAGATAGTCTTATAGAAGTTGTCAAAGGTTCTATCCTTCTTCAAGTCCTTAATATCGAAGCTACGCAAAGAAGGCAGTGATTTAGCTACCTTATCTATAAGTTCGTCAGTTATAAGAGCATCCCAATCCAGATAGTTACTACCATTATCCTCAGGAATATCAACCTCATAGAGATTCTTGACACGACCTTGTTTTATATACTCCTCTTTATACTGCTCCTCAGTCAAAGTACGAAGTACTTCAAGTTTCTTTTTATCATTCTCTATGCTCTTCTGCAAGAACTTCTTGACCTTTTCGTCAAGTTCATTCGAGTTTTTGAGCATATCACTAAAGCTAGCAATAGAGTTTTCTGCATTCTTAATAGCCTGAGCCTTTTTCTGCTCAAACGTTTTTGCTTGCTTGTTGTACATATCTTGCCCTAAGATAGAACTTACAGCAGCTTCAATAGGTGTATCTTCTGAATAGGCATGTCTGCTTTCAGCACTCTGCTGACCTACCTCAGCATAGCTTTTACCAATCTTCTTTGATGAAGTAACATAGCCACCCCAACCGAATGCTTGTGAGCCAGCACCCTCGCCCATGTGGTCGAAGTCAAACTCTGTGAAGTCAGCACCGCTACCATGATATACCTTCAACGAGAACTTAGGAGCATCAGCTATCTCCTGATTGATGCTGTTCACAACATCATCAGTAACAATATCACCCTCCTGAATCTGCTGAGGTTCACGACCAGCATTCTTTACGAGTTCTGCTTGCTCTGCTCTAGTCAAGATACGGTTCACCTTCATCGCACCAGTAATCACCCAAGGGTCAGTCTCAGGGTTCGGGTTGGTACGATACATATAATATCCATCAGTAGGCAGATGTTTCAAGCCAGCGAGTGAATGCTGATACTTGCCCGATGGATTGATACCCTCTTGGCGAGCTTCCTCCTGATAATCAACATCAGCAGCATACTCCACCTCGGCGAAGACGAAGTTCTTAGGGAAGAGAGTCTTGTTGCCCTCAGCATCCTTGCGGTTGAACTGGATAGCGTAAGGAACTACACCAAGATGCCATCCTGGTCTATAGGCTAACTTACCGCTACCGCCTTGTGTTCCCTTGCCGCCCTGCTTAACCTGAGGTCTGCCAGTCTTGCTTTCTCCTGCAATAGGAGCCGCATCAGCATCGAGCCATACACCCACTGGAGTAGCAGCACCATTAGGGTTCGCTACCATTGGTGGATAGAGTTTGCCATCCTTCAATACGAACACCTTGTAGCCGATACCCTTCTTCTTAGGTTCAGGCTTTTGACGGAGAGAGAATGAAACATCTTCGACAGTCTCGGAGTTCGTCACTTGACCTTTGGCAGTCTTCACATAGGCTTGTTCAATGGAGCGGATGATGTTCTTGGTTACATCGCTATACTCAGTACCAAAGAATGCCAACTTAATCTTCTGCAATATCTCATGGATAGCAGCGAGCAGAGGATGAGACATCTTCATAGCAAGAGTATGAGCCAAGTTGAGGTCACGAATCATTTCACCTACTGCATCAGCAACCACTTCCTCAGCATAGTAATCTCTAGCACGTCCAGAGAATCCGGCATCGGAATATCGCTTCATCGTCTCGTCTATCGCCTTGTCGAAGGCATCAGAGCCATAGGTATCAAGCACAAGCTGAGTCAACTCATTGTATGCAGCAGGGTTCAGTATCTTGATTTGGTGGGTCATTTCGTGACCGAAGATAAACTGAGCACCTTCCGTAATAGAAGAGTCAAGAGTGATGAAGATGGTACGATGCACGTTGCCATCAGCATCCTTGGTCTCCTGAATCCAGCCGTTACCCAACTTGTCTGAGTACTGCCATTGAATGTTAGCACCCATCATCTTAGCCAGTCTCTCAAAAGCCTTGCGAGTCTTCTCGCCCACGATGTTGTCAACGACCTTCATATCATCCACCTTATTCTTCTCTACGTCAGCAGCACGCTCTGATGTAGTCTGCTGTGTTCCATTGTCTCTAGCAGAGAAAGGAAGGTCTGTCTGTTCACGCTGAGCACCAAGCGGATTCTCGTCCGTTGCATCCTCAGGAACCTCAATCGTCTTGCTACCCTCCTTTAGTTTATCAGGGAACTTGTTCTGTTCAGGAGCATTTATCTGCTCATTCTCCTCATCATTAATCTCATCAGAGTTATCTTCCTCTGTCTTCTCCTCAGATTCAGGAGCAGTTTCTGTCTGTTGTTCTGATTCAGCCTTATTCTCCTCTGCGAATGCAACGTTGTCAGCCGCCTTCTTCTGCTCTTCAAGAATGTTCTCAGCCTGAGCGATACGGAGATTCTCAATATAGTTTCTAGCTTCCGAAGCCTTGAAACCGCTATTGAGCACACCAATAAGGGCATTGCGAATATCCTGAGTATCGAGAGAATCAAGGTTGGATGGACGATTCTCCCACAGACTATGTACGAGATCATCAATGGTAGTTCCCTTGCCATCAGCAGCGAGGAGCTGAGTCTTGGCAAAGTCTTCCCTGCTCAATCCAGTTTCCTGCTTAACACCCTTGCTTGTCTCTGTTCCCTCATAGTTGAGAGAGTGAGCACCGAGATTACTAGCCACATATTCCTCAGCAGTGAGCGGAATCGTATCAGTCACATCAATGCCAGTGCCATCATACAGACGATGCAGGAGAGAGCCGACAACATCTTTGTATAGCTGAGATACTGCCTCAGCATCATCCTTCACCGCACTCTTCAATCGAGAGAACTTTCTTCTTGCCTTCTCAATGAGGTTCTTTCTGCCATCTGCATCATCCTCCACCTTGGCAAGTTGTCTGCTGTTATAGGCATCACGGATAGCAATAGCAGAGTCATAGGCAGCCTGAGCATCAGCAATCGCCTTCTCCTTGGCTTCCTTTGCCGCCTTCTGTTCCACGAAGTTCTTACCCTTCACAGTCATATTGTTCGCCTTGTCGAGTGCCTTCTTGGCATCAGATACCCATCCACTGATTACGCTATCAGCATCCTCACCAAACTGGGAGTCATACAACTCAGCAGTCTGATCAGCAGTCAGCTTCGAGAAATCAGGATTGCCATCCTCCAGCATAGGCACGATGGTTCCATCTTCGAGAGTCATAGCAGGAGTCTGTTCTGTCTGTTCTGTCTGTTCAGCAGGAGCAGTAGTATTTTCCCCACCCTGCACAGCACCATCAACAGAGTATGTTCCATCACCATTGATTGTCACATTATCAGGAACTGGTGGGAGTTCATCATTCACCTCTATTCCACCTCTATCGCCCTCTATCGCACCACTATTATCCTCTATCATTGAGGATTCAGCAAATGCTTGCTTATACTCATCGAGTGTCATGGTAGTAGCAGTTCTCACATCTTTCTTGTTTACCGCATGAGGAACGAGAGTACCATCACTCTTCAACTCCATCACCTTAGCTTTGGCACCTGAATCACGGATGAGGAACAACTGGGAGTTTGGATATTTAGTGTTGCCATCCTTGCCGAGAACATCAGCGAGCACCACGTTACCATTATCATTAAGAATCTGATTGAAGTCAAGAGAAGGCTGAGTCTCTTCCGGCTGCTCTGTCTCCTGAGTCTTCTCAGTCTGTTGGGCAGCACGTTCCTTTTCCATCTGCTCACGCTGAGCCTTGGCAGCTTCCAGTCTCTTCTGATCCTCCAAGTCTTTCAACTGCTGCAAGTCTTCAAGCGAATATGGATTCTCTACCACGTTACCATCAATAGAGATTGCAGCAGTACCATCGCCATAGTCGGCAAGAATCTCGTAGGTATGTTCCAAACCATCAGCACCAGTAACCTTGAACTGGGAGCCAACATCTATTGTGCCATCAACAATACCAGCAACTTCCTTGATAGCCTTCTCCTTTGCATCAGCTACCGCCTGAGCCTTCACATCATCAGCAGGAACTTCATCACCCAGTTCAGCGAATCTCAGAGCATCAGCATGTTCAACAGAATTTGTCGTAGGATCATAGAAGAGAATCATATCATCGCTATCTGCTACATTGATAGAGCCATCTTCGTTGGTAGCAATATTGCCGGAGATAATGTACACACCATAATCTTCCGCACCACCACTAGCTTTAACCGTAGCGTTACGGACGGAGCCACGGCTCTTGTCTGTGTACATATCAACACGCTGAGCTGCCTGATTTGCCGCCATATCAATCTTATCCTGAGCATCATCTGTCACACCTTGGTAACGAGCAGAAGACAACTGGTAGTCATAGATAGCTTGGTCGAGCTTGTCGTTCTGCCCAGTCAGTGATTGAAGCTCATCATCATTCATAGCTGACAACTGCTGCTCGGAGATATTCAGCAATCCGGCAAGAGTCTTCATCTGGTCTTCATACTCCAACTGAATGTCGTGTTTGTCTGCATCATCAGCATCGTGACCCTCAGAGTAAGCATTATCAATATCCTCTTGATGCTGCTCCTCAGGAGTTGTTGGCTCGTTGGTAATCTCTCTAGCATTCATTTCGGCAGTCTTGGCAACATTGTAGCCACGCATCTTCATCAGGTTGATACCATAGTTGATGGCAGCATTAATCTGATCCTTGCTCATGGTGTCTCTCTGTCTGAGAATATCAGCCATCACACTACCCATCTGCTCGTTGGTTGAATTGTCAATCTTATCCTTGATGTCTGCCCACTTATCTCCCATCAGGTTCTGAGCATCACTATCAGCCACGTTCACCTTGTTACGGAATCGGTAGTACTGAGCACGATTGTACACACCTTTGACTGGTCGGGAGCCAGCACCCATCGCATACATAGAGCCGACAGATAGAGCCATACCACCGATGATGTCAAGTTGCTGTTTAGTATCAAGGAGGTCAGAGAACTTATTATCCCCATCCAATAGAGCATGAAGAGGAATGCCAATCTCTTCCTCCATCACTTCTTCACCGAAGCCATTGATGCCGAACTTCTCCATCCACTTCTTGGAATTGGTGTACCATCCACTCTTGCCGATATTCTTGAAGAACTCAGCAGAAGCATTCATACCATGTTTTTCCATGAAGTTGATTGCACCCTTCTTGATACCATAGCTATGACCGAAGAGCTTCTCAGTATAGTTCTCCACCATAGCAGAGGTCAGACCCTTATAGAGAGCAGTACCCATAGACTCGCCACCCTCATGCAGGAGATTTCCGTTCTCATCGAAAGTACCGAACTTGTAATCACCATTTTCATCCTGATACAGACTACCCAGATGTCGCTGCATAATGTCTGCTCCAGTCTTCATCGCCTGTTCTGATCCAGCCATCGCATACGAGCCGATAATATCGCCAGCCACGATACCAGTATTCTTCAAGATGGCAGCACTCACCTTGCCCATGCCACGCTTAGCAGCAATCTTCAAGGCTCCACGACTGATGCCCTTGGTTATTCCACCATAACCGCCAGTCAGGAAGAAGTCAGCCATAAATGGGAGACTCTGCCCAGCAATCTTCGTCCAGCGATAGATGTTGCCCATCTTCTCATCTTCGAGAGCCGCAGCAGCATCCGCACCCAGCTTACTCTTCAAGAGCATTTTATCGGAGCCGGAGAGTGGAAGGTTATTGTCCATCTTGGTCTTGATACGTTCCATCTGACCCATAGTTGCAAAGTCAGTCAGACCGAAATCCCAAGTCTTAGCCGTGAATGCAGTATTGTCAAGAGCCTTCAAGGCATCCTCACCCCAGCTACTGGTAGGGTATTGTTTCACCGCTTCAAGCGCACCAATCTGCTGCTTAACCAGAGCAAGGGATGTTGCCAGTTTGTTGCTATAGTCACTCTGTTCTGCAGTTCTTCCGTTACTTGCACCGATACTAGCACCATAAGAGAGCAGAGGATTTCCGTGTTGACGATGATCCTCAGCGATAAGAGCTTCAATCTCCTTCTTTCGGGCATAGGCATCCGCCAGCTTCTTGTCGAACTGATTACGAGCACCCTCCTCAGTAAGGTAGGTTCCGTTCTTGTTGATATTCTCCTGTAAGTCATAGTTACCATTCTTATCACGAACATCAAAGACGGATGGAATCTCGCCAGCGTTTACAGCATTGATATACTGCTGCCCCTGCTTATCCAACTGATTCTGATACTGAGCAGCATCATACTCATTGTCGAACTCTACACCATCTGTTGTAGTATAGGTTCCAGTCTTGCCAGTTGTGGCATTATAGTTGAACTCATTCTTCTGTACATTCTGATTCTGCAAAGGGTTCTTTAGACGTGTAGTAACCCTGCCACCATTGAACTTCTTTGCTTGCCCCAGTTTGCTCTGAATGTTTCGTTTAGCTTGTCTTACTGCATTATTAGCACTTGCCGAGATAGCTGCTGCCCCAGCCGAGAAACGAGCACGGTCAGCAGCACTCATAGGAACACTACCGCCCTTCGCCCTTGATGAAGTCTTGCTTCTTGGTTCAAAAAGTGCCGAGTAGAAACGCTCATAGGTATTAGGAACATCGAAGTTCTGAGCCTTCAAGTTCTCATAGATAGCGTGTCTGTTGTCAGCACCGCCCTTTCCGTCTCTTGTCAGGGCACTCTCAAACTTATTGTAATCGTCCGGCACATCATAGTTCTGTGCTTTCAGATTCTTGTATAAAGTGTATAATGGTCTTTCTGCCATAATATATATTAGTTTGTTACCAAATTCTTGTTACCAATCTTGTTACCATTTTACTCCAGTCTTCTTCTTTCCACCATTGGTTGATGATGTATGATTCTGCTTAGACTTTCCATGCTTACGCTGATAGGCTATCTTTTGCGCCTTTTTTCCGGCAGCAGTCTTAGGGGAGTACCCCATCCTTCTGACTTCCCTAGCAGCCTCAGCCATACCCTCAGGGTCTTTGTCCATCAAATCCATATACTCATCAACCTCTCCTGAATAGGAACTTTTTCGGGAGCCACCACTACCCGACTTGTTGGCACGAATACGACCAGTCTCAGCATTAATATGCTGAATAGCCTCTTGTGCTTGCCAGTGGGAAATCTGACCATCAGCCAGAGCCTTCTTGATAGCCAAGATAGACTTCTTATAATCAGCATCAGTATCATATTTCATCTTCGACAAGTCAAGTCTTCTGTTGCCCTGATCAATTCTCTGCTGGCTCAGATCATTCTTGCTATCATTGTTCTTAGCAATAATATCGTGATACCTCATCTGCTCGGCAAGAGTCAGGTTATTCTTTCTCGCTTCCTCATCCAGAGCCAATGCCCTCTGGTAGCCAGCCTGCCAAGCCGCCCGATTTTTCTCACGCTGGGCATCCATATAAGCCTTGCGCTTGTTGATGACAGCAGTCATATCCGACTCAGGATTGTGTACCACCTTGGCTCCCTTGCTGGCGAAGTAGATGTCAGCGAGTGCCCGAAGACCATCCCCAAAGGCAGCGATACGAGCCTTCCGCTTCTCGTTCTTCTCTCTCTGTGCTCTCTGCTCAGGAGATTCACTATCAGCAGGATTCAGCATCTTATACATTTCTGCATAGGTCAACTGCTTCTTTTCCGGCTCCTGCTTAGGTTCCTGCTTCGGCTCTTCCTTCTTCACGATAGGGATAGAGCCGTTCAGCATACCCTCGGCAGTCTGCTGGTTCATTCTCACCGCTTGCTCATGGGAATCCTTGGGAGGAGTAAGCTGTTCCTCCTTACCATGAAGCATAGCTTGTGCGGTGTTCATATTGATCTGTTCAGGAGAAGCCTTATGAACAGCATCCACACCACTCTGCTGCTTGTTGAGTACACTCTGTGTAGTCTTCAAGCCATTGTTCGTTCGTAAATAATCTGCCAATCCCATAAGCTATACGTTTACCTTTTTAGGTGCATTATCACCTATCATATCGTTCAAATCACTCGCCACTTGCTGCTGGGTAGAAGCCGCACCAACCTTGGCATCGAGCTTATCCATATCAGCTTGTGTAGGCGATGAAACGCTAGGTCTGGCAACCTTGCTATTGCCCAATCCACCATCAATGGTAGCAGCGATATTGGCAGCAGTTCCGGCAACACCAGCAGCCACGCTAGCAGTACCAGCAGCCTTCTCAGCTTCCAGCCCCATCCTCTTATTTTGAATAGCATTCTTTCTCGCCTGATACTGACTTTCGATGTCATCCTTGCGAGACTCATTTGCAGCCACAATCTGGGAGGTCGTGTCGGCAAGAGTCTTATTGTTCGCTTCCTTCACTGCTGTGGTGGAGTCTTCCGTACCACCCATCACCGCTTGTCTGCCCCTAGCAGCCTTGTTTCTGTTCTTGATCTGCTCCTGCATCTGAGTGAGCAATCTTACGGTATCGGCACGTTTGGTAGGGTCTTCGTTGTACTTCCTATCATACCATGCCTGATTTTCCTTTTCCTGCTGTGCAAGCATCCGCTCCTGCTTTCGTCTTGCTTTTCGGGCTGATATGCCACCAAAGATACTACTTGCAACACCGAGTCCTGCACCGATTAATGATCCTAACATAAAAATTTATTTTAAACGTTTAAACTGCAGCAAAGATAACTATACCTTATTATATAAGCATCTTATCCATTAACTTAGCAGCAAAAAGTTAATAGATAAGATTTCTATGTGCAGGATTGTGCGTACCTTTGCATCATATTTAGTGAAGAATATGGCTACAGACAGAAATTCAAAAGGTCAGTTCGAGAAAGGTCGGGCGAAATCAGGCGGAAAGCAGAAAGGTTACGAGTCTCCTATCAAGAAGGAGTTTCGTGAGCTGTGTGCCGACTTCACTAGAGACGCCTGGGATGATTTCATGGCTGCATGGTATAAGTGCGAGCCAAAAGACAAGGTCAGCACCTTCATCAAGATGCTGGAGTTTAATTGTCCGAAGCTGCAGACCGTCACTCTCGAAGATAAGCGTGAGATTGCAAATGCGCTTACCGAGAAGTTGAAGCAGATGTCTGAGGAGGAAGGTTAATTGGTTCTTAGAAATATTTTGTTCATTGATTTTAGTGATTAGAAATTAAAATTCATAGGCTGAATGTTTTTATTTAAGGTTAATAGATTGTTGATAACGGAAGAGGGAATGCGTGAGCACTCCCTCTTATTCTTTCCGTATGTTCCGGCAATCACTATCAGCGACCGCCCCTAGCTCTTCTATCTCCAGCCATATCCGTCTTGGAACCACGATTCACCGATGATGGTTTATACCTGATTCCTAACTTGGTATGTGAAGCATCCATACCCCTTCGAGAAGCTGATCCATACTTCTTGTCGTGTTCGGCATTATGCCGAGCCAGCTCCCTACGCTTCGCCTTCTGTGTAGGAGAAGACTCAAAGCGTGTATCGTATTTTTTCTTGCGCTCCCTTGCTGCCGGATGAGTCTGATAATATCTAGCTGATTCTGATACCATAGTTACTCACTATCTTTATCTTCCGTCAACGCATCATCAAGATACTTATCAAGAGCCTTGACACACTTATCAGGAATCTTATTTGCATCCTTGTTTTCTTTGAGATAGTCAATAGTACCGCCTACCCCATAGATGATAAGGAGATTCTTTTGTGAAGGAATAAATATACACCCAAATATCGCAAACACAATAGCGAAAAGAGAACCCTTCAATACTTTTTTAATAAAAGGAGATGGCTCTTCATAATCATCAATGCACATAAATACCCATATACCTAAAGCAGCAAAAACAAAAAAGCAAATAACTACAGTAACCCAACATAATTCATTCAAGTTACCCAAAACACCTAACCAATATAATTCACTCATAATCTAAAAATTTAATTAATATATCTATCTCCAATAAAGTTCACGATGTTTCTTCTTCAACAAATCACCAGTTCTGCACCACCAGTCATTCGGATTCGCTTTAAAATACTCTTCCAGAATTGGGCAGTTCACTTCATGAGTAAGGCTAGGATGAGAGGTTGGTTTGAACTGATGCACACACAGAAAGTCTGCATGATTACCGCCATATAAGCTTGACGGCATAACATCCTTCGCCTGATGCCATACCTTGTTGAGGTCAATGAGGTCAGCCCCATCCAGTTCCTTCAGGACATTATCAATCTTACCCATCACACGATTCAAGACTTCTGCCCTATCCGTGCCGCCCTTAGCAATTAACCACTTGGCATCACTCAGGGCACTTCTAATCAACATATCAAGTTCCATAAGCCAAAATTTTACTAGTTCAACAATATATACTATCCATTCTTTACCCATCCCCTAATGGAGAGGGCAGCAGCAAGGAAAATTTTTATTTAATTATCAACTACTATAAGCAGTAAATTATTCCCTACCAAAGCCTACATAGAACAAAGTTACCCACTTTGTTTGATTCATCCATATAGGGGTAGTGTCTTGCGACAGATGGGCACCTGTTGTTAATGGATCGAACAGCGCAGGGTTTACCTAAATGGATATATTCTACTAGACTGAGCAGTTTTATATATCGGTCGATAACCCCGAAGAGGACTGCACGGATTGAACCTCGTATGTCTTGCCAAAAAACTCAGGGATAAAAAAA
>ULQL01006568.1_pt1 | contig 15348 bp, 18 predicted proteins | sample 1954411 | NCBI WGS metagenome assembly ULQL01 (sample SAMEA4835654, study PRJEB28245) | human gut metagenome | biome: gut microbiome; material: fecal sample | place: Denmark | collected 2008 | reverse complement strand
TCTTTGGCTTACCTTTCTTTCAAGAAAGGTAAGTTATTTTTCGATAAGGGTTGTTTTTGTAACGTCTTTGTTTCTGGGATTTATGCGGTATGTCGCGATCTCATACGGTCCGAGGAGGAATTCTTCCTTGATTTTAAGAGCGGGCATTGTGAGCGTTGTTGTTCTTTCCTTATTTGTAGGATTGAAGAGACGAAGAATGAAGCCTACGCCGCGTTCCGCTTTTTTGAATGCGGAAAGCACGATCACATCGTCGGAAAGCTCTGCAAACGGTTTTATGGAGTTTTCTTTTTCCTCTTCGCAGCCTGTCGGGAAGAAAGAGAGCGCCATAGGATCTTCCGCGAATGCGCAAGCTTCGCGCTCTATGTGAGAGAGTCTCTCATTCGGTTCTCCTGCTGAGAATACGAATGTAAAGTCATGTTCGCCCTGGTCGATGAACGAAGAAAATCTGTCCTGCTCCATAATATACGGTTTTCTTACAGAAAAATCGCTCTTTCCTGCGGAATAGCCCGGTGCGCGGAGAAGCGTTATTCTGAGCTCGTTTCCGAGGTAATCCGAGCCGTGTGTTCCGGAGTTGATAACGGAGAGCGCTTTTATGTCGTCTTTTACGATATTCCACTTGTCGCTTACCATTTCGTCGCCGTTGTTAAGAAGATTTTCGCTTCCGTAAGCGGTCTGACCTATAAAGTCTCCGTTTATTGTCGTGGGAACGGAAAGTTTAAGCATTTTCATCTTTTCGTTCCAATAAACTTTGTCTGTGATTTTGAGTTCTGCGGAATTTTTGGAAAGATAATATCTGCGGCACATTGTAGAGCTTTCATACTCAAATACTGCCTCTACTATCGTGCGTATATCTCCGTCCTCTATTATGCGGACGGATTTTTCCGTGTGACCGTCTGTTATACCGGAGAATGCCGTGCCGCGTTTTTCGGGCATGAGCGTAAACTCGCCTATAACTTTGCGGAATGCCTTCTCTTTGAATGCCCATGAGTTTTCGTCGTCTGCTACGACTATCGGGCGGAGCGCGCCTGCCGTAAAGTAGTCGCGGCCGTCAACTTCGTATTTGTCGATAAGACCTGTTTTGAGGTTTATTCTTACCTCCATGCGGTCGTTCTTGAAGGTGTATACTTTGCCGTCGAGTTTTTCTCTTTCCGCAGGTGTGGGGATAAGATCAATTTTTATATCGAATCTCGTCATTGTTCCGGGGGCGAGCTTTGCATCGAAAACCGTGTGCTTGCGCCAGTCCACGTTGAAGTTTGAAAGCTCGTGCTCGCACTGAGAAGGAATCTTTTCTCCGTCTTTATAAACAGAGGGGAGCGCGAACAGAGCGGCGTTTTTGTTCTGGTCGGGAAGCTGATATTCAACCTCTACCGTCTTTTCTATTTCGAAAGGATGCGGGTTGTATACGAATACGGGGATCGTACCGTCCTCTGCCTTTTTCTTGTCGCGGCAAAGCGCAAGGAAAGAGGTAAGTTTTATATCGTTGAGCTCGGAAAGTCCGTGTCCTGCAAGGTTTGACGCGTATTTTTCAACGGGTTCTATTGCGGATCCAGGAAGAATATCGTGGAATTCGAGGAAGAGAAGATCCTTTGTCGCTGCGGCAATTTTTTCTGCGGGGTAATCGCAAAGCCCTGTAAGAGAAGCGTGCGCCGCCATTTTCTCCGTCATGTAAAGCTCGTTTTCGAGCTTTCTGTGGAGCATTTTTATGCGGGACATAGTTGTATAGCATCCGGTATAACGCGGATTCATAAGACCGCTGTAATCGGGAAGCGTCTCGCCCGTCTTTTGAAGCTCGTCAAAATATGCTTCCGGAGTGGAGTGTATAAGAGAAAATTCCTTTTCTTCTTCGTCGAGCTTCTTGATTTTTTCATAGTCTATTCTGGAAGGACCGCCGCCGTGATTTCCTATTCCCCAGAGAACAAGACCGACTTTTTTGCCGCGGTTCTTTTCCATGTATCCCTTTATCTTTTCATCCGCTTCTCCGCGGTGGGATTCATATGAATTGAAAGCGCGGTGGCAGGCGATCTTGGAACCGTCGAAACCGACCCAGTTGAAATCTTCTGCGGGAAGATCTATCATATCGGGTTCGGGACGGCAGAAAATGTATGAATCGAATCCTGCTTTTTTCATTATGGCGACAAGACCTCTCGAATGACCGAAAGCGTCGAAGTTTATCGCTGTTTTCGGCTCTGCGCCGAATTTTTCCATGAAATAATATCTTCCGTGAAGGATCTGTCTTACAAAGCTTTCACCGCTGGGCATATTGCAGTCTGGCTGTATATACCAACCGCCCATGATGTGCCATTTTTTTGCGGCAACGAGCTTCTGGATTCTTTTGAAGAGCGCGGGATCGTTCTTTTCCACCCATTCGTAAAGCATTGCTTCGTTATGGCAGAAAACAAAACCGTCGTAATCTTCGCAGAAATCCGCAGCGACTCTGAACGTGGAAAGCGTCTCTGCGATGCCTTCGCCTATTTCCCAAAGCCATACGGGATCTATGTGTGCATTACATATAAGATGCAGATTTTTTTTCATTTTTTACCTCTTGTTACGTCAAAGACGAATTTACGATGTTATTCTAACACAATCGTGGAATAAAGACAAGGAGAAAAATAAATAAATCCTTTTATTATGCGCAAAAAACGGCGGATTTTTGTTTTAATGTATATACTTTACGGAAAAAATATGATAAAATATATATTGATTGAAATCTGTCTTGGGAGGATGCCGAAAATATGGCTTTGAGATTGACCGAAAAATCGGATATAAGGATATTTATACTGTATCTTCTTATGCAGGTGGACAGCAGAATTGATTTTGTCACACTTCACGATATCGCGGTCCAGGACGAATTTGTAAATCCCTTCGATTTTATGGAGGAGTTTTACGAACTTCAAAAAATAAAAGCGTTGGAGCTTTGCAAAGACAACCGCGGGGAAGAGTTTGTCCGAATCACCTTAAAGGGAAGAGATATAGCCGAAACAATGAAGGACAATATATCTCCCGAAATACTCAATCACGCGTTGCGATCCGCTTTGCAGCTTATTTCTTTTAAAACGAAAAACCTTACCGCAAGCTCTTATGTTGACGCGGTAAAGGACGGCAAATATTCATTTGTCTGCAAGGTCGAAGGACCCGACGGAGTATATATGGAAACAAAGCTTCTTCTCGATTCGAGAAAGAAGGCGGAAAAAATGAAGATAAATTACGACGAACGCAGCGAGTTTATTTACAGAGGCGTCATGGCGCTTTTTTCCGGAAACGTAAATTATCTTGCGGAGAGTTGGAGCGACGACCTCGCGGCATCGGGAGAGGATGCCGATAAATAAGTTTTTTACTCGGAGGGAGATATCTTGAATAACAGAAACGAAAACGGGGAAAAGAAGAAAAACAGGTTCAACCTTTTCTCCTGGATGTATGGGAAAAACGGGCGCGGCGTCAGAAAAAACGATGTTATAACAAAGTATAATTTTAAAAATTTCTTTAAACTTTTCGGCAGAAAATTCAGAAACATCGTCACTCTTAATTTGTTTTACATCATCGGAAATTTCCCGATTGTATTTTTGATTTTCGCTATGAGCGGCAATTTCAGCGATGTTACGGTAACGCCTACAAGCGAGCTGTTTTCCGTTTTCTACGGCATGACGACAGCGGGAGGAGACGTGGCGACGCTTCTTCCTTTTGCGGGGATACACGCGCTCACGACGGCATTTTATGCAGATACCGTTATAACGTATATATTATACGGGCTTTCGTGCCTTGTGCTTGTAACATTCGGTCTTGTAAACTGCGGCTGTGCGTATATAATGCGCAACATTGTAAAATGCGAACCGATATTCCTGTGGCAGGACTTTTTCGGCACGATAAAGAGAAACTGGAAAACTGCTCTTCCCATGGGCATTCTCGACGCCCTTGTTCTCGGCGCGAATGTATTCGCGATATACTCTTACTGGGTAAACTACAATAATTACTATATACTTTTCTTCTGTTCGATAGGGACGTTCATAATATACAATTTCATGCGCTTCTATATGTATATGATAAATGTCACATTCGAAATGAACTTCTTCAAGGTGATCAAGAACAGTTTTATTCTTGCGATACTTTGTCTGGGAAAGAATTTCCTTGCGCTTCTCGGAATACTTGTGCTTGTATTTATAACGTTCCTTTTTGCAATGTATTATACTCCGCTCGGAATAATAATGGGAATTGTACTTCTGTTCGGCGGTTCTTCGTTTATCGCGACGTATGTTGCGTATCCGAATATGAAAAAATATATGATAGATCCTTTCTACAATAAAGACGGAACGAGAAAAGAAGATGGAGACGACGAAGAGGCGGAGGAAGAAGAACTTCACCATTCGGGAAAACCCGGCGGTTATGGAGAGGACGACGGGGAATATTACGATGCAGGCGAATATATAACCGACGAGAACGAAATGCGTTCTCACAAAAAGGACACACAAAAATAAAATTTATTGCGGAGATATAAATTATGAAAACCGATATTCTGATAGTCGGAGCGGGACCCGCCGGAATATTTACCGCTCTTGAACTTATAAAGAACAATTACGGCGGGAAGATATCGATTTTGGAAAAAGGTTGTGCGATAGAAAACAGAAAATGCCCGAAGGCAAAGACGAAAAAATGTCTTTCCTGCAAACCGTGCCACATAACGACGGGATTTTCGGGTGCGGGCGCTTTCTCCGACGGAAAACTCTCTCTTTCCTCCGATGTCGGCGGAGATCTTCCTTCTCTTATAGGCGAGGAACGCGCGCAGAGCATGATAGAGTACACGGATAATATCTATCTTGAATTCGGCGCGGATACGCATATAGAGGGAATCGGGCATACGGAAGAGATAAAAGAGATACGCAAGAGAGCCATATGCGCGGGACTTAAACTTGTGGATTGCCCCATAAGACATCTCGGAACGGAAAAGGCTCAGGAGATATATTATTCCATCGAGCAGTATTTGCTGTCAAACGGGGTTGAAATATATTTTAATTCCGAATGTCTTGATTTAATAATAAAAGACGGCGAATGTATAGGAATAAAAGCAAAGATATCCGGAAGAGAAGAAGAGGTGTTTGCTTCTCATACAGTTGTCGCGACGGGACGCCGCGGAGCCGACTGGCTTGAAAAGGTCTGTGAGGCGCATTCCGTTCTCCATGTACCGGGAACTGTCGATATAGGTGTCCGCGTCGAAGTGAGAAACGAGATAATGGAGAAGGTCAACAACGTTCTTTATGAATCGAAGCTTATCGGATATCCGAAGCCTTTTAAAGACAAGGTGCGTACTTTTTGCCAAAATCCGGGCGGATTTGTCAGTCAGGAAAATTACGACAACGACCTTTCCGTTGTAAACGGACATTCGTATAAAGAATTAAAATCCGAAAATACAAACCTTGCAATCCTTTGTTCGCATAACTTCACGGAACCTTTCAACAGACCTATCGAATATGCCAAAAAGGTAGGAGAGCTTACAAATATGCTCGGCGACGGGCACATACTTGTACAGCGTTTCGGGGATATTCTCGACGGCAAACGCACGTGGCAAAAAGAGCTTTCACGTTCAAATATAAAGCCTACGCTTCCCGACGCCGTGGCGGGAGACATAACCGCCGCAATGCCGTACCGCGCGATGACGAACATAATAAACTTCATTCAGGCTGTCGATATAGTAGTTCCCGGCTTTGCGGGAACAGAGACGCTTCTTTATTCGCCTGAGCTTAAATTTTACAGCAACAGGGTAAAGATGGACGAGCATTTCAGAACGAACATAAAAAATCTTCATTGTCTCGGCGATTCGAGCGGTTGGACCCGCGGTCTTATGATGGCGTCTGTAATGGGCGTTATGATGGGAAAATATATTGCAGACGATTTTAAGTAATGAATATAAATCCCCCTTTTCGAGGATAATATCCTGAAAAGGGGGATTTTTTTATATGTTTAAAGCGGTGACTGATCTTGCAGTGGAGGCAAGAGAAGCGGTGATGGAGAGATATTCCAAAACCCATAAAGGCGATATTGACGGTATAAAATACTCGGAGAGAACCGACGGAATTGCCGGTATAAGCGTTATAGACGTTATAAACGAAAACGGAGAGCGCGAGATAGGGCGCAAAAAAGGAAAGTATGTAACGGTCTCTTTTCCCGATGTAATGAATCTGGGATTCGAGGAATTTTCTTCCCTTTGCGATGTGTGCGCAAGGGAGATTCTCTCAGTTTGCCGCGGGCTTACGGATAAAATAGAGAGCGTGCTCGTCTGCGGACTCGGAAATGAGAAGATGACGCCTGACTGCATAGGACCAGAAAGCGTAAAAAACGTTCTGGTGACAAGGCACCTCAAAAACAGCGACAGCGCGCTTTTCGAAAAGACGGGGCTTTTTGATATATGTGCGTTTCTTCCGGGAGTCGGCGCCGTTACGGGACTTGATTCATCGGATATACTTCTGTCCGTCGTAAAAGAGGCAAAACCTGATATAGTCATAGCGGTAGACGCTCTTGCGGCAAGGGAAACATCAAGACTTTGCAAAACACTTCAAATATGCTCTGCGGGGATATCTCCCGGTTCGGGAGTGGGGAATGCAAAGCGCTTTATAGATAAGGAAACATTGGGAGTTCCCGTCGTCGCTATCGGAATCCCTACCGTTGTGGATACGGCAACGCTTGTCCGCGACGCGATAGGGGAGGATAAGGCGGAGCTTTTAAACGGATATTCGGGGCTTTTCGTCTGCCCGAAGGAGATAGACGAACTCAGTACAAGGCTTTCAAGACTTATAGGTTATGCCGTAAATCGCGCTTTTCATAAAGAACTTTCCTTTGAAGAAATTATCATGTTGTAATTAAAATGAGATTTCCGCAATATATATTTTCAATAAAGATATTTATTTGCGGAGGTCGTTTTGATGAACGGTAATTTGCCGACGAAAGATATTCTGCCGTATATAAAACCTCGGAAAAAGAGGGGCGGAAACAATATAAAGATAATAGTGACGGTCATTTCCGTTTTGGCGGTGACAGCACTTGTTTTTGTGATATACAGAAGCGGGAAGGCGCTTCTTTCCTCATTTGCAAAAACGACGGCGCCTTCCGAAACGACGGGAACAAATGACTCTTTGATAAAAACAAACGAGCCGTCGGTTGTTCCCGAAGGCTCGCGAAAAATAATAAAAAAGGATATGAGCGCCGTGACGCTCGGAAAGATGTATGACGGAGATACGGATATAGATCTTTTCCCGTCTGTATACAATTTTGAACGTGTTTCGGAAGGAAAAATATCCGTGCTTGTTATATGTTCCCGCGGATTTGAAGAGTATTTGAAAGATGTTCCCGATTATATAGAGGGGGATTATCCCGGCGGCAATGAGACAGAATGTGTTGATACTTGCGCAAAGAACATAGCCACAAAGCTTTCTTCTCTCGGTGTTGGGGCACTTTATGTCGATGTAGGAAATACTTCCACATACAAGAGCTATGAAAAAGCTGCAAAAGCTGTAAACGAGTGTCTGAAAAATCACAAAGATGTAAAGTATATAATAGATGTGAGGCGCGGAATATATTTTGACGGAGAGGGAAATTTTGTTTCTCCCGTTTTTGAATTGAACGGAAAAGAAGCGGCGCAAATGCGTTTTTGCGTCGGCGGAAGCGGCAGAAATGTCGCGGTGGATCTCGCTGTGTCCGACACCGTTTTTTCATCTCTTCAAAAGAAAAACAGATTTTGCGTTATGCCGACGGATATAAAAAGCGGAACGCTTTGCGAGGTCGGCGATATTCCCGTTTTGACGCTTGAAATCGGCGGGGCGGCAAACAGTATCGACAGTGCACTACTGTCATCGGAACTGTTTTGCAAGGCATTCTCCGAGCTTGTAACTTACCTTTCTTGAAAGAAAGGTAGACACGAGAACTTCGCACCGAACACGCCACTTCATTTTGGCGAAGCTTTTGAAGTTCCAAAGAACTTCGCACCGAAAACATCAATTTATTTTAGCGAAGCTTTTGAAGTTCCAAGAAACTTTTCCCGAAAAGTTTCTTGTGTCAGGGTTTGGGGCGGATAGCCCCGACTGATAATGACACACAAAAAGCACGGCAACGCCGTGCTTTTTTTAATTTGCCGATATATGTTGGAACTGCCGTGAGGGGACCTCCGCTTTAAGGTGCTCCCCCTAAAATCCCCTTAAAAATCCGCAAAACTTTCGCACCGAATACATCACTTCAATGAAAAAGGTGTTCCGCAGAAATCGCAAGCGTATGTATCGGTTTTTTCGTTGTAGCCGATAGTTCCGCCGCAAGAGGGACATTTTTTGTCCGCAATCATGCTAAGTTTCTTTGCGATGATTTCTTCTTTTTCTTCCGCCCTTTTTCGCTCTGAAATTTCATTCATTTCTTTCAGGAATTGAGCTTGTTTTTCTCTTCTTTCCTTTTTGTCCGCCTTTACGGCAAAAACCGTGATAATTATCGGTAAGATTATAAAGATGAGTGAAACGGCGTACATGAAGCCTGAAAGATTTTCAACGTCGCCGTCGGCAAGCGTTGAAATAATTACAAACGGCAGATATGAAATAACCGTTATGAATATCCGCACGTTTCTTTTAAGCCCTGAAAACCATTTCATGTTTTTTACCTCCCCGATTTTACTTTACGGCGCGTACCGTGAAAGAATTTATAAAGAGATGACGTCTATTGTGATTTTACTGTGAAAATCTTCTGTAAGATTTAAGAGAATCTCAGTTTTCTTCTTTTTTGACGGGAGCTATTGTGTCCATCCAGCGGAGCGCGTCGCCGAACCACGCGGATATAGTCGGATTGTTCCAACCTACTATTCTGTTGGAGAGAGAAGCGCCGTGACCTCCGTAGGGGTATATGTGAAGCTCGAAAGGTATATTTTCCTTTGCGAGCGCGCCTGCAAGTATTATGGAATTTTCTACGGGAACGGTTGTATCTTCTCTTGTGTGCCAAACGAAAGCGGGAACAGTGTCTTTTGTGACGCAATTTTCTATTGAAACTTTTGCGCGTGCTTCTTCGCTGTCTTTTTCGTCGAAAAGTATATTGTCAAAAGAACCGCGGTGAGCATATTCTCCCGAGGAGATAACGGGATAAGCGAGTATCATACCCGTAGGTCTTGCGTAGTTTTCGGGCATTTCGATGGCGTCCGTCACATATTTGCTGTTGTAGAGTGTTCCGAGACTTGCGGCGAGGTGTCCGCCTGCGGAAAATCCTATTACAAATACATAATCGGGATCTATCTTGAATTTTTCCGCGTTGTCTCTTATGAATTTCATTGCCATAGCAGCCTCGACGAGCTGACCGGGGAATTTTTTGCCTTTTTCATTTTTGTTATGTACGGAATAATCGAGAACGAATGCATTGTATCCGGCAGCGAGGAAGGATTCCGCTATCGGTTCGCCTTCACGGTTGGAGCAAAATGCATATGCGCCGCCGGGGCAGATGAGAATGGCTTTTCTTTTGTAGTTGTACTTCATATCCTCTTCGGCGCCTGCAATGTAAGCCGTGAGCGTCGCACGGGGATAATTCAGTATGAGGTTATATGTTTCGACAGAAGTGTGAATCATTTTTTTCTTCCTTATTTTAATATTTTTTTATCTTGCCGTCGGAATTTAAAAACCGTGATTTTTTATCTCCGATTAAAAACGGCAAAGTATTATTTATGAGATATATTAGCACAATAATATATTGAAGTCAAGCGGTGAAACGGACGATTCCGCCGTAATCGAACAGATTTCCGCTTCCCAATGAAACTATCTCCGTATCATGCTTGTAGGCGAAATCGCGTATATTGTATCCGTCGGGGTGTTTTGAGATATCGCCGAACACGGCAACTTTGCCGTCGCTTATGCTTGCGGAGGCGCCGCCGATAAATCCTGTATCGTATTTTTCTATGTCTATTCCTCCGGGCGTTATCAAGAGGGAATCTATGCCGTGTTCCTTTGCGGCGGTATATATGGATGTGTCAGCAGTAACTATTGCGTCGCGGAGAAGCATTGTCGAACATTTTGCATACCCTTGCGCGACGTTTATTATTTCCATGCCCGAAAGCGTCGCAAACGATTTTACCTCTTTGCTCATATATTTTTCGTTTGCAAAAATCTTGTCTCCCATGCAGAACAGGTTGAGAGAGATATCGTTAGGGTACTTTGCGGATATTTCCGTGCGGGAAAGAGTAAATGACGCGCCGAGCTTTGAAAGTGCGGAATTGAGTCTTATATCGGAAGCGTGAATGAAAAGTTTGTTTTTTACTCTTGCCGCGAGCATATCGGGATGTGTCGATACGGGAAAGTCGAGGTCCCCGTTTTCCGGTGCCGGTATGCAAAATCCGTATTGTGACAATCTTTTTATATAAAAATCGGGCAGGTTCTTGTTTATAAGAAAATAATTCAAATTTATACCTCGGTATATACGAAACGCTTTTAAAAAATTACTTAAATCGGAGCAAGATGTAAAATCCCGACCGATCACGTTTTGACGGTTGAATCAGAGCGTAGGGCAACGTCAACCGCCTGCGAAATTGTTTGTATAAAATATATACGCCTGACGGTAAAGAAGCCCCTTCAATATGAAGGGGCTTTCTTATGTTTTTTCTACGCGAGGCGTTTTCAGCTTCTTTCGACCTTGCCCGAGCGAAGGCAACGGGAACAGATCGAAACTGTCTTGTGCTCTCCGTTGACAACGGCGCTGACCTTTCTGATATTAGGCTTCCAGGTTCTGCCGGTTTTGCGGTTGGAGTGGGAAACATTGTGTCCGAATGTAACGCCCTTGCCGCAATACATACATTTTGCCATATCTGCACACCTCCATTTTTAAAATTCATTTAGAAAAAATAAACCGTAATAATAACGATTTATGAATCCATTGCAACATAGCGAACTAAATTATATCATAAGAAAAAAGAAAAATCAAGTATTTTTTTCTTTATATACAAAAAGTTTTGGATAATAGTCTTAAAATCGCCGCAAATATAGAAAAAACGTCAATTCCGTCAGTTATTTTTGTAAGCTTCGAGGCGGTTTATTTTAAATCCTTTGGCGGAGAAGTTTCTCTCATACTCGGTCTCTATATTTTCTTTTGCAAATTCGCTTGCATGCAGATCCCTTGTGATATTTTTCATATCGAAGCCCGCCTTCGGAAATTCTTCGAGAGAAAATTCGAAAAGTCCAGCGTTGTCTGTTTTGAACTCTATTTTTCCGTCGTCGCAAAGTATTCTCTTAAAAAGGAGAAGATAACCTTCGCTTGTGAGTCTTCTTTTGGCGTGGCGCGCCTTCGGCCACGGATCGCAGAAATTTATATATATCGTTTCGAAAGCTTTTTCTTCGAAAAGAACGGGAAGAAGCGCGGCGTCTGCGCAGATAAATTTTACGTTGTCAAGTTTTTCCGCCATTATTTTTTCGGAGGCGAAAATAGCCACGTCGCGTACTCTTTCCACAGCGATAAATGCCGTATCCGGATTTCTTTTTGCGGTTTCGGTTATAAAAGTCCCTTTTCCGCAGCCTATTTCGACGCGGAATTTATCAAATCCGGGGAAAATCTCTTTAAGAGAAAGCTTTTTGTAATCGGAATTTGAGTTTTTTGCCGCCTGTTCCGCCTCTGTTTTGTCAAAATCTATGTAAAGTTCCCGGCAGGCGTCAAATCTTACATCGCCGTTTTTCTTTTTTCTTACGCGCATTTTGTTTTTCCTTTTTGAATTAAAATAAAAAATCATGTCTAAACTATATATTATCATATGAAAACGGAAATATCCATAGTGATTTTTGATTTTTTTGAGAAAATCGGCGCTGTTTTTATTTTTATCTGTGTTTTTATATTGTTTTATCTTTCACGTATAAAATCTATGCTTCGGGTAAAAATATACGTAGACCGCGTAAAATGAAATAAATAAAAAATTGTTATAAATATAAACGAGGTATAAATATGCTTGACAGAATAGCTCTTGTGCTTGTTATAATAGGTTCACTCAACTGGGGAAGTATCGGTCTTTTCGGCTTTGATGTCGTATCTTGGATATTCGGCGGCAGCGCGGCTCTTGCCAGCAGAATCATCTACACGGTAGTGGCTCTTGCGGGAATTTGGTGCATATCGCTCCTTTTCCGTTCGAGAGAAGAACTTCCCGCGCACAGTAAAGACTGAGAAAATCAGAATAAAAAACACGATCCGTTAAAAAATCGGGTCGTGTTTTGCTTTGTTTTATTAAAGGATACGTTTTTTTCATATTTTTGTGTTTCGGGGAATATTATTTCACAAAACGACTTTTGCGGAGGTGCTTTATGAAAAAACATATAAACAAGATAAAAATGCAGATCGCACGCGACGGCGCCTGCATAAATACAACTGTCGTTATAATATGTGCGGCGGTATGCGCCGTTTTGGGAATAATATTTGCGATAGGGGGAATAAACTCCGAGGTTTACGAGGAAATAGTACAGCCGAAATTTTATCTTCCTCTCTTTTTTATGGTTCTGTTTAACATAATATTTTATGCTCTTTTGGGGGCGGGCGCGGGAATAATCATCTCTACGCCGTATTACGGAAAAAATCAGTTAAAGCCGATTTCACTGTTTCTTGCGGCGACAGTGCTTCTTCTCTGCTATGCGTGGATACCTCTTGTATATACGGCGAAAAGCTTTCTTATAGCCACTTTTATATATGTCATAGTCTTGCTTTTTTCCGCCGTCATATTCAGAATGTACATGAGAATAAGCCGGATTGCGGCATGGATGATGCTTATCTTTTCTGTCTTTGCGCTTTATATGATATTTTATTCTTTTACGCTTTTTGTCATAAATTAAGTTTTTAAATTGCTTGACAATATAAGACAGATTTGATATTATTTAAATATATTGTAACAAAATAAAAATTACGGAGGTATGATGTTATATGAAAACTGTAAAAATTCGTCTTTCTTCGATAGAAGCAGTACGCGATTTTGTGGAAATAGTTCGCAAATATGATTCGGAAATCGATCTTTCCAGCGGAAGATATGTTGTAGACGCGAAATCTATAATGGGAATTTTCAGCCTTGATCTTATGAATCCGATAACTCTTACGGTGCACAGTGACAACTGCGACGATATAATGGAATCCTTAAAGAGCTATATCGTAGACTGATAGCGTTTTATCGTAAAGCGGCGCGGATATAATGTATTCGCGCCGTTTGTTTTTTGAGGTGGCATATGTACGGTTTTGTTGTTTTTTTGGTATACGCGGTTTATTTGATTTTTATGTCGTCCGTGACGATTTTCCTTTACGGCATAGACAAAAAACTTGCGCTCTCGGGTAAAACGCGGATAAAGGAAAAGACGCTTCTCGCTTTTTCCGTTTTCGGCGGAGCGACAGGCGCGATGGCGGGAAGAATTATTTTTTCTCATAAAACAAAAAAGGTTTATTTTTCTTTGGTGATATACGTATCGTTTGTTTTGCAGGCGGCTGTTTTTTTGCTTGCGCTTATGTCGATGATCGCAAGTTTGAAATAAAGTGAATTTTACAGGGTGGATTAAATGAAAAACGAAAAAACGTCTGTCGAGAGCTCTCATTCGCTCTCTTCAAATATAAAACTCACACTTATATGTATTGTGCTCGCTCTTTCCGTCAGTGTTCTGTGGGTGTCGGTATTTTTAAAAACGTTTGTCGGCACAGGGGCTTTTTTTGCTCTTTTCGGAATCGGCGCCGTGGTGACGCTTGTTTTTGTGTTTTTGCTTGTTAGATTTCACAGATAAGTTTAAATGAACGCCCGAACGGTGCAAAAGTTTCGCCAAAATAAATTGCTGTGTTCGGAACGAAAGTTCTTTTGCCTACTTTTCTTTCAAGAAAAGTACGGTGCGGATTTTTAAGGGGCTTTTTACAAAAAGCCCCTTAAAGCAAGGTTCAGAACGCAGTTCCAACGTATAACGATAATAAAAAAACACGGCGTGAGCCGTGTTTTTTTGTGTGCATTATCAGTTGGGGCTATCCGCCCCAACCCCCGACACAAAGGACTTTTCGTGAAAAGTCCTTTGGAATCCCAAAAGCTTCGCAAAAAATAAAGAGGTGGATTTGGTGCGAAGTTCTTTGGCTTACCTTTCTTTCAAGAAAGGTAAGGAGAAAATGACAGAAATTTTGTAATAAATCGGAAAAAACGAAAATATATTTTTATTGTAAAGTTTTATTCGGGGAGATTACAACAATGAAAAAAATCATAGCTGTTATTTTGATTTTGGTGATATTACTTTCGGCGCTCGGTATACACGCCTTTGCCGCCGATTTTTCCGAGGAAGTGAATGCGAAAAGCGCCGTGCTTATGGACGCCAATACGGGAAAGATACTTTTTGAATACAATGCGGACGACGCGCTTCCTCCTGCGTCGGTCACAAAGGTAATGACGCTTCTTCTCGTTTTCGAAGCGCTTGATAACGGCGTTATCAAGCTTTCCGACATGGTGAGCACAAGCGAGCACGCGGCGTCTATGGGCGGATCGCAGATCTATCTTGAACCGGGAGAGCAGATGAGCGTCGACGAGCTTATAAAGAGCGTTGTCGTAAGCTCTGCTAACGACGCCGCGGCGTCTCTTGCGGAATATGTCAGCGGAAGCGAAAGCGCTTTTGTTGCGGCAATGAATAAAAGAGCAAAAGAGCTCGGCATGAACAGTACGAATTTTGAAAACACGAACGGACTTGACGATACTTCCGAAAATCATGTGACCTCTGCGCGCGATATCGCCATAATGAGCAGGGAGCTCATGAAACACGAAAAGATATTCGATTATACGACGATATGGATGGATACAGTAAGAAACGGAACGTTCGGCCTTTCGAATACAAACAGGTTATTGCGTACATATAAAGGCTGTACGGGACTGAAAACAGGCTCTACCGCAAAAGCGAAATTCTGTATAAGCGCCACCGCAAAACGCGACGGTCTTTCTCTTATTGCCGTTATTATGGGCAGTCCTACGAGAGATGACAGAAATGCTCTTGCGGCAAAGCTTCTCGATTTCGGTTTTGCAAACTATGCCATATACTCGGATACAGACGGCGCTGTTGACAATATAAAGGTCACGGGAGGCATAAAAAACGATATTGCGTTGAAGCATAACGATTTCTCGTCTCTTATCGAAAAATCTGCGCTTTCCAAGATAGAAGCGGTTACTGATATTCCCGAAAGCGTACCTGCTCCCATAAAGACCGGCGATAAAATAGGCACGATAACATATAAAAACGGGGAAACGGTCATAGGTACGACTGATATAGTTGCGGCGGAAGATGTGGATAAGATAAGCTTTTTCACGCTTCTTCCCCGCATACTCAAAAGACTTGTCTGCGCTTCTTAAAATAAATTTCCGATTTATTGCAATAAAATAAT
>ULQL01045557.1_pt1 | contig 15468 bp, 13 predicted proteins | sample 1954411 | NCBI WGS metagenome assembly ULQL01 (sample SAMEA4835654, study PRJEB28245) | human gut metagenome | biome: gut microbiome; material: fecal sample | place: Denmark | collected 2008 | reverse complement strand
CCCCCTTGGTATGTGCACTTCTTTATGAACGGGATATTCCGTCTATGTTCAAGGTCAATAACCTAAAAAACGGAAAAAATGTTTCGGCATTCTGTTTTAGCAAGATCCCGTTCGCTTTATTGTTTTAGGAGCTAGAAAATGAAAGTGATAATCCTGGCCGGCGGCCTGGGGACCCGATTAGGAGAAGAAACGACATTAAAACCGAAACCGATGGTAGAAATCGGCGGATACCCGATTTTATGGCATATTATGAAAATTTATTCCTATTACGGGTTTAATGATTTTATCATTCTGACCGGGTATAAATCGCACGTTATCAAAGAATATTTCGTCAATTATTATCAGCAGTATTCCGACATTACAGTTGATTTGGCGAAAAACAGCGTAGAAATTCACCGCACCCGCAGCGAACCGTGGAAAGTGACAATGCTTTATACGGGCCGCGATACCATGACGGGCGGGCGTATCAAGCGGGCACAGGAATATGTCGGCAATGAACCGTTTATGCTGACATACGGCGACGGAGTTTCTGACGTTGACATTGATGCTTTAATTCAATCTCATAAAAAATCCGGCAAGTTGTGCACAATGACGGCAGTACAGCTGGCGGGCCGCTTTGGCGCTTTGGTCATCAAAGACGATAATATGATTACGTCGTTTATGGAAAAACCCAAAGGAGAAGAAAGCTGGATCAACGGAGGATTTTTTGTCTGCCAGCCGGAAGTTTTTGATTATATCGAAAACGATACTTCCAGCATTTTTGAACGCGCACCTTTGGAAAATCTGGCGCGCAACGGTCAGTTAAACGCTTATAAACATCGCGGCTTTTGGCAGCCGATGGATATGCTGCGCGACAAAATTGAACTGACGAAATTGTGGGAAAGCGGCCGGGCTCCCTGGGCAAAATGGCAAAGGCAGTAAAATGTTTTCCGGTTTTTACAAAGACAAACGCGTTTTAGTCACGGGACATACAGGTTTTAAGGGAAGCTGGTTAAGTCTGTGGTTGTCACGTTTAGGGGCGAAAGTATGCGGATATTCTTTGGCGCCTGATACGACGCCAAACCTGTTTACAACCGTCGATATTGTCGAAAAAACAGAAAAATCAGTCATCGGATCAATTCTTGACCGTAAAGTATTACAACAGACTTTTGATGATTTTCAGCCTGAAATCGTGTTTCATTTAGCCGCACAGCCTTTGGTTCGTCTGTCTTATGCCGAACCGGTATTGACATATGAAACAAACGTGATCGGGTCTTTAAATGTGCTGGAAGCCGCAAGAAAATGCGGCAGTGTCAAAGCGTTTGTCAATGTAACGACAGATAAATGTTACGAAAACAGGGAAACGGGTAAAAACTTTGAAGAAAATGACCCGTTCGGCGGTTACGACCCGTATTCTTCTTCCAAAGGGTGTGTGGAAATTATGTCCGCGTCTTATCGCCGTTCGTTTTTACAAAGTGAAAACAGCTTTGCCATGGCAACGGCGCGCGCCGGCAACGTTATCGGTGGCGGTGACTGGGCGCTTGACCGCCTTGTTCCCGATTGTATCCGGGCAATCAATAAAAATGGAAAAATCGAAATCCGCAGTCCGCGTGCCGTTCGTCCGTGGCAGCATGTTTTGGAACCGTTGTCGGGATATATGCTGCTGGGTGAAAAATTGTATGCGGAGGGCAAAAAATATGCTGAAGGATTTAATTTCGGCCCGAACGAAGATAGTGTTTTGACAGTAGCGGACGTGGCGAAAAAGATTGTCGATTTTTATGGCAAAGGTGAAGTCGTCATTCATAAAAAAGATGATCTGCATGAAGCCGGATTATTAATGCTGTCGATAAAAAAAGCAGCCCGCGTTTTAGGCTGGAAACCGGTTTTGACAGCTCATGAAGCGATTCAGAATACGGCAGAATGGTACCGTCGTTTTTATGCCGGCGAAAAAATGACGGAATTTACACTGCGGCAAATTAACGATTATCAGAAAAGGGCGACACTATGAACGAACAAAACGCCCCCCTGATCTCAATTATGATTCCTTATTATAATGATAAAGCCTTTTTGGCCGATGCCGTGGAAAGTATTTTAAATCAAACCTATCAAAACTTTGAATTGATCTTGTTCAACCATGCTTCAACGGACGGATCGCGGAATATTGCCCGTTCTTATAACGATCCGAGAATAATTCATATTGATGCATCAAAGAATTTAGGTGCCGGTGCGACGTATAATTTGACACTTTGTTTAAAACAAATGACAGGTTCTTATTTTAAAACGATGTGCGCAGACGATTTTCTTTGTCCTGATTGTCTGGAAAACCTGGTTGCCTATGCTGAAAAAAATCCTGGTAAGGACTTAATTTTCGGAAATTTAGAGTATGTTGATGTTCGTAAGAAGAGCTTAAAAAAGGACTGGTTTTCCACTGTTAAAGGTTTTTCTGTTTTTAACAGTGAAATTGATTTGATGAAAATTTTTTCCCGCGGCAGCAATATTCTGCCTTATACGGGGGCATTTGTCAGAACAGAAAAATTGCGTCAAATCAAAATGGATAACAGCCTGACAATCCGTGCGGATATGTGGTTGTGGCTCAGTTTGCTTGTTCACGGAGCAAAAGTGGGGTTTTGCGATAAAGTCATCGGATCATACAGACTGAATGATCAACAAGAAAGTTCGTTTGATTTAGATATTGTCTTTCGCCGAAGCGAAATGGAAAAGCAGGTTTTTCTTTCACTTTTTTTTGAAATGAACGATCTTGAAACGGTCAAAGCTGTTTTTTCCGACAGCCGGTATACGGATAAATTAACGGATCTGCAGGATATTCCTTTTTACGTCGCCGAATACTTTTTAAGGCATGATGGTTATTCGTTTGCATATTTTACTTTGTTTAAAATGCTTCAAAACGATGAAATGCTTAATCGGTTAGAGCATGTTTTCGATTTCGGCATTTTAGAGTTGCGTCGTCTGTATGCATTTAACAGACCGATTTCCTGGAAAAAAAAGCTTTATACCAAAAATCCGAAAAAATTAAATGAAGCGGAATTGTTTTATCTGTTGGTAAAGCGCGGCCTGAAAACGTTTGTTTCAGTCATCACTTTACGTCCCCTGCGCTGTAAGTTTTTAAGAGGTTTTTAAAAATGACTCCGGAAGAGATCAAATCAAAGATATTGGAACTGTCCAAAGAATATTACCGGCAGACGCGTCCTGATAAACGCCGTGCGGGTTATATTCCGGCTTCCGGAAAAAAACTGGGCGAAGAAGAACTGTGTAATATGATCGAAGCCAGTCTGGATATGTGGCTGACGTCGGGACGGTTTAATACGGCTTTTGAACAAAAGTTCGCCCGAAAACTGGGCGTTAAACACGCATTGACAACGAACAGCGGTTCCAGCGCAAACCTGCTGGCTTTAACGGCGCTGACGTCGCCGAAACTGGGTGAAAAACGGCTGAAAAAAGGTGATGAAGTAATCGCCGTTGCCTCTGGATTCCCAACAACGGTTAATCCGATTATTCAAAACGGATTGATCCCCGTGTTCGTCGATTCCGAAATCAATACGTACAATGTTGATGTCGATCAGATTGAAAACGCCATATCCCCAAAAACGCGCTGCATTTTTTTGGCACATACGCTGGGCAATATGTACGATATGGATCGAATTGCCGAAATCTGTAAAAAACATGATTTATGGCTGATTGAAGACTCTTGTGATGCTTTGGGCGCAAAGTGGGCGGATAAATATGCCGGAACAATCGGTCATATCGGAACGTTCAGTTTTTATCCGGCGCACCACTTGACAATGGGCGAAGGCGGCGCGGTGATCACTAATGATATAAAACTACACCGCATCATCTTGTCCGTACGCGATTGGGGGCGCGATTGCTGGTGTCAGCCCGGACATGATGATACATGTCATGCACGCTTTAAAATGAAACTGGGAAACCTGCCCGAAGGATACGATCATAAGTATACGTACTCCCACATCGGTTATAACCTGAAAATAACCGACTGGCAGGCCGCTTGCGGTTTGGCTCAGCTGGACAGGTTGGACGAATTTTTAAAAATTCGTCGCGACAACGCCGAAATGTTGTTAACAGAATTGGCAGATCTGCAAGAATACCTGATTTTGCCAACACATCATAAAAAATGCACGCCGTCCTGGTTCGGATTCCTGATATCAGTAAAAGATACGGCGCCGTTTACAAAACAACAGTTGGTCGAATATTTGGAATCGCATGGAATCGGTACACGACAGTTGTTCGCAGGCAATTTATTGCGACAACCAATGATGACGACAAACGATATTCCCATACGAGTCGGAACGGGAAAAATAAAGCTGTCTTCGGCAGTCAATCAGACAGATTACAATGCGTTGCCTGTCACGGATTTTATTATGAACAATACGTTTTGGGTCGGCGTTGCACAAAATGTTACGGTTGAAGACATGAAACAGACTTCCGAAATCTTCCATAATTTTATCAGGGAGAACTGTTGATGCAAAAAATTTTGCTGACCGGATCCTCGGGGTTTATCGGACAAAATCTGAAAAGGGGTCTGCAAAATGACTATGCTTTGCTTGCGCCGCGCCATTCTGAATTGGACCTGCGCGATGCGGAAGTTGTTAGAGCTTTTTTTGCTGAAAATACAGTTGATTTTATTATTCATTGCGGATCAACAGGCGGCGCGCGCGGTGTGCAAGACGCTGATACGACTATTACGGATAATCTGTCTATGGTTGATCATATTTTATCGGCAAAACAGGCGGACACTCCGGTAATTTTGTTTGGGTCCGGAGCAATGTATGGTAAAACCCGCTCCTTGCATAAAATTAAAGAAGACGAACTTGGCGCTTATGTTCCGGAAGATTTTTACGGCAAATCGAAAATGATGATCGCGCAGAATGTCAAAGACAGGCCGGATATTACTTGTTTGAATATTTTTGCCTGTTACGGTTACGGTGAAAAAACAAGCCGTTTTCCGAGTTATGCCATCACACAGGCGATAAAAGGCGAAGATATCGTTATCAACAAAAACGCCGTGTTCGATTATTTGTGGATTGACGATTTAATCCGCATTATCCGGCGTTTTATTGTCAATCCGCCGAAACAAAAGTTGATCAATGTTACGCCGTCGCAAAGCTGCGAACTGCGTGAAATTGCCGAAACGGTCAAAACAATCTGCGGCAAAAATATTTCCGTTATCTGCGACAAAGAATTGGGGCCCGAATATACGGGCGATAATACTCGGCTGCTGCGGGAATTTCCGGAACTGACGTTTACGTCGCTGCGGGAAGGATTGGAAAAATTGTATTCTTTTTTAAAAGAGGAGCAAGAATGAAAAAACTCTTTTTAACCGGCGCCGACGGCGGAATCGGATCAGCAGTCAAAGAAAAATTTTCAGAAAACGGATATGAAATCATCGCTCCTGATTTACATGAATTGGATTTGTCGGATCCTGCCAATGTAGACGCTTATTTTGAAAAAACGTTCGCCGCTTTCGATGTGATTATTCATTGCGCCGGTTATAACCGCCCTTTGGATATTTCCGATATTTCAAAGGAAGAATATTCAAAAACGCAAAATATCAATCTGAATTCGTTTATCCGAATTATTCAGCATAACATTCCTTACTTTAAAACGGCCGGCGGCGGGCATGTTTTGGGGATCGCTTCTTTATATGGCGAGATTTCACGCGAAAAAAGGCTTTCCTACGCCGTATCAAAACACGGACTGATCGGCGCGGTTCAAACAATGGCTTTGGAATTGGGGGCTTATCGCGTTTGTTGCAACACGTTGTCGCCGGGGTTTGTCGATACGCCGTTGACACGGCAGAATTTAACCCCGGAAAACATTGCTTTAATCGCGTCCAAAATACCGATGGGCGGATTGACGACGCCGCGGGAAATCGCAAATACGGCGTTCTTTTTATGCAGTTCCGAAAATACCGCGATTTCAGGACAAAATATTATCGTTGACGGCGGTTATATGGCCGGAGGATTCCAAAGATGAGCGACATACTTTTTACAGTGGAAGAAAATACGTACGGCATTCCGTCCGATTATGCGCAACGAACGTCTTTTTCGGTTAAATCCTGTCCGCGTCCTTATGACGTTGTGTGGGATACGGCGGAAAAACCGCAAGATGCGATCATACAGGTCTTTAATGAAAATCCGAAAAACATTTTAGTCGTTGACAGGAATGTTTACGATTTATATCTGAAAAACGAAGGATTAGACGCTTCTCGGATTTACTTTATCGATGCGACGGAAGAACATAAAACGATGCAGATCGTTTTGGATCTGGCGTCGTTTTTGGAAACGCGGCGTTTCACCAAAGGAGAAAAGCTCATAGCTGTCGGCGGAGGTATTACCGAAGACATAGCGGCTTTTATCGGCGCGGCCTATAAACGCGGGATTTATTGGGAATTATTTCCGACGACTTTGCTGTCGATGTGCGACAGCTGCATCGGCGGCAAAACGGGCATTAACTATAATAAAGCCAAAAATCAAATGGCTTTGTTTTCAGCGCCGCGCCGCGTTGTCATCAATCAGAATTTTTTAAAAACGCTGCACCCGCGCGAAATCAAATCGGGATTGGGCGAGATTTTAAAACTGTCCGTTACGGGCGGAAAAGCTTTGGTTGACCGGTATGCTTCTTTGGTCGAAAACGGAAAAGTTAAAGCGTTTGAGTATTTTCGCCCTTTAATTCTCGGCGCGTTGTGGGTCAAAAAGGCGATTGTTGAAGATGATGAATTTGAGTTAAATCTCCGCCGTTCTTTAAATTACGGCCATACGATCGGTCATGCCGTTGAAGTGTTGACGAATTATGCTGTTCCTCACGGACAGGCGGTCGCTTTGGGAATGATTGTCGTCGATAAGCTCAGCGCAAACCGGGGACTGCTTGACGAACAAAACAGGCTGTATATCAAGAAACTGGCTCAGGAATTGCTGAGCGCCGATCAAACAGCGTGTATTCATACGCAGGGGCTGTTGGATTTAATTCAAAAAGACAAAAAAACAATAGGAAATAAAACCAACTTTGTTGTGATGACAGATTTGGGAAAGACTGTTTTTCTGCCGGTTGAATTAAGCGCCGATGTGCAAAAGGAATTAACGGAAATCATTGAAAAAGAGGTCAAATGTTAGTTCTTTTAACAGATTTCGGGGCGTCAAGAATCAAAGCGGCCGTCGGCGATACGGTTGCCGGCAGAATTATTTTGTCGAAGGATTATCCGGCAGGAACGCCCGTCTTTTCCCCCAACCGGCATTGCGAAGTTCCTTTGGCGGAAATACAGAACGCGTTAAAAAGGATATTGTCCGATTTTGCAGATTTTGACGTCGGTGGGTTAATGATCAGTTCGGAAATGCACGGATTTCTGATCGCCGATCAAAAAAACACGTCGCTGACCGATTATATCAGTTGGAAAGACGAACGGTGTTTAAACGCGTATGGAAAAAAAGATTACTTTACCGATTTAAATGAAAAGATTGCCAATTCGTTTCGTGACGTCAGCGGCATGACCCCCAGACCGTGTTTTCCGCTTTATAATGTATTTGCTTTTTTGCGGGAAAACACCGTGACCGGACCGGTTAAAGTTTTAACGCTGCCGGATTATTTGGCGTCTCTTTTCCAAGACGTTGCCAATCAAACGCATATTACCATGGCTGCGGGGCTGGGATTTTTCAATGTGCGCCAGAAACGATACGAACAGGACTTTGTTGACGTCTGCGGTCGGAATTTATCGTTCAATAGGGTGACAGAGCATATCGTTCCTGCCGCAGTATGGCGGAAAGACGGCAAAAATATTCCCGTTTATACAGGGGTAGGCGATCATCAGTGCGCTGTTTTCGGCGCTGACAATAATGAAACGACGGTTTCCTTTAATCTGGGAACAGGATCGCAGATCAGCGTTATTTCCGATCAAACGCAGACGCGGACGGATTTGCGGCCGTTTTTTGCGGATAAGTACCTGCACACGATCACACATATTCCTTCGGGACGGGCTTTGTCGACGTATGTGGATTTTTTCGGGCAAAACGCCTGGGGCGAAATTGACGGTTTAACAGCGGAAGAAATGGATAAATCCACACTTGACTTTGACTTGGCCGTTTTTGAAAGCGCAGTGAATTTTAAAGGCTATAAAGGGATCGGTAATATCCGTGAAAAAAGCCTGACCCGTCGAAACGGATTGGCGTCGCTGATACGGTCGTATGCGGATCAGTATATCGCTTTGTTACAACGGTTTACGTTAAGCCAGTCGGTAAAAACCGTTGTGTTAAGCGGCGGAATTTCCAGACGTATTCCGGCATTGCGGGAATATTTTAAAAATCATCTTTCGTACGATGTTGTTGTCGCAGATATCACGGAAGAAACGTTTTCCGGCCTGTTAAAGCTGGCCGCTGAAATTGAAAAGGGAAGAGCGATATGAATAATATTTTTCAGGATTTATTTGTTTTAGAACTGGCGAACAATCATTGGGGAAAATTAGAACGCGGATTGAAAATTATTGAAGAATTTTCGCATATTGTTCGTTTTAACAATGTCAAAGCGGCCATTAAGCTTCAATTTCGTGACGTCGATAATTTTATTCACAAAGATTTTCAAAATCGGACGGATATTCGTTATATCAAAAAAACAATGGCGACAAAGATGTCTGTCAACGACTATGCGGAAATGGTGAACGCCGTCAAGGGAGTCGGTTGCCTGACGATGTCCACTCCGTTTGACGAACATTCTGTAGAATTATGCGCCAACTTAAATGTGGATATTATTAAAATAGCTTCGTCCGACATTAACGACTGGATTTTGATCGAAGCGATTGCTCAGACCGGAAAGCCCGTCATTGTTTCGACCGGCGGTTCTTCGCTGAAGGATATTGACGACATGGTCAGATTTTTTAAAAAACGCAATGTTCCTTTGGCAATCAATCATTGCGTCGCGCAATACCCGACAGAAAAAGACCATTTGGAATTAAATCAGATTGATTTTTTGAAAAACCGTTACCCCGACAACATCATTGGTTTTTCGACCCATGAACGCAACGAAGATATCGAAGACGCCATGATGATCGCTTATGCGAAAGGGGCGCAGACGTTTGAACGTCATGTCGATATTGATGCGGACGGTATTCCCGTTTCTCCGTATTGTTCTTTGCCGGAAGACCTTGATCGCTGGATCAAAGGATACAAGCGCGCCGTTGCAATGTGCGGTGCGCCGGGAACGGAACGGCGCGTCATTCCCGATGACGAAACGGAATATTTGACGGCTTTGGTGCGCGGCGTTTACGCTCGTAAAGATCTGCCCGCCGGGCATATTTTGCATGACGAAGACGTATATTTGGCAATTCCTTTGCAAAAAGGGCAGATTTCATGCCGTGAATTTATGCGCGGGGAAAAGCTGATCCGCGCAATCAGGCAAGACCAGGCGGTCGGTATCGAAGACATTGACAGCCCGTATTCCGAAAGTATGACGTTGAAAAAACTGATTAAAGACAGAGGCTTGTAATATGTTTTCCGCTTTTGACAACATTGTCTTTGATCTGGACGGAACATTGATCGACAGTGCGCCGGGGGTTTTGTCATATCTGGTCAAAGCGGTTGAAAAAGCAGGGGTTAAAGCGGACGAAACCAAATTGACTCGCGATTTGATCGGTCCGCCGTTGGAAACGATACTGAGGGCGCTTTGCCCGACGGAAAGCGTTGAAAAACAAACGCTGACGATTCAAATGTTCAGACAAATTTATGACGACGATCCGATTGCCGGTTGTTCTGTTTTTCCACAGGCGTTATCGCTGTTGCAAGATTTACGTCGTTGCGGCAAACGGTTATTTATCGCGACAAATAAACCGAAAAAACCGACGGCGGCGTTAATTGACCGGCTTGGATTGGGACGCTTTGAAGCCGTTTTCACACCGGATATGGCGGACGAAAAACGCCTGACAAAAACGGACATGCTTCAAAATCTGATTGCCGGGTTTGATTTGGATAAGGCGCGTACCGTTATGATCGGCGACGCCGTTTCCGATATAACGGCGGCTCATGCGGCGGGCATTCGGGGAATCGCGGTGTTGTGGGGCTATGAATCAGACAAAGAGCGGCTTTCGTCCGAAGCTGATTTTATTTTTAAGGAACAAAAATGATTAAAGTATCCGATTACATTGCCAAACGATTAAAAGAAACTTACGGCGTTAAACACGTTTTTATGGTGTCCGGCGGCGGCGCGATGCATTTAAACGACAGTTTCGGCAAGTATTTGGATTATATTTGTAATCATAACGAACAGGCTTGCAGTTTGGCGGCGGAAGGATATGCCCGGTTAAATCAAGAACTGGCCGTCGTCAACGTAACAACCGGTCCCGGCGGTTTGAACGCTTTGAACGGGTTATTCGGCGCTTGGACGGATTCCGCGCCGATCTTGTTTGTTTCGGGACAAGTGAAATATACGACGACAATGGAATCTTGCAAAGACATTCCTTTACGTCAGTTGGGCGATCAGGAAGTCGATATTATTTCCTGTGTTAAATCTCTGTGCAAGTATGCCGTAACCGTAACGGATCCGAAAACCATCGGATATCACTTGGACCGCGCCGTATATGAAGCGATGAACGGCCGCCGCGGCCCCGTGTGGATAAACGTGCCGATTAACGTACAAGCGGCTTTGGTGAACGAAACAGAGCTGGAATTTTTTGCTGCGCCCGAAAAACCCGTATACGATTTAAAAATCACAGAAATCGTCAATCGCCTGAAGTCAGCCGAACGTCCGGTTATCGTCGCCGGACACGGGATTCGTCTGGCCGGGCAGATTGAAAATCTGAAAGCGTTGTTAAAAAAACTGCCGTTTCCCGTTGTTACGACTTTTAACGGTTTCGACGTGATTGAAAACGACGATCCCCACTATATCGGCCGGATTGGAACGGTGGGACAACGAGCGGGGAACTTCACTTTGCAAAATGCCGACTGCGTTTTATTTTTGGGGACGCGTAACAATATTCGTCAGGCCAGTTATAACTGGGAAAATTTTGCAAAACGCGCGTTTAAAATTGTTGTGGATATTGATCAGGCCGAACTGGATAAACCGACGGTCCGTCCTGATTTGGCGGTGCGCGCGGATTTGGCGGAATTTTTGCCGGCGTTGATTGAAAAAACGCCGCAGATCAAAGCGGAAAACTGGTTGAATTGGTGCCGCAAACGCAAAACAAAGTTCGATTTTGCACATACGCCGGAATATCAACAGACCGGCGATCAGATTAACGCTTATGCTTTTACGCGCCGTTTATCGGAATTGCTGCCCGAAGACGACCGCTTTGTAATGGCAAACGGTTTTTGCTGTGTCGGCCCGTTTCAAACGGCCGTTATCAAAAAGGGACAGCGTTATCTGCTGAATTCCGGCGACGCGTCTATGGGGTACGATCTGCCGGCCGCAATCGGCATGTGTATTGCGTCGGGAAAACGGGAAACGGTTTGTTTTGCGGGCGACGGGTCAATTATGATGAACTTGCAGGAATTGCAGACGATTAAACACCATAATCTGCCGATAAAGATTTTTGTATTGAACAACGACGGCTATCTGTCGATCAAGATGACGCAAAACAACTTTTTTGAAGGCCGTCATTGCGGCGACGGACGCGACAGCGGCGTGTCCACGCCCGATTTTGTCAAAGTCGGCGAAGCGTTCGAAATAAAGTCGGTTAAATTGACGGATCCTGCTAAAGTTGATGAAACCGTCGCGGCGGTACTGGCGGCGAACGAACCTGTTTTATGCGAAGTAATAGTAAATCCCGATTATATTTTCAGTCCGAAACTGTCGGCGCGCAAACTGCCGGACGGCACAATGATTTCTCCGACGCTGGAAGACATGTTCCCGTTTTTGGACAGGGACGAATTTGAAAGGAATATGATTCGATGAAAAACATTCTTTTAACCGGTGCTACAGGGTATTTAGGTACATATTTGGCGGAGCATTTCTTAAACAAGCAATATCATATCATTGCATTGGCTTTGAATCGTTCGGAACAATTTAAATTCGACGGCCATAAAAACGTCTACGAAGGAGAAAATAAATGAGTCTTAAAGATGATTTGCAAATAATTTTAATTACATATAACCGTGCTGTCCTTTTAACACGCACATTAGAAAGTATATTGGGAAGTAATTCGCCAATACGTGATTTTGATATAACGATATTTGATAATAATTCTACAGATAAAACTTGTAATATTGTTGAACAGTTTGCTCAATATCATCAAAATTTAAAATACGAAAAAAATACACGCAATTTAGGTGTTAATGGAAATATAATTAAAGCTTATCTTTCTTGCAAAAGAAAATACATCTGGATTCTATGTGACGATGATTATTACGATTTTTCAAATTGGTTTGAAATAGAAAAAGCTTGTAAAAACAATGAAGATTTTATTATTGTTTCTCGATATGCATTTAAAAAGCGCTCCCCTTCAATTGCTGAACAAATTCTACAAACAACTTTTGTTCCGTCCTCCATTATCAAAACAACTTTGATAACAGATACTGTAGCTCGAAACATGATTGAAAGCGCTCATACGCTCTTTGGTTATCTTCAAATTTTTATTACTTTTATCAACGGTGGTGGAAAAGCCTATGTTTTAGAAAAAGGAATCGTAGAACATGGTTTGGAAACTGAACTGACGGATTATTCCTATACAAGAGGGCATAATCCTGATGATTTGACTTTACAAATGAAGGCAATGAGTTGGACATGCGGTTTTGCTATGATTTTACAATCAGTTAAAAGCCGTTCACTACAGATTGAAGCTTTCGATGTTGCAATTAATGCCCCTGATATTTTTAGAGGTGACTGGCAAGGATTTTATAACCATATAGTTTCTCTATATCATAATCCACAGTTGTGGCCGATGTTTTTGAATATTTATACAATTTTGGATGATTCACACAAAAAAGAATTGATGGAGCTTCTTTTTCTGAGATATCCAGAAATAAAATATAATTTAAAAGAAGGAAATGAAGAAATGGCTTTTATTTGTAATAATGATGCTGAAAATATTCATTTTAATTGTAAAAATATCTTTTTACCTGCTTTTCTCATCCGTCTTTTTTCTCATATAACATTTGGAAAAACGAAAAAAGAATATAAATCAAAATGGATTCAGTTAAAACATCATAAAAAAAATTCAAATTTTTTAGGGCGTCTTTGCGCTATGGAAAGAGAAAAAAACGAATTGACAAAGCTTGATCCCATTAATCAACAAAAGCTTAATATTGGAAAATGTATTACGCTTTCTGCGCTTTTAGATGGAAAAGTACGTCTTTCTCCAATAGAAAGGGGTAAGAAAATTGTTAGAAGCTTTTGTATTGAAGTTACAAATAATCCTTATGTAGGATATGAAACATCGGATGGATTTATTTATTTCATAGCATTGCCATACAGTTGCTATTGGGGATATTTTGATAACAATTATATTTTTCATCCATTTGATGATCCAAATATGATGTTTGGCATACCTTTGTATCCGCAAGAAGTATTAAAGGAAATTATTCTTCTGAAACAGAAAAAATCTCCCGTTTTAAAAATTAGAAAAAAACGGATAATGCTTCTAGCTACTTGGAATTTAGGACATCATATTTGGCAAGAACAGCCTGGAATTGATTTTTTAAAAGAAAATAATATGCTTAAAAAAATACGATATATGTATTATTTTACAGATTACTTTAATATGTCGTCTTATCTAAAACAATTTAATATTAAATCAAAATTAAAAGTAAATCATAATTTTACAACAACACATATTCTTGTTTATTGTACGGAAGATGTTTTTTTTAAGAAAACAGCTGATCGTTTGCTGGCTTTTTGTAAGAATGGATCCGACATTTCTTTATCCCAAAATTATATAAATGTTATCATTGCTCTTCGTTGGAATCAACGTGTGTGGCGGGAAGAAAATACCGGCATTGCGGAAATTATAAACAGTTTAACAGAAAAGTATGAAAGAATTTCTTTTTGCATTGACGGTTTTTCCAAGCCTGCTGGCAATGGAGATGGCTTTAACAGTGCTGAAAAAATACAAAAAGATAAAGAGAATATGTGTCGTCTTATGGAAAATCTTACGCCACAGGCTCTTGAACGTATTCATTCTATTATTGGCAAAAATTGTATTGAAAAGGTGAAACTTTACAGTGAAGCAGCTCTTTTAATCATGCCTTTTGGAACGCCAGAGCATATAAATTGGATGTCTAGAAAACCTGTTATTTTGTATGGACCAAAAGCAGCAAGAGATTTGTCGATTATTTTAAATTCGCCTGTTGTTATTCCGGATCTTAAAGTAGATTCTTACCTAATTTCAGAAAGAGACATTATTGATGAAGATTGCGGTAATTATTCCATGGACTGGCATATTTTATATAACGCCATAGATCAAAAATTGATCCAAATCCTAAAACAAAAGGCCCTGACTTTTAATGGAGAAAAAAATGAATAAATAGAAAATTAAGATAGAAAAATTTGTTTACGTTTTAAGGTATTTATCGATATTAAGAGCAGAATATTAAAATGAAAAATAAACCGGATATTTTTAATATACTACGCTGTATTGCGCTGTTTTGTGTGCTTGGAGTTCATTCAAAAATTGTAATCGGAGACGCTAACCCGTCGCTTAATTTTCCATGGTATATTTATACCCCAGCTTGGGCGGCTATGTGGATGTTTTTTACATTATCTGGCTATTTACTGGGGAAAGGCTTCTATAACGAGAAGTACAAGACGGAAACTTTGGACGGGGTTAAACAGTTTTATATCAGCCGTTTTATCCGTATCGCGCCGTCGTATTATCTGTTCATTTTTTTGATTTTTTGTTTTGTAAATCCTGTTTGGTTCGCCACAATTGATTTTAAATATGTTTTAAGGCTGATAACGTTTACATATAATGGGGACGGTAATCCGGGAATACCTGGAATAGGCGCGTTGTGGTTTATATCTACAGTTGTTCAATGCTATGTATTGGCACCTTTTATATATGAATTTTTATTCAAGAAATTAAATAGAAAACAGTCGTTCTGGCTGTTTTGTGGGATTGTTTTTTTGGGGTTGGCGCTGCGTTACTATGGTCGTAAAATCGGTTATTCGTCTTCGGATATATATTCGTCCACGATAACAAATCTGGATTGCTTTTTCGCAGGCATGCTGTTCAATGCAATCACAAAGGATTGCGATGATTCTAAAATAAGGAAAGGATTAAGGCCTTTTAGCTTGCTTTTCCTTTTGGGGTTTATCACTGTAAATACATGGTTTTACGCGAATAACCTTCATATGGATATGTATCGTTATCGTTACCCTACGGTATATATTTTGCTGTTTTGTATGGTGTTTTATGCGTTTGACGTAAAGAATCGCATTCGTTCAACTCCTTTGTCATTGACAGAGGTTGCGCATAATCCGCTAAGACTTTTTGATTGTATGGCCGCAATTTCATACGGAATGTATCTCTATCACTCCAATTTA
>ULQL01042958.1_pt1 | contig 15533 bp, 12 predicted proteins | sample 1954411 | NCBI WGS metagenome assembly ULQL01 (sample SAMEA4835654, study PRJEB28245) | human gut metagenome | biome: gut microbiome; material: fecal sample | place: Denmark | collected 2008 | reverse complement strand
TAATCAACCGTTTACATATGGTGAATACTGTATGGGCTATTTTAATACCCGGAGCATTCAATGTATGGAATATGATTCTTGCAAGAACTTATTACCAGTCAATACCAAAGGAACTCAGGGAAGCGTCATCTATTGATGGTGCAAATGAAATCCAGCATTTTTTCAAAATTATGATTCCGGTGTGTAAACCAATCATCGCAGTACTGGCACTCTGGTCTTTTGTTGGAATGTGGAACAGCTATTTTGATGCACTGATTTATTTGAATGATGCAGATCTGCAGCCATTACAGCTTGTGCTTCGTTCCATTCTTGTACAGAATACACCACAGCCTGGAATGATCGCTGATATCCAGAGTACGGCTGAGATGGCAAAAGTAGCGGAACAGTTAAAATATGCGACTATTGTTGTGTCAAGCTTACCATTATTAATTATGTACCCATTTTTCCAGAAATATTTCGATAAAGGAATTATGGTTGGATCTGTAAAAGGTTAAAGAAGGGGGACTTCCTATATGTGTAGAAAAATAAATAGAATGTTGTCATTCGGGCTTGCACTGATCATGATGTTTAGTATAGCCGGCTGCGGAAGCAATGCACAGCCACAGGCAGAGATAGATCCGGACACTCCGGTTTCCGAAGTACAGTTTCCGTTAAAAGAAACTGAGGAATTATCCTTTATTACCAGTGCACCGGCAACCTCAACGCAGGATCCGAATGAAAGGATCATTTTTCAAAGACTTGAGGAACAGACGAATGTGCATATTAAATGGACGTGTTTTGTATCGGATCAGTTTTCTGATAAAAAAAATCTTGCATTAGCACAATTTGGCAATCTGCCGGATGGTTTGTTTAATGCCGGAATGAGTGATTACGATCTGCTTCGTTATGCAAAGCAGGGGATTATTATTCCCCTTGAAAATCTGATCGATAAATATATGCCAAATCTTCAGGCTGTATTTGAAAAATATCCGGAATACCGCACAATGTGTACCGCACCGGATGGACATATATATTCATTTCCATGGATCGAACAGCTTGGTGCCGGTAAAGAAGCCATACAGGCCATCGGAGATATCGCATATATCAATAAAAAATGGCTGGATTATCTTGGATTGGAAATACCGACAACAACGGATGAACTGGAACAGGTATTAATTGCATTCCGGGATCATGCGGATGAATTGCAGGAAGAATTTGATATTGAAGGTGATGTGATACCGATGTCCTTTATTATCAACAATGGAGATCAGGATCCCGCCATTCTGATCAATGGATTTGGAGAAGGCTATGGTGATACCGGGGATCATTTTGCAGTAACGGATGAAGGAAAGGTCATTTACACAGCTGTTCAGGAAGGATATAAAGAAGGCATTGAATGGCTGCATAAATTAGTTACAGAAGATCTTATAGATCCGGAAGCATTCACACAGGAATGGTCTACCTATGTTGCAAAAGGTAAAAACCACCGATATGGTCTTTGCTTCTCCTGGGATATCGCAAATATTGATAATAATGTTGATTATGTAATGCTCCCTGCACTTACAGGTCCGACGGGCGTGCGGAATATCACAAGACAGAACAATAGTGAGACAAGCGGATTTGACAGAGGACGTTGTGTACTTACGACCAGTTGCAGAAATACCGCACTGGCAGCAGCATGGATCGATCAGATGTATGCACCATTACAGTCTCCACAGAATAACTGGGGCAGCTATGGTGAGAAAGATTCCTTTAACATCTTTGAATTATCTACAAATGAAAAAGGTGATCCGATGTTAAAACATATGGATTTAGGCGACCAGTCTCCGGTAGAAGTCCGAGAGGCACAGTCTGTTAATGGACCGCTTGCAATTCTTAACGAATATTATGGTGAGTATGTAACACAGCCGGAAGATGCAAAATGGCGGCTTGACAATATGCATGAGACATATTTGGCAGATATGAACAGTAAATACGTTTATCCGAATGTATTTATGAGTATAGAAGACACGAATAAGGTGTCGCAATATGACACAGATATTAAAAAATATGCCGAACAGAAAAAAGCCGACTGGATTTTAAACGGCGGCATAGAAAAGGAATGGGATTCCTATCTTGAAAAAATGGAAAAATATGGATTATCAGATTATCTTTCCATTAAGCAGAAATACTTTGACAACTATCAGAAATCATTATCAGAATAATTAGGAGAGAAATAATATGAGCAATATGTTAGAAAAAGCCAGAAAATACGAGACAGAAAAAATTGCTGCTACAGATCTGCAGACAAAACCTTTATTTCATGTTTCTGCTCCAACCGGATGGATCAACGATCCAAATGGATTTTCGTTTTACGATGGACAGATACATCTGTTTTATCAATATCATCCATATAACAGGGAATGGGGACCAATGCACTGGGGGCATAGCGTTACGTGCGATATGATCCACTGGGAACAGCTTCCAGCGGCACTTGCTCCGGATGAAGAATATGATAAAGCCGGATGCTTTTCAGGAAGTGCGATCGAAGCAGATGGTAAACATGTACTTGTATATACAGGAGTAACCAGAATAAAACAGCCTGACGGAAGTGAGCAGGATCGTCAGAATCAGTGTATTGCATTTGGTGATGGAAAAGATTATCAGAAATATGACAAAAATCCTGTCATGACCGGAGAAATGCTTCCAGAGGGATGCAACAGGGTGGATTTCCGTGATCCGAAGATCTGGAAAGAAAATGATACCTATTATATGATCGTTGGCAATAAAAATGAAAATCAGATCGGACAGGTTGTGTTATGTTCAAGCAAAAATCTGACTGACTGGAAATTTGAAACAATTCTTGCTTCAAACGAAAGCGGAAAAATTGGTACAATGTGGGAGTGTCCGGACTTCTTTCAGCTGGGCAGTAAAAGAGTGCTGATCTGTTCACCGCAGGATATGAAAGCGCAGAAATATGAGTTTCATAATGGACATAACAGTGTTTATTTTCTTGGGGACTATGATGAAAAAGCACATACATTTGTAAAAGAATTGCCGCATGCACTTGATTATGGAATGGATTTTTATGCACCGCAGACAACTGAACTGCCGGACGGCAGACGTATTATGATCGCATGGATGAAATCCTGGGATGCATGTGTGATTCCAAATTCACAGGTTTGGCAGGGAATGATGACTCTGCCGAGGGAATTGGAATTAAAAGATGGTAAAATCTGGCAGACACCGGTGCGTGAAATTGAAAAGTATCATAAAAATCCATGTCGATATGATCATGCAGAAATAAATCAGGAAACAACACTGTGTGGAATTGAAGGCCGGACGATCGACCTTACCGTTTTACTGGAAGAGGATGAATTTCAAACATTTTCCATGAAACTTGCCGCAAATAAGGAATATGAAACAAGCTTTACTTATCATAAGGCTGAAAATATGCTTGAGATCGATCGCACTTATTGCGGTGTGACAAAAGATGTTGTCTGCGTGCGGAAACTGAAGATTTCAAATCCGGAAGGGCTTAAGAAAATGAGATTTATTTTGGATCGTCAGTCGATCGAACTATTCCTGAACGATGGGGAGCAGGTTGCGACAACAGCCATCTGTACGCCGTTGGAAGCGCAGGAAATCCATTTTTACAGTGACAAAAAAATACATATTAATGTTGAAAAGTATGATATAATGAGTGCAAGTGAGAAGAATGCATTTATGCATTCGGCGAACGACGAAATTATTGAGTGATGAAATCACGATATAGTAAAATTATAAAACAAAAACTACTATCAGACACGGAGGAAAAGGTATGGATGTTGTAGCTTTAGGCGAATTACTCATTGATTTTACCGAGAATGGGATCAGCAGTCAGGGAAATCCATTATTTGAGGCAAATCCGGGCGGTGCTCCATGCAACGTACTGGCAATGTTAACAAAGCTCGGACATAAGACAGCTTTTATCGGAAAAGTAGGAAATGATTTTTTTGGAAAACAGCTGGAACAGACGATTATGGAAGTCGGGATTGATGCATCAGGCTTACAGAAAGATGATGACGTACATACGACGTTAGCACTGGTACATACTTATCCGGATGGAGACAGGGATTTTTCGTTTTACAGAAATCCTGGTGCAGATATGATGCTGACAGAAGAGGAAGTCCCGGAAGAGTTGATAAAGGGAACACGAATCTTTCATTTTGGCACACTGTCCATGACACACGAAGGTGTACGAAATGCAACCCAAAAAGCACTTCGTGCTGCAAAAGAAGCTGGTGCTGTCATTTCCTTTGATCCGAATCTGCGCGAGCCGCTCTGGAACTCCTTAGATGAAGCAAAAGAACAGGTGCTTTACGGATTAGGACAGTGTGACATTTTAAAGATTTCTGATAACGAGATCCAGTGGCTGACCGGAGAAGAAGATTTCACAAAGGGTGTACATTGGATTTTTGAGAGATATCATATTCCATTGATCCTTGTATCCATGGGCAGGGAAGGAAGCCGTGCTTATTATAAAAATCTTATTGTAGAAGTGAAACCTTTTATACAGAAGAATACGATAGAGACAACCGGAGCCGGAGATACCTTCTGTGCATGTGTTCTCCATTATATTTTAGAGCATGGACTTACCAATCTTACAGAGGATGACCTGAAAGAGATGCTGACTTTTGCAAATGCAGCGGCATCCATTATCACTACACGTAAAGGTGCACTCCGCGTAATGCCGGAGCGGGAAGAGGTTGAGAAATTGTTATCCTGTTTCAATTGATACTGTGTATACAATATATGAGCGGCAGATTACCGCTCATATATTGTATAATGATGTTTTCTAAGCAACTGTACTGCTGCATCCAATGATATTCTGTCATACATTTCCAGACGTAATACTCCATCTTCAAACTCACGGTTGTGAATGATACCGATATTTTTAATACTCAGATGATTACTTGCAAGTATTGTAGCAACTGTCGCAATACCACCAGCCTCATCTAAAAGATCTAAATACAGTTCATATATTTCTTTGATCGGACCTTTGTTCGTGATCGCAATCGAATCCCTGTAATCTTTGGCGGACTGAAAATCCTGAAGCAGTGCATCTGCATCAGAAGATAAAATATCATGTTTGGTTTTCTCTAACATTTCCTCATAGGCATCGATCAGCCGCACGATCTGTTCACTGTTGGACTGGCAGATATTCTGCCACATAACAGGAGAGGAGGAAGCGATTCTGGTCAGATCTTTAAATCCCCCGGCAGCGATCGTCTTCATCGTCTCGTCTGCGTCGTCGGATTTTTTGACAAGGTTGACGAGACTGTATGCGATGATGTGCGGCAGATGACTGATGGCAGCTGTGGCATAATCGTGTAAATGATAGTCTAATACCAGGGCGACAGCACCTAACTGGGTCACCAGGGAACGAAATTCTTCTAGGCGTTCCGGTGATGTCTTCGTTGTGGGTGTCAGAATATAATATGCATTTTCCAGCAAATATTCATTTGCATTTTTTAAGCCTGTTTTTTCAGAGCCGGCCATCGGATGCCCGCCGATAAAGCAGTCCTCCATTGCGAGGGCAGTCACTTCTTCGTGAATATCTGTTTTGACACTTCCGACATCTGTGATGATACATCCGTTTTTGATATTTCCTTTTAACTGGCGCAGGTATTCGATATTTCTTTTTACCGGTGTGCACAGAAAAATATAATCGCAGTCATAAAAATCTTTGATCTCACATAAATTCTGATTGGAGATCAGATGTTCTCCGTAAGCTTCTGTAATGGTTTCCTGATGACCGGCAGTTGCGATAATGGTTACATCAGGGTAAAGTGTATGAATTTTTTTTGCAATGGACCCTCCAATCAAACCAAGTCCGATAAATCCTATTTTCTGAAACAAATCATGTTCCCCCATAAGTCATTTTTGTATATTTAGAAAGTCTTATACATCATATCCACATTTTATGAAAAAGTCAACACGTTAAAGTATAAAAGTGATTGGTTAAAGCATAAAAGCGATTAGTTATTTCATGAAAAAGGAAAACAGAACATTTTCTACGAATATGTACAAATTGTGAATATTGTGTAAACAATCAAATAAAAATTGCTAAAAATGTTCAAAATGCATACATAATATATAAACAATCCAATGATAATATAATAATAGTTAGTAAATATGAATAAATATATTGTAAAAAAGTGGAAAATTTAGTAAAATATAACCATTAACAACATTCGGTGATGACGAAACAAAATCATCAATGAAAAATGTATGGGAGGATTTGCTATGAACGTTTACACAACTGACAAAATTCGCAATGTGGTTCTCTTAGGCCATGGGGGATCCGGCAAGACAAGTCTTGTCGAGGCAATGGCTTATCTTGCAGGAATGACAACCCGTATGGGAAAAGTTGCAGACGGCAACACGATCAGTGATTACGACAAGGAAGAGACAAAACGTCTTTTCTCCATCAACACTTCCGTGATCCCGGTTGTCTGGGGCGATACGAAGATCAACATCCTTGATACACCCGGATATTTTGATTTTGTAGGGGAAGCAGAAGAGGCAGTGAGCGTGGCAGATGCGGCGATCATTGTAGTTTCCGGTAAGGCAGGGATCGAGGTCGGAACGAAGAAAGCATGGGAGATGTGCGAGAAATACAAACTTCCGAGAATGGTATTCGTAACGGATATGGATATTGACGAGGCAAGCTACCGGCAGGTTGTGGAAGATCTTCAGCAGATGTACGGCAAGCGCATCGCACCGTTCCATCTTCCGGTCAGAGAGAATGGACAGTTTGTCGGATATGTCAATGTGCTGCAGCAGAGAGCCAAGAGATGGAAAGAAGATGGAACCGTAGAAAAGTCTGATGTTCCGGATTACTCCAAAGACAACTTAAATATCTGCAGGGAAGCATTGATGGAAGCTGTCGCTGAGACGAGTGAAGAGTTTATGGAACGCTATTTTAACGGCGAAGAGTTCTCGGAGGATGAGATCCGTCAGGCACTCCGTGTGAATGTGGCAGACGGCAGCATTGTTCCGGTTCTGATGGGTTCTAACACACTAGCAAGAGGAATGTATACATTGCTGGTCGATATTGTGAAGTATCTGCCAAGTCCGGAAAAACGTTCCTGTACCGGTATCAATGCCAAGACGAATGAAGTGTACAGTGCAGATTATGATTTTGCAAAACCAAAGTCAGCTTATGTATGGAAGACGATCGTAGATCCATTTATTGGAAAATACTCCCTGATCAAAGTGAATTCAGGCGTTTTGAAAACGGATGATGTGTTATATAACCATCACAAAGATGTGGAAGAAAAAATCGGAAAACTGTATGTGCTCTGTGGAAACAAACCGGAGGAAGTAAAAGAACTTCATGCAGGTGATATCGGTGCTTTGGCAAAATTAGCAAGCCCGGCAACCACGGATTCCCTTTCCACAAAAGCAAATCCGATTTTGTATATTCGAACCTCAATCTCCACACCATATACTTACATGAGATATAAGGCAGTGAATAAGGGCGATGAGGATAAAATCTCACAGGCTCTCCAGAAACTCATGATGGAAGATCTTACACTGAAAGCGGTCAATGACAGTGAGAATGGCCAGACACTCCTCTATGGAATGGGAGACCAGCATTTGGAAGTTGCAGTCAGCAAACTTTTAAACCGCTACAAAGTGGAAGTTGAACTGAAGAAGCCTAAGATTGCATTCCGGGAAACGATCCGCAAGAAAGCAGATGTGGAGTACAAGTATAAAAAGCAGTCCGGCGGTCACGGACAATATGGACACGTCAAGATGACATTTGAACCATCCGGCGATCTGGAACAGCCATATGTATTTGAACAGACGGTTGTTGGCGGAGCAGTTCCAAAGAACTATTTCCCGGCAGTAGAAAAGGGAATTCAGGAATCCTGTCTGAAAGGTCCTGTCGCTGCATATCCGGTTGTCGGTGTGAAGGCAGTTTTATACGATGGTTCTTATCATCCGGTAGATTCCTCAGAGATGGCATTTAAAACCGCTGCAAAGCAGGCATTTAAGAAAGGCTTCTTAGAGGCTTCCCCGGTTCTCTTAGAACCGATCGCATCATTGAAAGTGGTCGTGCCGGATAAGTATACCGGAGATATTATGGGAGATCTGAACAAGCGGCGTGGACGTGTGCTTGGAATGAACCCGACAGATCATGGTTATCAGGAGATCGTTGCAGATATTCCGTATATGGAATTATTTGGCTATAACACGGATCTTCGTTCCATGACAGGTGGAAGCGGTACATATTCTTATGAGTTTTCAAGATATGAGCAGGCTCCGTCTGATATACAGGAGAAAGAGATTGCTGCAAGAGCAAGCAAAGTAGAGAAACTCGACGAGTAAAGGAGGAGATGTGGATTTATGAAGATCACAAGAAATATTTTCATAATTTTATATGCAATACTTCTTGTGATCAACGATCCACAGGTCGCACGTGCCCATACGATCGAAGGAATCGGAATCTCTCAGGCGGGTATCATTGAAAACAAACCTGTTTATGTTGATCCGTATGAAGAAACCGGTCAGAAGGCATATCATATTACCTATATTCTGAATGGAGGAGAGAACAGCATTTCCAACCGTGAGGTCTATCACGAAAAGGAACTTCCGGTGACACTGGATGTCCCGGTGAAGGAAGGTTATAATTTTGCCGGATGGTATACAGACAGCAGTTATACAAAGAAGGTGACAGAGATCACAAAGAAAAGTCCTTCTGAACTTGTTCTTTTTGCAAAATGGACAAAGACAATCGACAGTTATCTGAACGTTGAGATGTATTCTTATCACACCGGAAATCTGCTTGCGATGAACCAGAAAGAATTAAGACAGTGCAGTTATAATTTTATGGATGAATTATCCATTCCGGGAATGCCTTCCACCAGAGAAAAAGATTATGTAAACAACTATATCAACACAGCAGATATGTGCATGCAGGGACTTTGTTTTACACCGGATTACGTGATCATGACAGCATACACTGAGGATAAAAATGAACCGGGAGCCCTGATGGTATTTGACCGGGAAACCGGAGATTATCTTGTGACACTTGGAATGAAAAAAGACAGTCACCTTGGTGGTGTTGCTTTTGACGGAGAAAATTTATGGGTATGTCACTCTAATTCCAATACACTAGAGCGTATCTCCTATGAATATATCAGGCTGATCGCGGAAGATGCACCTGGTTATTGTATTGATGCATCTGCAATTTCAGACGAATATTATCTGAGAAATACACCTTCCTGCATTACCTGTTATGGTGGCCGTATCTGGGTCGCAACTTACAATAAGATGTTCCGCTCCAAAATGTATGCATACACCTATGACACACAGTTAGACAAATTGGTTGCATTGAGTAATTACAATATTCCATGCAAAGTGCAGGGAATTGCATTTGATTCACAGGGTGCCGTATACTTAAGTACATCGCTTGGAAGAAGCAATTCTTCTTACCTGAAAGTATATTCTTCTCTGATTGCATTGAACCAGAGCCCGTCAACACCATCGGTTAAGGTGGAGATGCCTCCGTGCTCCGAGGAAATCGCAATTGTGGACAATAACCTTTATGTTTTGTTTGAGTCTGCAAGCTCAAAGTATTTTGAAGGTACAGATGGCAAGGGAACCAGTGTAGCACCAATTGATAAAGTACTAAAAGTGAATGTTGCAACTATCTGGTAAGAAATTGCCAGATGGAAACATGCATCATAAAGTGTATGAGAAAGAAGCGGGCGGCCTCTATTGAGACTGTCCGCTTCTTTCTTTCATGAGCCGGATGATTTTATCTGCTTTTTCTGCTTCCTCCGGTGACATGCTCTGTTTTAATATCGAAATCATAAGTTCTGTTTCAGGCTTTGTGAACTGGATATTCTGCTTTTTGGCAGAGGAGAGCGTGCCGAGCAGAAATGGCATCATGTCTTTCATTTCGGTAGGTTTTTTACTGTTTGCAAAATTCATTAAAAAAGAAAGCTTTTCCGGTGACAGATTCTGAAATACCGGATTGGTTTTAAAAACATCATTTTCCATAGAAAATCCTCTCTGATTTTTTTTACAACAAATAAAGGCTGATGGTGTTATCCTGCAAAAATTGTTTCATAGGTTTCAAGCATGGAAAACATATTGGTCAGCATATCGATCGTCTCAAGCTCTTTTGGGGTACAGAAAGGGCGGAGGCTGTTTAAAAGTGACTGTGGGTTGTTTTCCTCTTCCGGCAGGGAGCACATGGATAAGACCTGCTCTTCCTGTGAAAAGATATGAAGCGTATTTTGAAGTTCCATATACTTTATTAATATGGCAAATTGTTTTTTTTGTGAACTTTTCATGTATGGAATTACGGTTTTTAGCATCTGGATCTCTCTCGTCTGCGTCATAGTATCGAAAGGGGTAAGTGGTGTAGCTTCGTCCATAAGAATTGCCTTTTTCTTTTATTTTATGTGCGAAAAGAAACAATATGCCAGATATGTCGCAAACGAATTTTCAAAGCATAGGATAGAGAGAGGAGGAAAAATGTCATGTTAGTGGTGGAAAATAACAGTGTTTATGAGATAGATGAAGAGTGTCTCAAAAGAAGAAGTGTGCCAGAGGAATGTGAGGTATACAAGAAGATTGTCAGAGAGCGGGAAGCGGCAAAGAACAAAGAGAAAACGGAAAAACCAAAGTAAACGACAAAAAACCACCCAGACCGTGAAGTCTGGGTGGTTTACCGGTCAGGGGAACTTTAGATTCCCCATTGATGTCTGCCTGCGATTAGCAGAAGCCGTTTCCGTTACCACATCCGCAACAGCAGAGAAGAAGTAAGATGATCCATAAGCAGTCATTTCCACCGCCACATCCGTTGTTGCCACAGAATCCGCCGTTATTACCACAGCAGCAGCTCAATAAAATGATGATCCAGAGAATAGAGTTGCATCCTCCCTCATTACATCCACATCCACCACAGTTTGTTGCAGCTAAATCACTCATGTTAAATCCTCCAAATTTTTCTTACACTGTATCTTATGGAACAGAGGAGAATGTGTTACAGTTTTTGAAAAATAAATTTTTTTTGCTATTGAGATATAAAAATGGGTTTGCTATAGTTAAGTTAATCATAACAATAAAAGTATAAAATAATGATATAGAATCACAACGTACACAGGAGGATGAGGATGGAATTTGTAATGATCGTAGAGCCGGATGAGGTGGGGAGAAAAAGACTTGAGGCAGTTTTCCAGACAGAAAAGCCTTCTTTTTCTTATCAGATTACAGGGAGACCGGAGGAGGCACTGGATATATTAGAACATCAGAAAACAGATGTTTTAGTATGTGAGACGAGTCTTTCCGTACTCAGTGGAAGAGAATTTTTCACCATGGCAAAAATGATCTCGCCGGATACGGTCCGTGTGGCAATGACGAGTGCAGAGCATGTAAAAGACATCCTCTCTTTTCTGAATGAATGTGATATCTACAAATTGATCATGAAACCGTGTGCGTCATTTGCTGATTTTATCGAACCGGTGAATGCGGCATTGGAGTATCACCGTCTGAAAAAACAGGCAGAATCAGATCTTGAGCAGGCAAATATGAATCTCTTTTTCTCGGAGAAGGATTTTGAGAGAATTGAAGAGAGACAAAAGGAGAATGTCATGCTCTATAAGCAGGCAGCAGAGGTTGTCATGACGATGCTGAAGCAGCATTTGACGATAGGGCAAATGGATTCCGTGGGAGAATACATGATGGAACATTATCTGAGGGATCTGCTCGGATATTATCTGGAGACAATGATCCATGAAAATGGTAATTATTTGATGGGGTATAACCGGTTAAAAAATGAATTTCATCATGAGGATGCCGGACAGAGTTTCCATATGATAAAGAAAGAAGACTGTGAGATCCCACCGGAGATTTTCCGGAAGATTCTTTTTCTCCTGATGATACTCACAAAAGCATGCAGGCAGATTCTGGGTAAATATGCTGTTTCGGTTACCATGGAGACGGCATCTGAAAAGTTTTTTGTGGTACGTTTCAGTTGTGACTATTCGCAGAATCTCGATAAAAATGGACAGATCATTTACACCGGAGAGAATCAGGAATGTCACAAAGATATTATGGATCTGACAGAAAAAATTACGGACAGTATCGTATATCGTACCGTTTCTCTGGAAAAAGAAAACAGATATATCTTAAACTGCGCGATTGAGCGCAGTCATCATGAGGCGGATTCATGACCATAGAACAGACCATAACTAAACGTTATAATAAATATAATATATTATGCATTGACAAATAGCAGCAAGAGTGTCTAAAATAAAGAAAGTATAATTGTATACAATTATGCATGTAAAAATAGTCAAATATTTTGCATATATATCCGTTTACTATAAGGAGGATGTTATGAGAGAAGTAATCATGAATCAAAAGACAAATCTATTGCAGTTAGAAGAACATTTCTACCAGTTAGTGGATGTGGAGGAACCAAATGTATTCCACAATCTGTTTCCTTATGATGAGATTCCTAAGATTGCGTTTAATGACCGTATCGTGCCGCATAATATGCCGGAAAATATCTGGATCACAGATACGACATTCCGTGATGGACAGCAGTCAAGGGCTCCTTATACAACGGAACAGATCGTGACCATTTACGATTATTTACATAAATTAGGCGGACCAAAAGGTCTGATCCGCCAGAGCGAATTTTTCTTATACAGTAAAAAAGACCGCGATGCCGTATACAAATGTCTGGAACGCGGTTATAAATTTCCGGAAGTTACAAGCTGGATCCGTGCGAGCAAACAGGACTTCCAGTTAGTCAAAGATATCGGACTTCGTGAGACAGGTATTCTGGTAAGCTGTTCCGATTATCATATTTTCTATAAAATGAAAATGACAAGGCGTGAGGTTATGAACCTCTACTTAAGTGTGATCCGTGAATGTTTAGAGACAGGCATCAGTCCAAGATGTCATCTCGAAGATATCACAAGATCCGATATTTATGGATTTGTGATCCCATTCTGTGTCGAGCTGATGAAACTGATGGATGAATATAAGATACCGATCAAGATCCGTGCCTGTGATACGATGGGTTATGGTGTCAATTTCCCTGGTGCCGTAATTCCGCGAAGCGTACCGGGAATCATTTATGGACTTACCACACATGCAGGTGTCCCGTCTGAATTGATCGAATGGCATGGACACAATGACTTTTATAAGGCAGTCAACAACTCTACTACTGCATGGCTTTACGGTGCAAGCGGTGTCAACTGCTCTCTGTTTGGTATCGGAGAGAGAACCGGAAATACACCTCTGGAAGCAATGGTATTTGAGTATGCACAGTTAAAGGGAACCTTAGACGGCATGGACACAACTGTGATCACAGAGCTGGCAGAGTATTTTGAAAAAGAATTAGGCTATGTGCAGCCAAGCCGCACACCGTTTGTCGGAAGAAACTTTAATGTCACAAGAGCCGGTATCCATGCAGACGGTCTGTTGAAAAATGAGGAAATTTACAACATTTTTGATACGGGAAAATTTTTAAACAGACCACCACTTGTATCCGTATCCAATACATCCGGTCTGGCAGGAATTGCATTATGGATCAATTCTTATTATCATCTGCCAAAGGAAAAAGGCGTCGATAAGAATTCAGAACTTGTCAAGATGGTAAAAGTATGGGTAGACAAGCAGTATGAGGAAGGCCGTGTGACCGTTTTGACAGACAATGAGTTGGTAGAAGAGATCGGTAAGTGCTGTAAGAAATTAAAGATAGATACTTTGGAGAGATAATTATGGGAGAAGACAATTACTCCTTGGGTTCGAGAGTCTTTCATATGATAAGGGAGAACATTCTTTCCGGCAAATATGAGAGAGATGAGGAACTGAAGGAGAAATCAATTGGTGAGGAACTCGGCGTCAGCAGAACCCCTGTGAGGGAGGCACTGCGTCAGCTGGAACTCGAAGGTCTGGTCACGATCATTCCCAATAAAGGCGCTTATGTGGTTGGCATATCCCAGAAAGATATCAAAGATATTTATGAGATCAGAAGCCGTCTGGAAGGATTGTGTGCTAAGTGGGCTGCGGAGAATATCACGAAAGAACAGTTGGATGAGTTGGAGGAAAATATTTTTTTGTCTGACTTTCATGCAACAAAAGGAAACGCAGAACAGATGGTTGAGCTGGACAATAAGTTCCACGAGATTTTATATACCGCAAGTGGCAGTCGGGAATTACGGCATGTGCTTTCCGATTTTCATCACTATGCCCAGCGCGTCAGAAAGATCACTCTTTCCGATAAGAACAGGGCAGTGGATTCGAATAATGAACACCGCAGGATTGTGGAGGCATTAAAACAGCATGATGCACAACTGGCAGAAAAGCTTGCAAACCAGCATATTATGAAGACCATTGAGAATATGGATCACTATGGCTGGGATAATTTGTTAAAAAAGTAACATTTGTGAGATTCATGAAAACAAGGCAGAAAGGAAAAATAAGCGATGGAAAAAATTAAAATGACAACCCCATTAGTAGAGATGGACGGAGATGAGATGACCAGAATTCTCTGGAAGATGATCAAAGATGAATTATTAACCCCTTTTATCGACCTTAAAACCGATTATTATGATCTGGGATTAGAGTATCGTAACGAGACAGACGATCAGGTTACAATCGATTCCGCAAATGCAACAAAGAAATACGGTGTTGCCGTAAAATGTGCAACGATCACTCCAAATGCAGCACGTGTCAAAGAGTATAATTTAAAAGAAATGTGGAAGAGTCCGAACGGAACGATCCGTGCAATCTTAGATGGAACAGTTTTCCGTGCACCAATCGTTGTAAAAGGAATTGAACCGTGTGTGAAAAACTGGAAGAAACCGATCACAATCGCACGTCATGCTTATGGTGATGTTTACAAAGCATCTGAGATGAAAATCCCGGGACCTGGCAAATGTGAGCTTGTATACACTGCTGAGGATGGAACAGAGACGAGAGAACTGATCCATAATTTCACAGGAGCGGGTGTGGTACAGGGACAGCACAATCTGTGCAATTCCATTGAAAGTTTTGCAAAAAGCTGCTTCAACTATGCTTTGGATACAAAACAGGATCTGTGGTTTGCAACCAAAGACACCATTTCAAAAAAATATGACCATACGTTCAAAGACATTTTTCAGGAAATTTTTGATGCGGAATACAAAGAAAAATTTGAAGAGGCTGGAATCACCTATTTCTATACATTGATCGATGATGCGGTTGCACGTGTCATGAAATCGGAGGGCGGCTATATCTGGGCTTGTAAAAACTATGACGGGGATGTCATGAGCGATATGGTATCGAGTGCATTTGGTTCCCTTGCAATGATGACTTCCGTGCTTGTCTCTCCACAGGGATATTATGAGTATGAGGCTGCACATGGAACCGTACAGCGCCATTATTACAAACATTTAAAGGGTGAGGAGACATCCACAAACTCTGTCGCAACGATTTTTGCATGGACAGGAGCCTTGAGAAAACGTGGCGAGATCGATGGCATCAAAGAATTGCAGGATTTTGCAGATAAATTAGAA
>ULQL01040386.1_pt1 | contig 15931 bp, 21 predicted proteins | sample 1954411 | NCBI WGS metagenome assembly ULQL01 (sample SAMEA4835654, study PRJEB28245) | human gut metagenome | biome: gut microbiome; material: fecal sample | place: Denmark | collected 2008 | reverse complement strand
CTACACGTCCTCGACGAGAATTAAGATTGGGATATGCCAAGTCGATACTGTCGCCGGGTTCTGCAATCTGATATCCCGATTTTGTAAACGATTTGATGGGAAGATACCCTACAGAGTAAAGTCCTGTATTCCCGGAAAACCCGCCTCCGCTACTTGTCAGCGTACAGCTCAGCCCGTCCTCATCGTAGACTCTGTCTCCCTGTCTGCCACCGAGCTTTTGAATAATAGTTTTTGGATTTGCGTCGGTGAAAGATAGTATTTCTCCGGCGGATCTTTCTCCAAGACAGCAGATAAGAAACACTCTTTTTCGGGATTGGGGAACGCCAAAATCTGCGCTGTTAAGAACCTGCCATGCGACATCGTACCCCAACTCCGAAAGCGTACCGAGGATGGTCGCAAACGTCCTGCCGCTGTCGTGAGATAGCAGTCCGGGAACGTTTTCAAGGAGCAGATACTTAGGTCTTTTAACTCGGGCAATCCGAGCGATTTCAAAGAACAGCGTTCCCCTGGCATCTTCAAATCCCCCTCGCTTTCCAGCGATTGAAAAGCTTTGACAAGGAAATCCTCCGCAAATAAGGTCGATATCCGGCAAGTCTTCGGGGATAATCTTTCTTGCGTCTTCAAAAAACAGTTCTCCTTTCGTGTCATAAATTGCTTCATAGGCTTTTCGAGCGTAGGGATCAATCTCGCAAAAGCCTATGGGCATAAAAAAATCGCCGAAATGTGAAAGGCCTGCTCTGAAGCCCCCGATTCCGGCGAACATGTCTAAATATTTTATTTTGTTTGTCAGGTAGTATACCTCCTGTCTCATATTTAACGTGGGGCAAATAAGCTACTTTCCAGCTTTATAAAGCCTGTTTTCAAACCCTTCATTTTTGCGAAGCTCTGATATGAACTCATATTTAAATTGCATATCATTGCAATACGCAAATTCACCATTACATATTTCAAGAAAAGGTGTTCCGTCTTCTTCGGCTATAATACCACCGTCATGTGTGATAATAAAGTCAGCTACTTCTTTCACGCTTTTAAGTTGAACACCTTCGGTTGCAATTTCGGAATAACCGTAGAGGACTTCGTACATCATATCTGTTTTCATCCCCTCCAATCCATACCGAATAGTTCATCAGGAGAATAATTGCAGGTGAAGTCAACTGATTCAATACTGTTGCAATGATCCAAAAGAAAACGGACATCATCATGCATACGGAGATTTAGATAGGCTACTTCTTCTATGGGAACTTTGAGGATTTCGCCTTCACCGTAAAGATAGGCTTCAGCGTGTACACTGAGCTCTGTGTCTTCCTCTATGCTATCAATAAAATCTTTGAACTTTTTGTAGTGGTCGAGGCCATCAAACTCTCTCGGAATACCCCCGACAAGAAATTCAGTTTTATTGTCGTTGAGAGTTAATACTCGAACATAAGAAAATAGAAGAGCCATCACATGCTACCTATCATCATGCGTTGGGTTTCAAGGCGTTTTGTAAACTCATCTTCGTTATCGATGAAATAATCATCGCAGGAATTCCAGAGACTGACATATATCTCGCCCAATTGATAACCGCCGTCAATCCTGATCTCATGTTGTTCAAAGCTTTCTCCAAGACCGTCTGAATTTTGACCTTTGATCCACTCTTTGAGTTCTTGCTCCTGTTCAGCAGACAGCGTCCCTACGGTTTCAACTGTAATGCATCCGAACAGTTCATTGTTGCGTATGCAAAAATCCCATACCACAGAACGCAACTTCATACGAAGCGAATTATTTCCACTGTAATAGTCTGCCATGTTATCTCCGTCCTCGGCATTGAACTCTCGCATCTTTTGGCGAATCTTATCGGCATATCGAGCAGCAAAACATCCGTCTTCTTTATATCCATCTTCGTCAAGGTCACCCCATCTGTTTCTCACATAGAGTGTTACCGCAAGCGGACAGTAGAGTTTTGTGATTATAGTTGGTTCAACGGAACTGTCAATGAAGTGCCTGACATCGTCAATGGTTTCCGGTCGCTCGCTTGCGATCTTGTCCATGACCTCGATTTTCTGTGCATAAGGCATCGCTTCAAGCGATTCAATTTCGGAGTTCAGTCGTGCAAGAGATATCACTTGCGTTTGGGCGATTTCTGCAATGTTGCGTTCGGCAATGCCTGTCGTTTCAAGCGAAACGGAAATATCATTTTTCTTTTCACCATTGCATAGCAGGTCATATTCACTTAAGTGATCCTCGCCAAGGTAGGAGAGCACACCTGCCAACTGAATACTGTTGAACGGGAGATGAATTGAGGCTGTTTTTTCACTGTTTGAAATGTTTGCAATCATCTGTTTTTCTTCCTTTCTGCAATAAAAAAGCCAAATGATTGGTTTGCAATCATTTGGCTATGTATTCACAGAGAAAAAATATTATGTTTTTTATATAGTTTTAAATCATTTAATCATATCAACATGATAAGAATTTCATTTGTAAAACCAAGAACATTCATCTTTTTACAGCCTAACTTTAATATTACTCGAACAATAAAAATCCTTCCATGCCGCTCCAAGTTGATATCGGTATGGAAGGCTTAGATATATTATTTTTACCGGAACTACTCAGTTATGTACTTTTGGATTATGTCAATTTATCCTACATATCCGCAATAACTGCAATGTTGAACTTCTGAATATTCACCACAATTTGTACATATAAACCATTGTTGCCACATCCATCCTGTTTGTTTACAATTCGGGCATTCAGTCTCCGGCATTCCGTTTCCGGGTTGTCCCAATGAACTCCAACAATATTCTCTACATATAGGACATTCGTACTGTGGATCACTTTTTCCTCTCTCACTGTATACATCACAATGAGAATGATCATGACCTGATATTTCAATATTTGCAGCAAGTATTGCCATACTGAAACTTGCAACAATAACTATGGAAAGCACTACGCACAAAATTCTTTTAAATATATTTTTCATGTTTAATCGTTCCTCCTGTATAACTATTAAATTTTATTTTTAAATATTTATCCCGGTAAAAATCAATACCATTGTTTAATTACATTGTCACGGGCAAGTATCATATTTTGTCATAGTATGACTCTCAGCGGCAGTACCGCGATATGCAGTTCCCTCAAATACCGCTTTATATTGTACTCCACTTTCCGCGACGAAATCGACGCTTAAAGCAAGAGTACGCGTTGTACTCTTATATGCGGAATCTACATAGATCCAATCGTCTCCGACAAGCTTGTACACTGTAACAGTGCCTTCACACTTTGTAACACCGGATTGTTTTGCCATACTTCCTGTGGCATTGCCTTCATTACCGTAAAAAGAAATTACTAAGTCCATATCTGAAATGTTATCCCATAGCGGTGTAACGCTTGGCGGAGTTGCCGCGAAACACGGAATAATAAAAATTGATAAGAGTGCAGCGCAGACTAAAAGACAGGAAATAAATTTGCTCATTTTTTTCATATTTGATACCTCTTTAATTTTTACTTTACTCCATGTAACAAATAAAGCACCGAAAAAGTTACAGATTTTTCAGTGCTTTTTTCAATTTAGTCAAAATTCAACAAAATAAACTTATTTTAATTTTTTATCATTTTACGCTTCGTGCTATCATTATCAATATTTCGGAATCAATACCATAGCCTGTTAGAGTATATGTATACTCTCCGTCGTTCCATATTATCTTTATATTGTCGTTTTTCTCATATGTAAACAAAACTCCCGTAAAATTTCCATTCTTGATATCTTCTCTCTTAGCAGTTTCGTCATCCACATTTATTTCACCCTTGCCCAACAAAGATTGCCTAAACATCAGACATAGATCATCTCCGACATAATATTCCGCAATATACGAAGATTTATTTTGGACAATCACCTCTTCCTCAGCACCGGTCGGCAACAGTGCAGGCTTTCTGATATCTTCAATTATCGTGGGAGGCGTTGACGGTATATTCGGTTTATATTCAACAGAGATATATTTATCATACCATTCCACAACAGCATTCCATACAGCGCTTCTTACGGCGGACACGCTCATCATCGCCGTGAACATAACAGATATTATAACAAGTGCAACAACAGCCACACGCGAGAGCACTCTGCGGACTTTTGTCATATTTTTTCTCGAATCCCCACACTCCTTTTTTATGAGTTTTTTTATCTTCCCATCAATCATATCGCTCAGAACAACGTCCGATGTATCCAAACTTTCAAATATTTCCACATCATCGTTTTTGGCTTCCAATTCCGCCATTGCAATTAAATAATCAAATTTATCATTTTTTTCGAAGCTCATTTAACTCATCCCTCCTTGTTTTTAACAGGATAGCCTTGGCACGATGTAACCTTACTTTAACGACATTCTCCGAAACACCGAGCAATTTTGCTATTTCGGAATTTGACATCCACATTTGATATCTCAAATAAAGTACATCCTGATAAATTACATCAAGTTCCGATATCAATTCGGACAATCGCTTTTTATTTTCTTCCGTGATCAATATATCATCAAAATTCTCTGCATCATCTGCTATCTCGATCTCTGTTTCCTCTTCGTCAAAATCATGACTATTTAGATTTATATACATACTGACCTCAAAAGATCGCCTTTTCTTTTCGCGATTATAAATATTGATTGCAGCATTTCGTGTACACTTTACCAAAAGGTTTATAAAATGATTTTTGTCAGATAATTTGAAGCGTTCCAAATTATTTATCACTATATTTATCACATCATGTACACATTCTTCCGCCTATCTTCTTTTTTCAAAATATTAAAGGCTACACAGTATATCTTCTTCCTGTATTTTATGTATATATCTTCAACAAATCTTCTGTCGTTTTCATTGTTTATAGCTAAAATTATTGGCAACATATGAAATGCACTTCTCCTATATAACTTTTAACAAATTCCGAAGTATTTTACCATATATTTATCTTAAAGGCAAGAATTAAGATAAAAAATGTATTTTTTTGTCGTTTTTTGTCATTTGAATAAATATAATATATTATTCAAAATGATTTTATTGAAAGTTATATAAATATAAAACGTCTTAAATTTCTATTCCTACAACCGCTTCGGGAAGATATGTATGGGATAATGAAACAATTTTATTTGCAAAATAAAAAAGACTTTTTCCACTGCATCAAAAATATTATAATTTATATGTACCTACGGTTATCGGCTTAAAACCGCAGGAAAAATCTTAACCTTCAAAATCTCGCTCGACAAGAGGTTCACCTTTTTCATCAGATACTGAAAAAGTGGTATAGTAAGGTCTTAATCGGCTTGTTCCATTTTGATAATTTGATCTATGTTGTTTGGGATTGTTAACTGTGGAATGTGTGGTAGATAACATTACTACTTTCCTTATGTGAATTGTCATACGTTTTCCATTGGATTGCCTTTGAAGTTGACTGATTGCTTTCATTGTAAAACTCCTTCTTGTTTTTCATAGCATTGCTATGTAAACAAATGAAAAAGACATTCAATTTTTTAAAATTTTTAAATAGGTGAATATACAAAATGTTATTTATTATTGCTATTATATTTATAAACGCATATGATTCAGAGTGTTGTTCGAAAAAATCCCGCTTTTGGGGGCCTTGATTTTTTTGGTGAGATAATTACCATTTTTTTGCAAATTCTAATGCGAGTTCTAAGATTTTCTATTAAATATTTTTCACAATTCGCAAAAAAAGCACACGACTCAAAAACCCAGATTCGACAAGGATTTTTGCATTTGATGTGTGAAAAAATCTGTATTTATCGCTGTTTGGGACTTCCTTTAAGTTACAATACCTTCCGTCAAATTCCGTTAACTACTGTTTTGATTTTACGCCTCGAAATCAGTTGAACCGCAAGGTTCCGTGGGTTCGAATCCCACCGTCTCCGCCAACGGAAAAGCCAATAAACAAGCGGGTTTGCTGGCTTTTCTCTTTTTTTGTCATCATCTCAAAATCACCCCGAAAATCGCTGTTCTTTCCATAGTTTTGGAAAGAACAGATTTTGTTTTTTACGGCTCGCTTTTTTCATTGTTTGTCTGCCATTTGCTTTCAAAACCACCTGCTCCCGGAAGCACGATTCCGTTCTCCATTGCCTGTGCTGAGGACAGCTTGGAAGAATAGTCCAAGTGAGCGTAGATATTAGCTGTGGTACTGAAATCCGAATGACCGAGCCAGTCCTGAATTTGCTTCAGCGGTACGCCGTTGGCAAGCAGAAGCGATGCACAACTGTGACGCAGATCGTGGAAACGCATCTTTTTCAGCCCGTGACGCTCAATGTATTTCGGAAAACCTGATGTGAGCGCTTCCGGGTTCATTCGTTCGCCCATTTCGTCAACGAATACATAACCGTCATACTGATAGTTGTAGCAGTTGCCGCACACCTTTTTGTTCAGTTCCTGCGCCGCTTTGACCTCTGAGAAATACTCTTTGAAAGTCCCCACGAGTGGCAATGTTCGCATACTGGATTTGGTCTTGGCAGATTCCTGCTCAATGATCTTCGTCTTGCCGTCCACCTGCACGGTGGTTACGGTGCGCTTAATCGTCAGCGTTCCACGCTCAAAGTCAATGGCATCCCATTTCAACCCCAGCACCTCTCCACGGCGCAAACCGTAAAAAGAGGCGACCAGTACGGGCAGCTCATACTTTGTGCCTTTTAAGACCTCGAAAAGCTTCTGCAACTCTGCCGCATCTAAAAAGGTCGGCTGAAAGTCATTCTTTTTCGGGCGGTCAACCTTCATCGCCACGTTCTGAACCACGAGGTCTGTTTTCATCGCATATTTCAACGCCTGATGAATAACGGCGTGGTAGTGAATGACGGAGTTCGGCTTGACCTTTTTTAGTTTTTCAGAATAAAACTGCTGAATGTGCCGTGCCTCCAGTCCTTTCAGCGTAACACCTTTTTGACGGAAATACGGTTCAAGTGTTTGCTTTACGATTGTTTCATACGAACCGAAAGTTGCCTGCTTAACCCGCACCTTAACGATGTCAAGCCATTCGACGAGATAATCGGCAAACAGCATATCCGAGCAAAGCTCACCAACCTCGACGGGCGGCTCATAAGTGCTTCGGATTCGTGCCAACTCCGCCTCTGCTTTTCTTTTGTTTCCCTTTTCGGGAAGTCCGGTGGATACATACTTGATGTGCCGTTTTCCTTTTTTGTCATAATAACTTAGCACCACATAATAGTATCCTTTTTTAACTTGTAAGTGTCCTGAAATCACTTTTAATAACTCCTTTCTTTGCTTTACACAGAACAGACTTACACCGACGGGAACATTATATCCCGTCGGTGTAGTTCTTTCCATTGTGCGATTGTCGGTTTTGAACCTCTTTAGTACAACTTAACGGGCACCACGGTTGCGTTCTCGCTGTCGCTTCAAAAGTTCCAAACCTTTTACGATGTCCCGACGTATCTGTTCGTCCGTATAACTCGACGGGAAAAACTTGCTGATCTCGTCCCGCTTCAATTTGATCTGTTCCTGCTGATTCGGTTTTTCTTCCGCCATTACGGTGTAAATCAAATCCGTAGTCAGAAATCCGTCCTGCGCCATTTTCTTTAAGCGTATCGTCTGAGCGTGGGAGGGGGTGCAGTCATTCAGTGCCATTGCATAAAGCAGCACCTTTTGTTCATACGAATCTAAGTACGAGATTTCCACGGCGGGATTTAAGGCGATTTTGTTTTCATCCACCATAGCAAGCAGTTCGGGGATCAAGTATGTCAGGCGGATATATCTGCGTACTTGGTCTTTGCTTTCTCCTGCATCATCGGCTACCTTTTCTACGCTTAACAACTTCTCTGCAACTTGCACAGAAGCTTTACCCTGATGTTTTATCGCATCTAATTTCATCTTGTAAGCGAACGCTTTTTCGCTGGGCAAAATCGTTTCTCTTTGCAGGTTGGCGTCCACCATTGCGATGACTGCTTCATCGTCGGTCATTTCACGCACGATGACGGGCATTGTTTCCAGTTCCAACACCTGACACGCCGCAAGCCGTCTATGCCCGGAGATCAGCTCATAGCCGCCGTCAGGCAACGGTCGTGCAAGTCCCGGCGTGATAGTACCCACCTTGCGGATACTTTCAATCATTCGATCCATTTCTTCGCCTTTCATAATCTTGAACGGATGATCCTTGAACGGGTGCAGTTCATTGAGCGGAATTTCTTTCACCCGCTCCAGTTTTGCATCGTCACGCTCTGCCTGCGAGGAAAACAGATCATCCAAAGTCGGCAGTGTAAAATCAGATTTTCTTTTTGTCATTATAATCACATCTCCTTTTTATTCCCATTTGAGTTTGCTCTGATCGGGAAGCAGCACGGCTTTCTCGATCTCATTTTGAATTTGATGCCAGCGCAAAGCTTCGCTTTCCAGCATTGGTACATCAATAAAGCCGAGTGCGTTTGCTTTTGCGGCAAGCTGGTTGATATTGTTTCCGATGGCGGACAACTCTCGCATCACATCATAGAAGCGACCGTCCGGCTTTTCTTTCGGCTCATAGCCACGGAGAAGCAGACGGATGACCGCCGTTTCCGTCAGCCCGGCAAGCCGAGCTTTTCGCTTTAATTCTGCGGCGTCGCTCGGCGACAGCCAAAATTGTTTCTTGATTCTTGTATTCATAAAATTTTTCCTTTCATTTTGAGGTTTTAGGGTGCGCCCTAACGAGGTATTTGCACTTTGGGAGTGTAAATACACTGCTCGTTAAGACGATGCAGTGATACTGTTGGCACTCTTGGGAGTGAAAACAGTCTGCTCGTTAAGATAGCGCAGATATATTTCTTATCTGCTGATTTCCTTTAAGATTTGGTCGAGCCTGCGGACAATTTCTTCTTTTTCGGTGTGTTCAATATCCTCTTTCAGAGCATTTACCATCCGAAAAACACGGTATTCTTTTTCCGTTACCGCCGCTTTTATCTCTTTTCCGAGTCCCAATCGTCGTAAATATTCCGACAAAGATAGAGAGCAGAAGCTTGCGTTTTGCAGAAGCTTTGCTTTCTCTTGCTCGGTTACACGAACGTTAATGCCGAATGTTTTGCTGCGCATTTTCTCACCTCCCTTCGCCGCCAATGACAGCAATGACGGTTATGACGGACTTTTTGCTATATAGAGATATTGCCGTCATTTTCGTCACCGCCGTCACTATTGATGAATTTGATAAGTCTGTTCTTGCCCGTGCGTTTCGTTCGGTATTCGATGCCGAACGGCTCCAACGCTTCGCACGAAAACTGACCTAAGTACTTCGTTACCACATTCGGCGTAGTTTCCGTTTCTTCCATTTCGGTAAGTAACTGTGTCGCCGTGCCGACCCATTCAGAACGGTCTTTCATAAAATCAACCACCCGAAAAAGAAATGCCGGTATTTCGGCTTGCTGAATTTCCGTACTGTTTTTGCGCTCCACAAGCTCCCATTTCAGGTCATTAAACTGCAAGGTCAGCTTCTGATATTCCACGTCACGACCGCTGATAAGAAGCGCTGCCTTGTTGTCGTTACGCTTTCGTTTCAGCACATAGTTGGTGTCTGCCGCACCGATAATGCCCGTCGAACCGCTCACCTCATTAAACGGATCGTCGCCGTCCTTCATCTTTCGCAGATGATGAACAAGAATGATGGCTATGTTGTATTCATCGGCAATGCGCTTGATCGAGGAAATATCATCGTAGTCATTTCCGTACATTCCGGCTTTTCCGCTGCTGCCTTTGGAGTCCCTGACCTTCTGCAAGGTGTCGATGATGATCAGCTTTGTTTTCGGATTGTCTTTCAGAAAGTCGGTGATCTGTAATTCCAACCCTCCGCCGATCAGACCGCACATAACGGCGAAATAAAGGTTGCTCGGTGCGTTGTCGGTCAGACTGTAAAGTCTGTCTTTGATACGTCTTTGCGTGTCTTCTAAGCAGAGATAAAGCACATCGCATTGCTGCGTCGGGATGTCCCATAACGGCAAACCCTGCGATACCTGAAGCCCAAGCCACAGCATCAGCCAGCTTTTGCCGATCTTGCTTGCGCCGCTGATGACGTTTACGCCCTGCGGAATCAAGCCGTCAACGACAAACATTGTTTTGTTCATTGGTGTGGATAACAGCGTTTCTGCATCCACGGTTTTCAATTTGTAATCCATTATTTTTCTCCTTTCGTTTTTGTGTGGACTGTTAGAAAGCCGAAAACGGGGTGTCGAATACATTTACTCGTGTTACCTCTTTTCGGTCGCAAAAAGCCTTGATATAAAGGCACTTTCAAGCCCTTATCTGTCCACACGGCGGCGTTTTTGCTCGCTTTCTGTTTTCTGTCTGCGGTGTATTTTCCTTGCAAAAACCGAGCAGTATTTCTGTCTGTTTGAGTTCGGAACAAAGGCTTGTCCGCAGTTTACGCAAAGCACCGTGCGCTCGTTATAGATGTCGGCACATAGCGCTTTGTCGGCGGGTAACACCGCCCTGCGGAAGTATTTGCAAAGCAATGAAAACGAAATCGTCTGCGGACAAACGCAGGGTTCTCCGTCATCCAGCAATAAGCAATTCCCCTCATCGTAGTTTGCACAAAGCTTTCGTATCAGTCGGTTACACCGCTTTCGCTGTGCCGGTGTCAGTCGTATCAGCTTGTCCATTCGGCTTTACCTCCTCTCCGATCACATAGTTGATAACGCTCACTTTCGGAATTTTCAGCGACCTTCCGATCTTCACCGCCTGTACCTCGCCGTAGTCGATTAACTTGTAGGCAAGGTGTCGACTGATGCCGAGCATTTTCTGAAGTTGGTTTACGGTTACGATGTCCGGGTAGTCCGGAAACATCATTTTATAGAGCTCTCTAAGCTCTGTTTTTCTCATTTCACATACCTCCTTTTGAGAAAATCCAGCCGCACCGTAATGCGGCTATGTACCTTGAAACGGCATAAAGAGAGGTGAACTTTATGCCGTTTCTTACCGTTTCACCCGAATGTCGTTTTTGTATGCCTGCCCCGGAATCTCACCACGGCGTCGCCTCGCTCGCTTCTTTTCGGAAGGTTATGGCAAGGTCATATCTCATTCGGACGGTTATTCAGTTGTCAAAAATCAAGAGAAGTTTTATCCTTTTCGGATCTCTAACCCCCTCACTTATTCCTACTGGAGTCGGTATCTCTTTGGGGCCTATTTTTAAAAATTTTTTCTACAAAAATGAAAAACTGCCGAAAAGCCTTGTAAATAGGGCGTTTCCGACAGATAAAAATTTTTTATGGTTTATTGAAAAATGGGCTAAAATCTGATATAATGATAAAAAGGTCAACTTATTATATGACGGTGAGATTATGGATTTTTCAAACGCAACAGTAATAATTAAACAGTTTTTAAGTGGAAAACACGAATACAATCAGGCGGCATTTATTTCCGGGATACCGGGAATGGGAAAGACCTACGCTGCCTTAAATTTCTGCGCCCAAAACAAGGATAGTCTGTATTTCTCATTCAAAAATATTGATTCATCATTTGCTTTGCGTGTATTTTGCGATGCTTATCCTGACGTATTCGGCATTTGCTCTGACTGGCACGGTTTCTTTGATAAACTGAAAATATACGGAAAAGAAAAACGCCCCACTGTCCTTTTTGACAATGCGGGCGAAAGAAATGATAAAGATGAATTCTATTCGGAACTGCGTTCGTTTTTAGAAAACAATACCGATACGGCAATTATTATGCTCGGCAGACCGTGGGAGCAAATAGACATACCCTGCAATGAATATGTTTTACAACCTATTTCAACGCAGGAAATTGCTGATCTTTTTTCAGTAAGTGATGTTGATGCCGTTAATATTTACTGCTTAACATCGGGTATGCCGGCATTGCTGGCTCTTTACAATACGTCACTATCATTTGAGGAAAATGCAAAGGCAATGCTGAATACACATTCTGTTTTTTATCGGCTTGTGATTGACTGGATGCGTGAATGTTTCCGAACCCCCGAAACCTATAACACTCTGCTTTATGCTATGGCAAACGGCAATAACAGAGTAAGTGAACTTGCAAAGTTTTCGGGATATCCGAAAAACAAATGCGATAAATACATAAAAGCTCTATGTGAATATGGATTAGTTTGTAAGGTCCCCGGCAAGAACGGTCATACGAAATACTATCCGACGAACAGTTATTTATCCCTATGGTATAAAGTATTGCTGACCGCTATGCCAAATGGTGACGGCAACTTCGATGAAGAAGTATATAAACGATTTATGCAGCATTTCAGTAGTACGGTGCTTTCAGATTTTTATAAATCTGTGTGCTATTACTGGGTGGAACAAAATCTGCAATCCGACTTTGTAGAACGTGTTGACACAAAGGATGAAGCATATCGAGATATCAAAATTGGAGATATAACCTTTGGCTTTGTTTTCAACAATCGCAGTCATATCTATGTTTATTTTGATACGGTATTTGGCAATAACCTGAATCGTAAACTGTGGGATGAAATCGAAAAGGTCACAACGAAAGACCATCCGTTTTATGAAAATGAGTACTATGTCTTAACCGTAAACCGTGTGCCGGATAGTTATTGGAAGTTAAGCAAGACTTATGACAACGTACATATCGTTTCACCGAAAATGCTTTTTTCAACTTTTAATGAGAACTACAAGAAAATAAAACGACCACGTTTTGTCCCGTCGTTTGTATAGCAACGATAAAGAAATGTAAGGCAGAGAGCGTCGCCCTCTGCCTTATGTTATATTAAGTTATGATTTTTCCGTGTCAACCCCTTATAAACCCACGTTAAACCTTGATTTATTTCAAAAAATGTGATATACTATATTATGTAAATCTGTACTCTCGTGAAAAGGAGCTTCACAATGGATAATAATCTCGAACGCTGGTATTCAATGAAAGAGATAATGGAATATTTAGGCGTTAGCCGTGATACGGTTCTCGACTGGATCGAGCGTCGTAATATGCCCGCCGCAAAGATCGGCAGACTGTGGAAATTCAAAATCAGCGAAGTAGATGCTTGGATGAAATCCGGCATTGCGGCTGATAAGTGATCGGTGAAATTATGAATTTTATAAGCTCATATAAAACGCTTGAAAAGCTGTGCAGCGATATTTACGGAGATAATCACGGCATTTCAACATACATTGATGAAATGCAAAACAGACCACGAGGTTCCTATCTTGTCAGAGGTTGGGACGATGATCTGAAACAGCTCAAGCATTATCGTTGGGTAAGAAATCAAATCGTACACGAGCCGGATTGCTCCGAAGATAATATGTGCGACGTAGGGGATGCGGAATGGATTGATACGTTTTATTCACGCATAATGAATCAAACCGATCCGCTTGCAATGTACCGTAAAGCAACAGCACCACGTCCTGCCGCAAAGCCGGTGCAGCGCAATCAGACTATTCAGCCTCAATATACATACCCTGTACCGCATTACCAACCGAAGAAAACATCGAATAAATCTATTGGTTGGATTGTGTTTATGATTATTGCAGTTATCATCGGGTTAGTCTTTGCACTTAAATACTTTTTAACTTGATTTCGGAGGTGCGATATGGCGCTTGAAAATAAATTAGGACTTACAAATTCCGCAGATCTTGCTCGTGAGGAAGAACGCATTAGCAAGAAAAAAGCGATTGAACTATTTGAAAACGGAACGTTCGACACATTAGAAGCGGGAAAATTCTCTGCCCTTAAAGCAATTCATAAGTACCTCTTTGATGAGATTTATGACTTTGCCGGAGAGGTCAGAACGGTAAACCTTGCCAAAGGTAATTTCCGTTTTGCACCTTTGATGTACCTCGAAGCGGCGCTTTATAACATTGATAAAATGCCGCAGTCAACATTTGATGAAATCGTGGAAAAGTACGTTGAGATGAACATTGCCCATCCTTTTCGGGAAGGTAACGGGCGCAGCACTCGTATTTGGCTCGACCTTATCCTGAAGAAAGAACTCCATAAGGTCATCGACTGGAGTCGTGTTGATAAAGAAGATTATCTTCTCGCAATGGAGCGCAGCCCCATCAAAGATATAGAAATAAAGCACATCTTAAAAGCGGCTCTGACCGACGATGTAGATAGCCGTGAGGTCTATATGAAAGGCATTGACCACAGCTATTATTACGAAGGTTATACTACCTTTAAGACCGAAGAATTATAAGCTTAATTTTCTGCGCTGGCTTAGCAAGCAGACCGTTTTAACTCCCAAAAACGGTTTTTGTCAGGGACATCCCTGATACCCGAAGAAAAAAGACTGATAATATTTCTAAAGTATCAATCTCAAATCTCCAAAGTATCAAATTGATACTTTGGGAAATTGCAGGAAGTAAAAAGGGAGAACTCCCAAAGTGCCACTTCAAAAAAACCAAAGTGCCAAAATGGCACTTTGGAAAACACTTTAGAGAAAATGGAAAAACAAAATCGAACCAAAGCGCACTTTTAGGATGGCGCAGATAAATCCATAAACAAGGAGAAATGACAATGGCTGAAAAGAACAACGCCAACATTGGCTTTGAAAAACAAATTTGGGATGCAGCGTGTGTCCTTTGGGGTCATATCCCCGCAGCAGAATATAGAAAGGTTATCGTAGGACTTATTTTCTTGCGTTACATATCAAGTGCTTTTGAAAAGCGCTATCAACAACTTGTTGCTGAAGGTGACGGTTTTGAAGATGATAAGGATGCTTACGCAGAAGATAACATCTTCTTTGTGCCGGAGGACGCTCGTTGGAGCAAGATTGCTTCTGCGGCTCATACACCAGAAATCGGCACAGTTATTGATGACGCTATGAGAGCCATCGAAAAGGAAAATACTACTCTTAAAAATGTATTACCGAAAAACTATGCAAGTCCCGATTTGGACAAGCGCGTTTTGGGAGATGTTGTTGACCTGTTCACCAATATGGATATGGGCGATACGGAAGAAAGCAAGGATTTGTTGGGCAGAACGTATGAGTATTGTATTCAGCAGTTTGCTGCATATGAAGGTGTTAAGGGTGGCGAGTTCTATACCCCGGCAAGTATTGTTAAAACAATCGTTGCTATCTTAAAGCCGTTTAAGAACTGTCGTGTATATGACCCTTGCTGTGGTTCGGGCGGTATGTTCGTACAGAGTGCGAAGTTCATTCAGGCACACAGCGGTAAGCGTGGAGAAATCGCTGTTTACGGTCAGGAGTCCAATGCTGACACTTGGAAAATGGCTAAAATGAATATGGCTATTCGTGGCATTGACGCAGACTTCGGTCCGTATCAAGCAGATACATTCTTCAATGACTTGCATAAGACCTTGAAAGCTGACTTCATTATGGCAAATCCGCCTTTCAACCTTTCCAACTGGGGACAGGAAAAACTCAAAGACGATGTCCGTTGGAAATACGGCACACCGCCTGCCGGCAATGCCAACTATGCGTGGATTCAGCATATGATACACCACCTTGCCCCTAACGGAAAAATCGGTCTTGTGCTTGCAAACGGGGCTTTGTCCTCTCAGTCCAGCGGCGAGGGCGAAATCAGAAAGAATATCATTCAGGCTGACCTTGTAGAAGGTATTGTAGCATTACCGACCCAGCTCTTTTACAGCGTTACTATTCCGGTTACCCTTTGGTTTATCTCAAAGAACAAGAAGCAAAAGGGTAAAACTCTGTTTATCGACGCCCGCAAAATGGGTTATATGGTTGACCGCAAGCACAGAGATTTTACCGATGAGGATATTCAGAAGTTGGCAGATACATTTACCGCTTTCCAAGACGGAACGCTTGAAGATGTAAAAGGTTTCTGCGCAGTTGCCGACCTTCAGGAAATCGAAAAACAGGACTTCATTTTGACACCGGGTAGATATGTGGGTATTGAAGAAGTCGAGGACGACGGCGAACCCTTTGAAGAAAAAATGACACGCCTTACTTCCGAACTTTCAGATATGTTTGCAAAGTCTCACGAGTTGGAGGACGAAATCCGTAAGAAACTGGGGGCGATTGGGTATG
>ULQL01004373.1_pt1 | contig 16019 bp, 9 predicted proteins | sample 1954411 | NCBI WGS metagenome assembly ULQL01 (sample SAMEA4835654, study PRJEB28245) | human gut metagenome | biome: gut microbiome; material: fecal sample | place: Denmark | collected 2008 | reverse complement strand
GCAGCCTCAACTTTCTTGGTTACTGTTTTCACTTCAGATCTGATAGATTTGTTTCTAGCAGCTTTTGTTTCAGTTACTAAAATTCTCTTCTTTGCAGATTTAATGTTAGCCAATCTGTACACCTCCAATTTTTTTATGATTGTAATTGTTCATGATTGTTACATTAAAGCCGGACACGGACAGTTCAATGTAAACATACTAGAGTAGTATAGGACATTTCTATAATGCTGTCAATATATAAAATGACATTTTTGGCAAATTTTTTGAATACCTTTTTCTAAATTTCAAGGCGATCTGAAGGTGAGGGCAAATTCCTAAAAAGCTGTGGATAAATTTTTAGGGCAGGGACATACTAAGTAAAATGAGCGGGAACTCGTTACAGAAAGAGATAAGTTGGGAACAGTAACGAAAATCCACAGAATGAAAAAGAGGAGAAGTGCATATGTACCAGATCAGAACAGACCTTGCATTGGAGACGCAGGAAAAAATGCAGGAAGATAAGGTGGAACTGAAAGGCGTCCGTTTTTCGGAGGAGCATGTCAGTAAAAATCTAACCATCAGCACAGTGGTGATCGAGACGGAGAATGGTGCAAAAGCCATGGAGAAACCAAAAGGTACTTATATCACGATCGAGGCATCGAATATGGATGAGGAGGACGAAGATTATCACAGAGAGATCTCAGAGCAGCTTGCCAGAGTGTTAAAGCAGCTGATCGACGTAAAAAAAGAGGATGTCTCCGTACTGATCGTCGGGCTTGGAAACCGGGCAGTAACGCCAGATGCATTGGGACCAAGAGTGGTGGATAATCTCTACATTACGAGACATATTATCAATGAATACGGAAAATATGCGTTTGGAAAAGAGCATGTCAATCGCGTGAGCAGTATTGTTCCGGGTGTAATGGCACAGACAGGCATGGAATCTATGGAGATCGTGAATGGAATTGTGAAGGAGACAAAACCGGATGTTGTGATTGCAATTGATGCGCTTGCAGCAAGAAATACCAAGCGTCTCAACCGGACCATTCAGGTGACGGACACCGGAATCAATCCGGGAAGCGGTGTCGGCAATCACAGACACGGGTTAAATGAGAAAAGCATTGGTGTTCCAGTTATTGCAATCGGGGTTCCAACGGTCGTTGACGCTGCCACTATAGTAAATGATACGATGTTTAATCTGATCACGGCGATGAATCAGAGCAGCGAACTTAAGACGCTTGGCAACACTCTTGGAGAACTCAATGAGACAGAGAAATATGAATTGATCCGGGAGCTGTTGTCTCCGAATCTGAACACCATGTTTGTGACACCAAAAGATATTGATGAATCTGTCAAAAGATTAAGTTTTACCATATCAGAGGGGTTAAATATCGCTTTGATCGATCACAATATTTTTGCATAATGAATGGAAACTGGCATAAGGTGTATTATGTATTTTCATGGTTATAGAAGTTATCAAAAAAGAAGATTTAAAAATAAATATGGAAAATATCTGATGGGAATGCTGGTAGTTACAGCACTTGTAACATTTTTTGTACAGCGGCAGGAGCTTTGGAGTATCGGGAAAAAAGCAGCAGTAAAAATGGCAGGGACGGCAGTGGTGGATGTGCTGGCACCGGGACTTCACTATGAAGAGAAGGAAAACGGTAACCATTTTCTTGCCAAAGTGGAGAAAATATTATTTCCAATTGCAGATTATACGGTTCAGATACAATCTTATGAAACTGATGCAGAGAGCACGCTTTCCTATGAGATGATCCTTGCGATGGAAGCGTTGGACGAGAACTACGTGGATGAGAACGGACAGGTTGTGATGCAAAACAATGGGGGCACAGATAATGCACAGAATACAGACAGTTCACAGCCGGTAGATAACGCGCAGAGCACCGACAATTCACAGGCAGCTGCAAATGCACAGAACCCGGACACCTCGCAGGAAACATCCAACTCCGCAGAGCAGACATCTCTCACAGTTGCACCGCCCATAGCAGCAACACAGAAAGCAGTCGAATATTCTCTGGATAAATTAAACGATTTTGATTATCTTGTGCAGAATTTTTATCAGGTGGACAGTACAACAACTGTAAAAAGTGATCAGTTAAATGTGGCAGCACTCACCGGAAAAAATATGAAAATCGCACATGATGCGAGTACGCCACAAATCTTAATTTATCATACCCATTCACTGGAAGGGTATGCGGATTCTATTCCCGGAGACCGCTCAACTACGGTTGTGGGCGTTGGGGATTATCTGACAGAATTGCTGACACAGCAATATGGATACAATGTCATCCACGACACCGGGGAATATGATACCATCCGTGATAAGGCGTATTCCAAAGCAGCACCGGCATTAGAGCAGATACTGGCAGACAATCCGAGCATTGACGTGGTCATAGATCTGCACCGGGATGGCGTGGGGGAGAACACAAGGCTTGTCACGAATGTGAATGGAACGGACATGGCAAAAGTAATGTTTTTTAACGGATTGAGCAGAACGACCAAACTGGGGGATATCGGCTATCTGTACAATCCATACATAGCGGATAATCTGGCATTCTCGTTTCAGATGCAGCTTACCGCAGCAGAATACTACCCAGGATACACAAGAAAAATTTACCTCAAAGGTTACCGCTTCAACATGCATTACTGTCCGAAAACACTGCTCGTCGAGGTCGGGGCGCAGACCAACACCGTGCAGGAGGCAAAAAACGCCATGGTTCCGCTCGCAGACATCCTGAACAAAGTACTTTCCGAATAAATAAAAACGTTGTCCCGGCTGTCCGGTCTGGCAGTCTGCCGGATTTTCGTAACTGAGATGATGGAAAGGAAGCGGGGCGCAGAATGAAACTTTCGTGAAAAATTGCGTAGATTTATCAATGTTTCTTTTTTGACTGCTGGTTTATGTACATTCATCAATGAACAGTCCACGCAATATGTCCGTTTCAGACACACACTCGTTAGCTTTCTCTAGTGTGCGTAAATGCCAGAATCAGCATCGTTTATTGCAGGGCAAAAATCAAAAGGAAAACCGGGTGATTTTTGCCCTGCTTCTCTGCTGATCTTCTGGCATGTAACGCACACACGAGAAACCTAAGACGAGTGTGTGTCATGAAACGGACATATTGTGCGGACTGTCCATTGCTGAATGAATATAAACAATGAGAGCAGTCAAAAAGGAAATATTGATAAATAAGCAATTTGAACAAGTTTCATTCTGCGCCCCGCTTCCTTTCCATGCATACATAAATGATATAACCCGGCAGACTGCCAGACCGGACAGCCGGGGCTGCGCTTCCACCCATCCGGAAATTACAGATTCAGGTGGTATTTCTGCATCCAGTAGTTGATCTGGATGAAGTAGGCGAGCAGCTGCGGACCTGCCATCAGCTGTCCGAACCAGGGCTTTCCGTATTCGGCCGGTGCCTTTAAGAAGTTTTCGAGTTTTGCTGTGTCGATAAAGGACTTGATTGGTGCATCCGGCTGGTCGAGGATGTGACGCATCTCCGAGATCAGAAGCTTTTCGTAGCCCGGATGATAGGTTTTCGGGTAAGGGCTCTTTTTCCGGTGCAAAAGCTCCTCTGGGAGCAGGTCTTTACATGCGTCACGGAGCAGTGCTTTCTCGACACCGTTCTGGTATTTCATTTCCCACGGAACATTAAACACATACTCGATGATGCGGTGGTCGGCAAATGGAACACGGGCTTCCAGACCGGAGTACATGCTTGTGCGGTCCATGCGGTCGAGCAGTGTCTGCATAAACCATTTGATGTTCAGATAAGCGATATTATAGCGTTTCCGCTCGGTTTCCGTCTCGTCTGAAAGGTGTGGTGCCTGGTTTAAAGAAGTCTGGTAACGGTCGTGGGAGTAGGCGGCAAGATCGAGATCTTTTATGAAGGAGTCTTTAAGAAACAGTGTTCGCACAGACATATCCGCGGACCACGGAAAGCCATCTCTGGATAAAAGATCTTCCCGGTAAAACCACGGATATCCGCCGAAAATCTCATCGGCACATTCCCCGGTCAGTGCGACCTTATTGTGTTTTTTTACAAGGGAACAGAAGTAGAGCAGTGAGGAGTCCACGTCTGTCATACCCGGAAAATCCTTTGCGTCGACGGCATCTCTGAGTGCGGAAAAGAGCGTGTTTTCATCGCATTCCAGACAGGTGTGATTTGTGTGATAGTGATCTAACATGATTTTGACATAAGGAAGATCACGCTCCGGTTGAAAGGCGTTGGATTTAAAATAAATGTCATTGTCCTTAAAATCAAAGGAAAAAGTATTTAAGGTTTCACCGTGTTTTTCCATGTAACGGCAGGCAATCGCAGTGACAATGCTTGAGTCAATGCCGCCGGACAAAAAAGTGCACACCGGGACATCGGATACCATCTGTCTGGTCACGGAATCGCGCAGAAGAAAAGAGACAGTTTCCACTGTCTGTTCATAGGAATCGGTATGCGGGGCGCGGAACAGATCCCAGTAAGTGTGATCGGACATCGTATTTTCAGAAAAAATGAGATAATGTCCGGGAAGAACTTCGTTTACATCATCAAAAATTCCATTTCCCATGGTCCGGGCAGGTCCGATCGCGAGAACTTCGCGAATGCCATCCATAGAAACCCTCGGAGTGAATCCCGGAAAACAAAAAAGTGCCTTTGGCTCAGAGGCAAACAGGAGCTGTCCGGATACAAACGAGTAAAAAAGCGGTTTGATTCCTACGCGGTCACGGTATAAGAGAAGTTGTTTTTTGCTGTCATCCCAGATGGCAAAGGCAAAAATTCCATTCAGTTTCCGGACAAAACTGGCGCCGTACTGCATATAGGCATAAAGAATGACTTCGGTGTCCGTAGTCGTCGAAAATTCATAGCCGGACTGCCGCAGGTCACGGGCGAGTTCCCCGGTGTTATATAATTCGCCATTGTATACAATCGCGTATTCCTTTCCGTTCTTTTGGCGTATGATCGGCTGTTTCCCGGTGACAATGTCGCGGATACTTAAGCGCGCGTGGGAGAGACCGGCCATATCTGACAGATAGATCCCGGACTCATCATTTCCACGGTGCGCAAGACATTCGTGCATGGAAGTCAGCACAGATGCCCATTTTTCTTTCTGTTGTTGATAATTTCCTTCTGCGTTATAAAAACCTGCAATTCCACACATATATTTTTCCTTACATTCTGATCGCATTCTATTTTGGTTTAGTTTATGCTAAGGGGATGGATTCATGCATAGAATAGAGAAAAAAACGGAAAAGCGCATGAAGGAAAACTGTGGAAAGATAGAAAATATACTAAATCTGGCATTGGATGCCACGCGGGAGGAACGGGAAAAGTCCCTGAATCTGGATGTAGGATATGATGTTGCAGATGATAGCTGGGAGGTGATCGTAAAATTTTTTGGAACGACAGAGGAACTGCGGCAGAAGCTGTCGGAGCGTTTCCCGGAGGAACAGGCTCAGATTGGAATTTATAACCTCACAAATGAATATGCTATTTTAAGGATTCCGCAGCCGTTGGTAGAGCTTGTCGCATCCATGCCTGAAATTGAATATATGGAGAAACCAAAACGACTTTTTTTTTCGGTGGAAAACGGAAAAAGAAGTTCCTGCATCAATCCGCTGCAGACCGGGCAGGGTACAAGTCCGACAAGTAATCTGACAGGAAAAGAGGTGCTTGTGGCAGTCATTGACTCCGGAATTGACTATGCGCATCCGGATTTTTGCAACAGTGACGGAACGACAAGAATTGCTGTGCTGTGGGATCAGACGCTTGACACGGTCTACGAGCGTGAGACGATTAATCTGGCGTTAAGGCAGGAGAGTGAGCAGGAGCGGTACGCAATCTGCCCGAGCAGGGATGCATCCGGGCATGGTACGCATGTTGCAGGCATTGCGGCAGGAAATGGCAGGGCTTCCAATGGGCGGTACCGTGGCGTGGCATATGAGAGTGAAATGATCGTTGTGAAACTTGGTGTGCCGAGAGAGACTTCGTTTCCGAAAACAACGGAACTGATGAGTGCTGTGGATTTCTGTATTGCAAGGGCACGGCAGTATGGAAAACCAATTGCATTAAACCTAAGCTTTGGCAATAATTACGGTTCCCATTCCGGGAATTCACTGATAGAGACCTATCTGGATGACATGGCGAATTACTGGAAAACGTCTATTGTGATCGGCAGTGGCAATGAAGGGAGTGCAGCAGTCCATACAGCGGGAAAACTGACGCTGAATGAGGAGCAGGAGGTTGAGATCGCGGTGAGCGCGTATGAGGCATCCTTAAATTTGCAGATCTGGAAAAATTATGTGGATGAGATCGGTGTCTCTGTGATCCATCCGGGCGGAACTGCGATCGGACCATTGCAGCGGATACAGGGAACCCAGAGATTTCAGTTAGGAGAAACAAACCTTCTGGTGTATTATGGAGAACCAAGTCCGTACAATCCCTACCAGGAAATTTATCTGGATTTTATCCCAGTGGGCAGTTACATTGACGATGGAATCTGGAAGATCAGGCTCACTCCCATCCGGATCACAGACGGTGCGTTTGACATGTGGCTTCCGGCAGGAAATGTGTTAAACAGCGGAACGGGATTTTTAAATCCGGTGGAGGAGACAACTCTCACGATTCCCTCTACAGCGACGAAAGTGATCACTGTCGGGGCATACGATGCGAGATTTGACCAGGCAGCTGCATTTTCCGGGAGAGGTTATACGAGGGCAACCAATCAGGTAAAGCCCGATCTTGTGGCTCCGGGGGTGGAGATCATGTCCTGCGCACCGGGCGGCGGCTATCAGGTGCGTACCGGAACATCCATGGCGACACCGTTTGTGACCGGAAGTGCAGCACTTTTGATGCAGTGGGGCATTGTAAACGGCAACGATGCCTATCTTTACGGGGAAAAAATGAAAGCTTACCTGATCCGTGGGGCGCGCAAACTGCTGGGTTTTACAGTTTACCCGAATCCGGTGTTAGGCTGGGGAGCACTGTGTACGGCAAATAGTATTCCACGATAACTCTATAAAATGTTAAAAAACAGAAAAATATAAAAAAAGTTCACAGAAATATAACGTTTTGTGCTATACTTTACCATATGTAGTGGAGATTAAGGTATCAGGGTACTTATCGTTGGACAGAAAAGGATCAGAAGTACCTGATAATTACAGGCGTGGGATAATTACAGGAGTATGAGGGACAGAAGATGACTAATTTTGGGGAACATTATAATGAGGAATTAGCGCAGCAGGAGAGCGAGATCAATAAGAGAACCCTGTGGGAGATGGTCGGAGCGTTTATTGTTTTGACGGCGGTCTGGGGACTGGCGTTTGGACGTTTTCCGACAGTAAACGCAATTGTGTTCAGTGTGACGTATGCAATTTCCACAGGTTTTTTTATTGCGTCTGTGATCTTATTTTTTAAAGCAGATCCATCGGATGAGCGCATGAAAAATTTTTTTGTGGCCGGCATCTGCATAATTTCAGCAGCAATGAACCTTATGTTCAGTTACCATATGGTTCTGGTGTATGTATTCCCACTCATCGTGGCAGTTCAGTATAAAGAGAAATCCGTGTTATGGCTGTCATATGCACTGGAAGTTTTTCTGCTTCCGGTCAGCATGATCGTGGGATTTTATTATGGGATCTGTGATCTGAACCTGCTGCTGCAGGGAAATCATACAAGAACATGGTACATGGCGGAACTGGCAGATGGATTTGCGAAGCTCCCTTTTTCAAAGATGCCGGTTGTGGTCATTATAGTTTACGGGATATTACCGCAGCTTTTGATCCTATTTGTGTTCGTGATGATCATCCAGCATACCATTGGCAGCATGCGGGAGGATGCTTACAGGATTGCGGAACTTACCTACCGCAAGGAGGTTGATTCTGCAACAAGGCTTTATAATAAGAATAAATATGAAGATATGCTTGCCAATTACTATACGATGGTGGAACGTGTCGCCGTGGTTTTGTGGGATATCAATAATCTGAAAGAGATCAACGACCGCATGGGACATGGCATGGGAGATAAACTGATCGAGACAATGTCCGGTGCGATCTATGCGCAGACAGATAGCCGGAAAAAGGCATATCGTATCGGTGGTGATGAGTTTGTCATGCTCATCGAGAATCCGGAGAAACAGGAGGCAGAGCAGATCATCCAGAATGTCAGGGACAAACTTGCAAGACACAGGGAAGAAGGCGGTCTCAGGGTTTCGAGTGCAACCGGTACAGCGGAGGGAAACGGAATCGATATCTTAAAAATAGTACATGACGCGGATGAACGGATGTATGAGGATAAGAAGAGAGGAAAGGAGAGCCGCGAATATGCTATGTTTTATAGTGAATGAGCATTCCAGAAGCGGTAAAGGCGCAAAGATCTGGAAAGAAGCGGAAGCAGTTTTAAAAAAGAAAAACATTGCTTACGAATCATACGTCACCCAATATGAGGGGCATGCCTTTTCACTGGCACATGACATCTGTGAATGTGGGGCGGATGACATTCAACTTGTAGTGGTAGGTGGTGATGGGACCGCAAATGAAGTCATCAACGGAATGACGCATTTTGAGAAGGTACGATTTGGTGTGATCCCGACCGGTTCCGGCAATGACCTTGCAAGGGGACTTGGGATCATGGGAACGCCTACAGAGGTGATCGAGCATATTTTAAGCTGCAGAGAAGATTATGTGATGGATCTGGGGCAGGTGAGCTGGAACGGCTGTGAGAAGCCGAGGTTATTTGCGATCAGTGCCGGTGCAGGACTGGATGCATTAGTCTGCAAGAAGGCTTTGAAGTCCAAGGTAAAAGACGCTTTGAATAAACTGCATCTCGGAAAGCTTACCTACCTGTTTTTGACGGTACAGTCACTATTTACCATGCAGACAACAGATGCCGCAGCGGTTTTTGATGGAAAAGGACAGCAGAACCGCAAAAAAATGATTTTTGCCGCAGCAATGAATTTCCGGGCAGAGGGCGGCGGTGTGCCGATGGCACCGGGGGCAGATGCGCAGGATGGAAAGCTTTCGGTGTGTATGGCGTGGGGAATCCCGAAATGGCGCACTTTTTTATGCCTGCCATTGCTTGTGACAGCCAATCATCTGCGGATCAGAGGGTTTGAGGTGACAAACTGTAAGGAATATGACCTGAAGCTGAAAACACCTATGGTACTTCATGCAGACGGAGAGTACTGTGGGGATGTCACAGAGATGCATTTTCAATGTCTGCAAAAAAAACTGCATGTGATGTGGTGATCGAATAAATACGAATAAAACAAAAATTCCCTTCATACAATGTGATAACATATGGAGGGAATTTTTTATGGACAATTATAGCGGAAATAAAGAGTATAACATTTACAGAGATATTAGAAACCGTACCAACGGAGAGATTTATCTCGGGGTTGTAGGCCCGGTGCGCACCGGAAAATCCACCTTCATCAAACGTTTTATGGAGTTGATGGTACTTCCCTTTATGGATGGGGAAGCGGAGAAAGAGAGAGCCATGGATGAACTTCCGCAGGCGGCAGCCGGAAAAACCATTATGACGACGGAACCAAAATTCATTCCACAGCAGGCGGCGGAGATCCGGCTCTCTGATTTTAAGACGGAAGAAGAGCCATTAAAGCTGCGTGTAAGACTGATCGACTGTGTCGGTTTTCTGGCGGACGGGGCAGTGGGACATATGGAAGGAAATGGAAGCAGAATGGTAAAGACACCGTGGTCAGACCAGGAAATCCCATTTGCGGAGGCAGCATCGATCGGAACCGAGAAGGTCATCAGAGACCATGCGACGATCGGCATTGTAGTGACGACCGACGGAACAATCGGAGAACTGGCACGGGAAAATTACATAAATGCAGAAGAGAGAACCGTTCAGGAACTGAAAAATATCGGAAAGCCGTTTGTGATCCTGTTAAATTCGGCAAAACCTTATGCGCAGGAGACAATAAAACTTGCGTCGGAGATGGAAAAAAAATATCAGACAACGGCTGTGCCGGTCAACTGTGAGCAGCTGCGCAGAGAGGATGTCTTAAAAATTTTAGAGAGTGTGCTGTATGAATTTCCGATTGAACGGGTGGAATTTTTTATCCCGAAATGGACGGAAATGCTCTCCGCTGATCATCCGGTAAAAAGTGAGATCATTGCACAGGCATCGGATATTTTAAGTCATATGGAGCGCACGAAAGACGTTTACCAGCAGCAGTCAGAACCGGGAGACTGCATTTCAAAGATTAAAATGGATGAGATGGATCTCGCCTGCGGCTGTGTGAAAATACAGATGGAGGTTGCAGAGCCGTATTACTATGAAAATATGAGTGAACTTGCAGGAGTTCCTATCCATGGTGAGTATGAACTGATCTCGATGATCCGCGAGATGGCGGCGAGGAAAGAATCTTATGAGAAAGTCGCAGGGGCTTTTGAGGAAGTGCAGATGAAAGGATATGGTGTTGTGAATCCGGGGTTAAAGGACATTGAACTTGCGGAGCCGGAACTGATCCACCATGGAAACAAGTTTGGTGTAAAAATTAAGGCAGTTTCCCCATCCATCCATATGATCCGTGCCAATATTGAGACTGAAATCGCACCGATCGTGGGAAGTGAAGATCAGGCGAATGACCTGATCCGTTACATCCGGGAGGGACAGCAGAGTGAGGAGGGCGTCTGGAAAACTAATATTTTCGGTAAATCGATCGGTGAGCTGATGGAGGATGGAATCCGGAATAAAATTGCCATGATGGACGATGAATGCCAGCTGAAATTACAGGATACCATGCAGAAAATCGTGAATGATAATAACGGTGGAATGGTTTGCATTATCCTGTGAAATTTGGTAAGATTTAAGAATAACGAGCAGTGTTTATCGTCGGGAAAATCATAGATTTTTCCGGCGCACACTGCAATTTATGACGATCGGATGTCCAAAGTGGGGCATTCTGCTGCAGGATACAGGCAGTGATAAAAGTGGGGGATCGGTATGAACATTCGTTTTTATCATGCAAAAATATTATTGACGAAAGCAGATCACACCTTTGAGGTGACGGAGGGGGAACTCTGGGTAAGAGGAGACCATATCTGTTATATCGGGGATGGCACAGATACTTCTGCTGTCTGCAAAGAAGATGATATCATTATCTGGGACCGGGAGATCGATGCGAAGGGAAATCTTTTAATGCCGGGATTTAAGAATGCACATACGCATACGCCGATGACATTTTTACGATCTTTTGCAGATGATCTTCCACTGCAGGAATGGCTGCAGCAGAAAGTGTTCCCAAACGAGGCAAGGCTGAAAGGGGAGGATACTTACTGGCTTGCAATCCTCGGAATTATGGAGTACCTGACGAGTGGTATCACCTCAAATTTTGATATGTACATTATGCAGGACTATCATATCAATGCCTATGTGGATACAGGTTTCCGGACTGTTTTTACCAGTGGATTGAACAATTTTACCGACAGTCTGGAAGTGCTGGAGGAGAATTATTTAAGAATCAACGGGCTGAGTGATCTCACTTCCTATGTGCCGGGATTTCATGCAGAATACACAACATCGCGTCCACTGCTTGAAGGGGTTGCCAAGATTGCGGACAAGTATCATGCACCGGTCTGGACGCACAATTCTGAGACAGAGCGCGAGGTGGCAGAGTGTAAGGCACGCTGGGGAATGACACCAATGCAGTTTACGGAAAGTCTGGGGCTGTATGAACATGGCGGCGGCGGTTATCACTGTGTCTGGCTGGAGGAGAAAGATATTGAGATATTGAAAAAACACCACATGTCGGTAGTGACGAACCCAGGTTCGAACACAAAGCTTGCTTCCGGTATCTGCCCGGTCAAAAGACTGCTGGATGAGGGGATCAATCTTGCGATCGGTACGGATGGACCGGCAAGCAACAACTGTCTGGACATGTTCCGGGAGATGTTTCTTGTGACGGGACTGGCAAAACTCAGGGAACGGGACGCTTCCTGCATGCCGGCGGATGAGGTGCTTTATATGGCGACCGCCGGAGGCGCATATGCGATGGGACTGCCGGATTGTGACTGTCTTGCAGTCGGGAAAAAGGCAGACCTTGTCATGATCGATCTGAGACAGCCGAATATGCAGCCGGAGAACAACCTTGTGAAAAATCTGGTTTACAGCGGTAGCAAGCAGAATGTGAAACTGACGATGGTAAACGGAAAAGTACTTTACGAGGATGGAATATTTCTCATTGGATTTGATCCGGCAGAAATATATACAAAAGCAAATGAGATAATTGGAAGGATGAAGGAATGCAGGTAATATTTATACATCACAGCTGCTTTTTAGTGGAAGTGGATGAGAAGGTTTTGATTTTTGACTGGTTTGCGGGAGACCGGGTGAACGGCTATACGTTCCGTGGACAGATCCCGGAGTATGAGCCGGATACCCCGGTTTATGTGTTTGCAAGCCACAAACACAGAGATCATTTTGACATGGATGTGCTCCACTGGGCAGAGCGTTACAGCAACATACATTATATTTTCTCAAAAGACTGCAGGATGTCACCTCATTTTCTGGAAAAACACGGGTTTGACCTGTCTGTCCGGGAACTGATCACATATGTCAGTCCGTGCGAGAAATATCAGGTGGATGATCTGGAGATTGAGACGCTTCGCTCCACGGATGCAGGCGTTGCCTTTTATGTGAAGACAAACGGGGCAAGTTTTTATCATGCCGGGGATCTCAACAACTGGAAATGGGATGGAGCAGGGGAACTTGTCAATGGCATTATGGATGTCAATTATAAGAACCAGATTAAAAAACTTGCAAAGAAAGACATCAACCTGGCATTTGTGCCGTTTGATCCAAAACTTGGGATGTATCAGTCACTTGGCATGGAATATTTTCTGGAGAACACGAATGCAGAGTATGTGTTTCCAATGCATATGTGGCAGGATTATTCCGGGATACAGCCTTTTATCAAAAGACTGAGCAATCAGGCGATGGCGGACCGGATCGTGCCAATCGTCCATGAGAATCAGGTGTTTGAGATCCGGGAAGAATAAAAGATGGTAGTTTTTGCTGGAAAAGATGACATTTTTTTTAATAAAAGATGACAGCTTTTAGAAGAAAAGATGTTGAATACTTGACGATAAACAAATAAGTGAGCTATAATATTTAAATTGTGAGCCGGCTTTCATTTTTGCAGTGCATAAGTGTCAGCCATAGCAGAAAGGCAGGTAGAAGAAATGGCATTTTTAGGATCATTTTTACAGTATGCAATTATTATGGTGATTTTGGCAGCGATCGCTCTGGCGGGATTTTTTGCAGGCAAAAAGCTGCGGGAAAACAAAGATGCAAAAGCAGCGGCGGAAGCTGATACGGCAGCAGAACACGAGGTTAAATAATTTGTAACTATATAGATAGTTTCTTAGAAGGAAACAGCTGGTAATTACAATTTTATTAAATAAAAAATGTACGGCAGAGAAGTGCCTGTACAAAAGATTTTGGAGGAACTTAGTCGTGAAGAAGTTTTACGGTGAAAACGAATTACGAAGAATGTACCTTGAATTTTTCGAGAGCAAGGGACATCTTAAAATGAACAGCTTTTCATTGGTACCACACAATGATAACAGCTTATTACTGATCAATGCAGGTATGGCACCATTAAAGCCATATTTTACAGGACAGGAGATTCCACCTCGCAGAAGAGTGACAACCTGCCAGAAATGTATCCGTACCGGTGATATCGAGAACGTTGGTAAGACAGCAAGACATCTTACATTCTTTGAGATGCTTGGTAACTTCTCTTTCGGAGATTATTTTAAGCATGAAGCGATCGCATGGTCCTGGGAGTTTTTGACAAAGGTTCTCGGATTAGAAGAGGACAGACTGTATCCATCCATTTATGGTGAGGATGATGAAGCATTCGATATCTGGACAAAAGAAGTCGGAGTTCCGGCAGAGAGAATCACAAGATTTTACCGCGATCCGGAAACCGGAGAGTGTGATAACTTCTGGGAGCATGGTGCCGGTCCTTGCGGTCCATGTTCTGAGATTTACTATGACCGCGGAGAAAAATACGGCTGTGGCAAACCGGACTGTAAAGTAGGATGTGACTGTGACCGTTTCATGGAAGTATGGAACAACGTATTTACCCAGTTTGAGGGAGATGGAAAGGGTGGTTACACCGAACTTTCCCAGAAGAACATTGATACAGGTATGGGACTTGAGCGTCTTGCAGTTGTCATGCAGGATGTAGATTCCGTATTCGACATTGATACAATGAAAGCAATCCGTGACAGAGTATGTGAGCTGTCCGGCAAGAAATATGAAGTGGATGCAATGGATGATGTTTCGATCCGTCTGATCACAGACCATATCCGTTCCTCAACATTCATGATCTCCGATGGTATTATGCCATCTAACGAAGGACGTGGTTATGTACTCCGCCGTATCATCCGCCGTGCTGCACGTCATGGAAGAATGCTTGGAATCGACGGCATTTTCATGGCAGAGCTTGCAAAGACTGTGATCAGCGAGAGCAAAGACGGTTATCCGGAATTAGAAGAAAAGAAAGATTTTATCTTAAAAGTACTTGCACAGGAAGAAGAGAAGTTTGCAAAGACGATCGATCAGGGTCTTGCAATCTTAGAAGATATGGAAAAAGAGATGATCGCATCCGGTTCCAAAGTATTATCCGGAGACAATGCGTTCAAGCTTTATGACACTTATGGATTCCCGATGGATCTGACTTCCGAGATCTTAGAGGAAAAAGGCTTCACGATTGACGAAGACGGCTTCAAAAAGGCTATGGAAGTACAGCGTACAACAGCAAGAAAGAATCGTAAGACAACAAACTACATGGGAGCAGATGCGACTGTTTATGATGAGATCGATCCTTCCGTCACAACAGAGTTTGTCGGATATGATAAATTAGAGACAGCATCTACAGTGACAGTGCTTACTTCTGAGACTGAGATCGTAGAGGCATTATCCGATGGTGAGATCGGAACAATCATCGTAGAGGAGACACCATTCTATGCTACCATGGGTGGACAGCAGGGGGATAAAGGTGTGATCTACACTGCTGATGGTACTTTCAAAGTGGAAGATACCATCAAGTTATTAGGTGGAAAAGTTGGACATGTCGGCAAAATGACAAGCGGCATGATCAAGTCCGGTGATAAAGTTACGTTATCTGTTGACGCAGATCTTCGTGGCAAGACATGTAAGAATCATTCTGCAACACACTTATTACAGAAAGCACTCCGTGAAGTATTAGGTACTCACGTAGAACAGGCTGGTTCTTATCAGGATGCAGAGAGAACACGTTTTGACTTCAGCCATTTCCAGGCTATGACAGCAGAGGAGATCGCAAAAGTTGAGAAGATCGTAAATGACGAGATCGCTGCAGACCTTGAGGTGCGTACGGATGTCATGACCGTAGAAGAAGCCAAAAAGACAGGCGCTATGGCGTTATTCGGTGAGAAATATGGTGAGAAAGTACGTGTCGTATCCATGGGAGAATTTTCCAAGGAGTTCTGTGGTGGTACACATGTAAAACACACAGGCGAGATCACTGCATTCAAGATCATTTCTGAGAGCGGTGTCGCTGCCGGTGTACGTCGTATCGAGGCGTTGACAGGTGATAATGTATTTGCATATTATAAGAATATCGAAGCTGAATTAGAGAGAGCTGCAAAAGCTGCAAAGACAACTCCGGCTGCATTGGTTGAGAAGATCGAGCATATGATGGCTGAGATCAAGGCGTTGAATGCAGAGAATGAGTCCTTAAAGAGCAAAGCTGCCAAAGAGGCACTTGGCGATGTTATGGATCAGGTTGTAGAAGTAAAAGGTGTAAAACTTCTTGCAACAAGTGTTGCAGGGGTTGACATGAACGGCTTGAGAGACCTTGGTGACCAGCTCAAAGGAAAACTCGGCGAGGGCGTTGTAGTGCTTGCTTCTGAGGAAGACGGCAAAGTAAATCTTGTCGCTATGGCAACAGAGGAGGCAATGAAGAAAGGCGCTCATGCAGGAAACCTCATCAAAGCGATCGCAGGA
>ULQL01055380.1_pt1 | contig 16028 bp, 9 predicted proteins | sample 1954411 | NCBI WGS metagenome assembly ULQL01 (sample SAMEA4835654, study PRJEB28245) | human gut metagenome | biome: gut microbiome; material: fecal sample | place: Denmark | collected 2008 | reverse complement strand
AAGAGCGTGATTTCGTGATGAAACCGCTGAAAGAGATATTAGATTAAAAAAGTTTATGCAATTGTTCAGTAGTTATCATATACTTTCATGGGCAATCGTATCGATAGCTTTGATTGCTCTTATGGGATTCTATGTTGCCAGCTTGCGCTCCACCGTGAGGAGGCAAGCTAGCATCATTCGTTCTATGCAACGCCAGTTGCAGAATCTCCTGGCTTCTTCTCCTGTGGATGGAGCTTCTTTCAGAAAACTATCTTTGGATGGAATGCAGATAGGAGATGTAGCTGACCAGGCTCTTCATGTCTTGGATGCAGAGCAGGAGCTGTTTGTTAAAACCACCCTTTATATGAAGGAGCACGCTCCTTTTATCAATCCGGATTTGCGCATTGATGATTTGGCAAAAGCATTGTGTACCAATCGTACAACCTTGGCAAACTGCATTAAGAAATACACTTCTGGCGACCTTACTTTATTGCAGTATATCAATCATTTTCGTATAGATTATGCGGTGCAGTTATTGGCTGATCCGAAGAATAAACAGACCATTTCGCAGATAGCTGAGGCAGCGGGCTATCGTTCACGTAGTGTATTCAATCGCCAGTTTGCCTTGATTTTTCATTGTTCTCCATCTGTTTTTCGGGAGAACTCTCTTTGCCAGGCAGAAGGAGAGATCCCTTCTGATTTGGAAAATACGCTGGAAAAATAGGCTAGCGAAGAGAATCCGCATTCGAAGGCAACTTCCTGGAGTCTCTTCTCGGGCTCTTTCATCATGATTCTCTTTGCCTCGTCTATGCGCAAGCTTGCTACCCAACCACTGAAGTTCATGTCATATTCTTCCTTGATGAATGTAGATAGGTAGGTCTTGTTGGTATATAGGCTGGAGGCGAGTTCTTCCAGGGTGAATTGTTCGTGCGTATAAGCTTTGGCTTTCACCCATACTGCTATTCTTGGACGTAGGATATCCCTGAAGTCCTCCTTGTATGGCTTTTTTGTTCTGCTGGTTGCAGTAACTTCTTCCCCTTCAGCTTTTTCTTCCTCTTCTTTCTTTTTCCTTTCCTCATGGCTCAAGTTGTTTGATTGTGTCTTGTCCATAACGGCAATCATCTCTTCGGTTGTTGCTAGGCGCAGGGTTTCGTATTCATTAGCATACTTGATGAAGTTGACGGTGATATATATATACACAGCAACGATGTAGAACTGGAGGAGCCAGTTGATGACTGCTCCGGAGGTGATGGAAACTACGCCGAAGGCAAGTAGAATATAGAATAACCAATGGCTGATGTTGAGCCACCTTACATTGCTCTTCTTGTCGGAAGAGAAATAATTTGCAAGCAATTCATTGCACTGTAAATAGCTTCTATGAAAGAATATAATATGTTTGGCACATAGTTCGATGACACCCAGCAAGGCGACGATGAGCAGGATTTGTCTATACGCTGCCAGAGCATCGGTCATGGCGATGAGTGCAATAAATGCTGTAGCTCCAAACTTGATTGCTGTTATCTTGCAACGTTGTCTGGAAATATAGGTATAGTCAATCAGACTGCCAAACGAAAAGGTAAAGCAGATGCCTATGAGATAGAACAGGATGGTATCGAAACTTGCGACCCACTCGTTTTCTAGGGTCCACAGACCATTAAAGGTGGCAAGCCAGATCCAAATGTTTATGCTCGTCATCCACATACCGGCGGCTAACAGCCACTTGGATTTCCGGTAGGGAGCATAGACATCTGTCTTGGGTGACTTAAAGAAAATAAGTACGAGACCTAGGATGCAATAAATGATACTAGTCATCGTAACTAAATATGTAAAATTGCGCTCTAAGAAACTAATCATAGTTTATCTTCTTTTACTTGATTCTACTTTTTTATTTACAAGGAGTCTGTTTGCTGTAGCATTGAAAACTTGTTTTCTAATAGTTGACTACAACTTTCCGTCTGCAAAGTTACAAAACATTTTCCTAAAAATGAAATTTTCTTGTTCTAAAATTGCAATAACTTGATTTTTAACTGGTTTTAGATGCGTTACCCCCCCTATTGTGTCCGCTTTATTTACGTTTAACCTCTAACGGATACGATTTTTTTTCTTTTTTTTAAAATGGTATGTCCTGATTTTCTTTTTTTTTAAGTCTATTTCGCCCTTTTATTCTATCTTTGCACGCAATTAAAAGATGTAATAGTATAGATAATAAAGATAATCATAATTATGGTATTTGATAGAATTGTATTAGTAGCTATATTGATGATGAATTGTTGTTTCACGCCTCTTACTGCCCATTCGGCTGAGCAGCACAAGCAGGTTCAGCAGTTTGGGCAGACTAGGCAGTTGGGTATCAAAACCAACTTGCTTTACTGGGCTACAACCACTCCCAACTTGGGATTGGAGATGGCCGTAGGAAATAAGCATACTGCTCAGGTATTCTTCGGCTTGAATCCATGGAAGCAAAGTGGCGGCGACCATTCCAGTCTTCGTCATTGGATGGTGATGCCTGAGTATCGCTACTGGTTCAATCAGAACTTCGATGGTTGGTTCCTCGGTGCTCATGCTTTAGGAGGACAGTATAATGTAGGAGGCGTGAAGTTTCCTTTCGGATTGTTGAAAGGACTACGCAACCATCGCTATGAAGGTTGGTATGCCGGAGGTGGCATCACAGCCGGAAAACAATGGATTCTTTCTAAGCACTGGAACTTCGAGGCTTCGCTCGGATTAGGCTATATCTATACCCAATACGATAAATTCGAATGTGGTACCTGTGGTGAAAAACTCTACTCTGCCCATAAGAATTATGTGGGACCCACCAAGGTGGCTCTTTCCCTCATTTATTTGATTCCGGGTAGGGCAGATGAAAAACGCTCTACAGATGCTCCTCAGATCATCGAGACCATTCACCAGCCTAAGCAGAATGTACTGAAGCCGGTGCTTCAGTTGCAGGCTGTCGTTGCCGAGGCTCCAAAGATCCGTCATTTGGATAAGCGTGCCTATATCGATTTCCCGGTCGATAGGATAGAATTGCGTGCTGATTATCGCCGCAATCCGGCACAGTTGGATAGCATTATCACCACCATCAAGGCATTGAAGGCGGATAAGAACCTGCAGGTGATGGGCATCAATATCCATGGTTTTGCTTCGCCGGAAGGTTCGTATAAGCATAATGGGTATCTGGCAAAGAATCGTGCCATCACCCTGACAGAATATGTCCGCAAGATGGTGGATTTGCCTGACAGCATCTTTGCGGTATCATCTACCGCTGAGGATTGGGACGGATTGCGTGAATATATCAAATCAAGCAACTTGGAGAAGAAGGAGCAGCTGCTGGCGATAGCCCAGGATGAAAAGCTGGATCCAGATGCTCGTGATGCGAAGCTGAAGCAGCTATATCCTGCGCAGTATCGCACCCTGCTCACCCTCTGCTATCCGGCTCTCCGCCATAGCGACTACCACATTACTTATAAGGTTAAGCCTTTCGATGTGGAAGAGGCAAAGCAGATCATGAAGACCAAACCTCAACTGTTGTCGCTCAATGAGCTGTATATGGTAGCCCAGACCTATGAGGTAGGTTCCAAGGACTTCAATGAGGTGATGGAGCTGGCTGTCCGCATGTATCCAACGGATGAAACCGCCAACCTGAATGCTGCCATTATCCGTCTGAACAACGGAGATGCCGATGCAGCCAAGCCATATTTGGATAGGGCTGGCGATTCTGAGGAAGCCGAGGCAGCCCGAAAGGCGTATGAAGTGATGACGATATCCAAGAAGTGATAAAGAGTATCAGAATGATAATAGCAATATCAAGTAAATGATAACAGTAAAATCAAGTATCAGGATGATAACAGCGATATCAAATATAGTAATTATTAATTTTAAATAAGTCAAAATGAAGTTTTTTAGATTGTATTCCCTTGCATTGGCTGGAGCGCTGATGCTGGGAGCTTGTTCAAGCAGCGATGACTTGAAAGATGGTGGAGCTACAGCAAACGAAGGAAAGTCTTACATTGCTGTTAATATCAAGAGTGTAGGAACTGCCGGTGCTGGTACCCGTGCTGAAGACTATCCTCAGGGCGGTGGAACATACGAGGATGGTACAGCAAACGAAGGTACCATTTCGGCAGTTCGTTTCTTCTTCTTCAATTCTGATGGTTCTCCATATATCATGAAAGGTACGGAGGTGAATTATAAGGATTTGGGTGATTCTCCTGTAACTAGTGATAAAAAAAATGATCATCTTCTGACCATCGAAGGTAAGACAACTGCTATGTTGGTAATTGAGGGTGAGACTAAGACAGCTCCAGCTTATATGATAGCAGTGGTTAATCCTGGAACTCTTACAAACTTGAAGGATATAGCATATCGTGAATCTCAGTTGAGAGATGAATTTACGGATAAGAGCTTTGTGAAAATTACTACTAATAGTACTGGTAATAAGCAGTATGATGGCTTTGTGATGTCTAATTCTGTTTATGCTGAGAATGGAGCTCGCGTTTGCGCAAGTTCTGTTTCTGGCCATGTGGAAGCAAATAGTGACGCAGCTACTAAAAATTCTGTTGATATTTACGTAGAACGTGTTGTTGCTAAAGCTACCACAAACGTGAATACTGATAAAGGTTGGGAGCAAATCACTTCTGCTGGTGCTGATAATGGCAAATATAAGATTAAGGTTGGCAAAATTAATATTGATGCTGAGCACGAGAAAGATGTATATGCTGTTGTACAGGGCTGGGGTTTGGCTGATGAGAACAAATCAGCCGAACTCGAAAAGCAGATAGATATTACTTCTAATAATTGGACCAGCACAACCTTGGGTATTGATCCTTGGACAACACCTGATTACCATCGTTGCTTCTGGTCTGCATCTGTGCCTTTTACTCCTTCGAGTGGTACAAACCCAATTTTAAACCATGCTTTTTCTGCTTTTACAACTCCGTTTGGCACAACACCTCTTTATACATGTCCGAATACTCTTTCATATGAAGAGTTTAAAGCTTCAAACAACTATGAGAAGCCTTACGACAATACTTTGACTAAGGTGTTGGTGGCTGCTAAGTTGGTTTATTATGATGACGATAATAATTCACATTCTGCTGATATCTGTAAATATAGAGGTATCCAAATTCTCGGTGCTGATAATGTGTTGAAGCAGGTTGCGAAAGACCATTCTGAATATTGGACTGTAGATCCAACTAATCCTTCTAAGCATGTTCTTTTGGCTCATACAGATTTGGAATACACAAGAATAAATCTTACTGGATCTGAAACAGATCAACTCAAGTCGTATGAGGTAAGACCTGTGCTCAAGGCTGGTGTAAAGGTATATAAGAAAAAATCCGATGGTTCTGGTTCTTTTGAAACAACCGACAGCAATGACGAATTGAATAATTCGTTGGCGCAGTCTCCTGTTCAGGTACGTAAGGATGGTATGACCTATTATTTTACTCCAATTCGTCACTTGGCTCAAAACAAGACTGAAATGGGTTATTATGGTGTAGTTCGTAACCACTCTTACCGTATTACTATTAATACCATATCTGGTTTCGGTACTCCAGTTTATGACCCAGATGAGATTATCGATCCTGTGATTCCTAAGGATACAGAGACCTACCTCGCTGCTCGTATCAACGTCCTCTCATGGCGTGTTGTACCAAGTAGTGTAGATTTGGATGCAACTAAGTAATTGGTTATATATGTGTGTGGAGTGCCCTAAGTGGCACTTCACTCACCATTTTTAGAATTTAAACAATAATAATGATGAAGATACTTTCTAGTGTCTATAAGTATAGCAAACTTTTGTCTCATACCATATTGCTGATGCTGATTTTGGCTTTTACCTCGTGTAACTATTGGCATGACGACCAGGAGGGATGCGAAGCCCACCTGCGTCTGCAGTTTGTTTACGATATGAACATGAAGTTTGCCGATGCCTTTGCCCATGAGGTGAAGACCGTGAGACTTCATGTTTTCAACCAGGATGGTAAGCTCGTCTATACCAAGACAGAGCCGGTTGAGCGTATCCTTGCCGATGGAGGGATGAATCTCGACGACTTGACACCAGGCAGGTATGATCTTCAGGTTTGGGCCGAAGGCGAACAGCGTTACGAAGGCTCTTATATATATAAAGGTGTAGATGGTGAAGAAGGAATAGGCAAGTCGGATATCCGAGATTTCCAGACCCTGGTAAACAGGGAGGATAAGAAAGTGAATCACGACCTCACACCCCTGTTTCATGGCATGGTGAAGAATGCCGATCTGACAGCCGTCTATGGACAGACAAAAACAGTAACAGTAAAACTCACAAAAGATACCAACCATTTCAAGGTAGTGCTTCAACAACTGTCGGGCAATAATTTAGCCCCGGATGATTTCGACTTTGTCATTACCGACAACAATGGTTATCTCGACTACGACAATAGTCTCTTGGCAGATGATGAACTCATCTATCCTGCTTGGAGCAAGTATGCCGGCAAGGCAGGAATAACCTCTTCTGAGGGAGGAGAACAGACATCCGTCTCCGTGGCAGTGGCAGAATTGACTACCAACCGACTGGTAACAGGACATGATATGCGCCTGCGTGTATATGAACATTCCACAGGCAAGAGCATCATCAATATTCCGTTGGTAGATTATGCCCTTCTTGTAAAGGGCAACTATAATAAGGCGATGAGCGACCAGGAATATCTGGACCGTCAGGATACCTACGATCTCGTCTTCTTCCTTGATGAAGGAAAAAAATGGCTGGCTACCAGCATTTATATCAACTCGTGGAGAGTGGTGCTGAGTCATGTTGATATGTAAATAAAGTAAAGGTGTAAGTAATCATTATGAAAAGGTTCTTTAGAATATTCTTCTTTTTGCTTGGCGTGGTGTGTTTCGCATCATGCAGCAATGATGAATCGCCTTCTGAGCCAGGCTCTGTCAGGGTGGTGTTCAGGCTTTATGTGCCATCTGCTACAACAACCACCGAAACAAGGGCTGACGGACACGAAGAAGAGGAAGGGGAAACATGGGAAAGTTCCATCAATCTAGACCAACTTCATATTGTGCTTTATGCCAAGGATGGAAAGAGCATCGGAGGATTGGAAAACGTGAAACTGGTCCCTACTTCCACCCCCAATGTTTATGATGTAACAGGTTCTATCTTAGTAAACAGATTGAATCTGGTTAATGGAAAGTTTAATGGCCAGATGATGGTCTATGCCAATATCGATGGCGTGAAGGATACCGATGATTTCAGCGAGGCAAATGTGAATAAGCTTTCCTTTACAGCCAATACTGGCAAGCATGCCATCCCGATGTGGGGTGTCAAGCCATTGGATGTAGGCATGGAGGCTGGCAACCAGACCAGCATCGGTTCCATCAACCTGATGAGGGCAGAGGCGAAAGTCAAGGTATTTCTGCGTAGTGATATGGAGGCTTATTATGAACTGACGAACGTATCCCTGAGCGAAGCAAATGCCCAAGGCTACTGCCTTCCGCAATATAGCAATGTTCTCGGCATCAATGATGTGCAGGAACTGGAGCATGATGCCTACGCTCATTTTCTGAAGAACAATCAGAAACTTACGGATATAGATATGCTCAACAAGGCTATCTACATTCCGGAATATGAAAACAAAAACAATTCGACCCCCACGGTAATCCATCTTTCTTTAAGGGATAAACGTGATGGGAAGGTGCGAGACTTTACATTGCCGTTTGTGCAGTATGATGACCAGGGAGCTCCTACCCAGGAGGCTATGGACATTGTGCGCAACCATTACTATAAGTTTGAGGTTTATCTGAACCAGGATGACATGCTGAGCGTTAAACTTGTGGTGCGCAAATGGTATGTAGTCAGGCATCCTGATATTATAATGTAATTTATTAATTCGGAGATTATCTACATGATGAGGAAGTTATTATACTTGCTGAGTTGGGTGCTTGTCACCTTCATGCTCATGGGATGTGTCCCTGATGCCAATCCTGCGATTGACTCCGGTGACTCTTCAGATGGTGCTACCCGTCAGGTAGAAATCTGTTTGGGGGTGGCCTCAGATGCTACTGGCGGTACCCGAGCCGGTTCTGATTACACCGATGTAAACATGCAGGCGGGTGAACTGATGAAGAATTGGATCATAGTCATGGTAGATGCAGATAACAGAATTGTGGATATCGTGGCAAACGGTCCGTATGATGCCGGAGAGACTGAACGCTCGCAGGATTCCTTCTGGAAAAGAATGAAGCAGGGCACTTATACCTTCTATTCTTTTGCCAATCTCACACCATCGGAAATAGGCATCGATACCTATCGCGAGGGGGATACTCTGCCTGCCGGTTTCTTTGAGCAGATGAAGTGTTCGGTTAAGATTCCTTCTTTGGTTTTTGCCGACCACTGGTCTGACTTCGACAATGATTATTTCCCCCATGGCATTCCCATGAGCAACAAACAGGTGGTTACCATAGGAAAAGATACCAAGGCGGTAAATCTGGAGGTAATCAGAATGGTAGCAAAGGTCGTCTTGCAGTTGACTAACAATACCGACCACGATATTACGTTCAAGGGATTGACGCTTTCGGATGTAACTCCTAATGTGGCAGATAACCTGATGCTTCTTCCTGGCAAGGATGAAACGGATGAGCAAGGCATCGTTCACGTATCTGATGCTAACTTGGCTACCACCCAGAAGCAGACGGTGGCTTATACTTCGATGGCTTTGGGAACGGGGCATGATTATGTTGTCAAACGCAGCGGTCAGGCGGTTACCAACATCTGCTTCTATATCAACGAGAGCAAGGCTACGGATGAGAACAGATTTCATATCTTGCAGTTGCAAACCATCGACAGTGATCACTCGTCAACGGTGATAAACCGTCGCCTGGCGATGCTCAACTGGAGTAAGATCTGTCGCAACGACTATCGGGTTATCCCCATCAAACTCGATGATTATTCGATAGAATGGGATGTGCAGAGCTTTACCCCAATCGGAGTTCTGCCCCAGATAGAGGATGATGGCGAGAACCTTACCATTACGATGGGGTATTATGGTGAGTTTCATATCATTCCTAAAGTCAGGCAGTTGAGCACTGGCTATTACTCTGCTGTTCAGAGTGGTTCTTTCGAGTGGGTTACGGGCAGCAAGGATATCTTTGATGTAGAACCGCAATGGAGTCTTCATGGTAAAAGGGTAGAAGGCGAGATGGCCAACCTGGCAGGAAGTTCCGTCTATGCACTTACCCTGACAGTCAATAAGGATATTTATGGAAAAGAGCAAATTACGCTTACCCGAAAAGTAAGATTTGTGATGAAATCGGTTAATTTAAAATAGAATGAAAGGAAATAGTTTATTTTCAAAATACATATTGTTCATCCTGGGCATCATCTCTTTGATGCCTGGGATGGCTTATTCCCAGACCTTTAAGCATTTTGAAGGTATCGCCAATAAGACCGGCGATTACGAGGTGATAGATGCTGCCACAGAATGTCTCCGACAGAAGACCCATGTGTTTCATTATTATATCGCCCTGCCTAGAGGCGGTAGCAAGGAATTGTCGTTGCCGCTTTCCGGCTATTCGGGCAAAGGTGATGATTTGGAACCTAGAGGATATTTCAGATGGTATAATTACGATACAGATAAGGCTTCGGCTCAGCTGAAGGCTTATTCTGTCAACGGCAAGTTGCAGAGCATGAAGGATTCCCGTAGCGTAGATAAAGGTTTGATAGCCTATAATCTTTCATCCAAGCCAATTCGTAATTTGGTGGGTGCCGTTTATACCCGCCCTTCAGATGCTTCCTGGAGCGGAGAGACCATCGCCTGCGATGTGAGCCGATACGTGGATGGCTGCCGCGGAACAAGCTTCGAGCATGAGCCAACCCTTTCTATCCGATATATCTTCCATATCATGCCGGCAGAAAAGATGGCGGATGATATCAAGCAGAAACTCCTGGAAACGGGAAGAGACAGAGATTACACTTATGAAGATGGAAAGGGCGTTTCGGTAGGAGTGAAGGATGTCAATGCTTCCATGACGCTCCGCCTGAATCTGAATGATGTGACCAACTATTATTTCCATCCGATAAAGAATGGCTATACGCATCATGTCTTTGCAGAGGATGAGAAGTATAAAATTAAGGAGACGGATTTCACTTCAGAGGTTGTTCAGGCAACTCAAGTGCAATGGCGTGTTTATAATTCCGATAAAACCAAGTTCGTCTGGTGGACTCATAGTGGAGGTCAATATGCGCCCCGTTTCTTTGATTTGAGTCTGGATTTACTGAATAATCAAACGACAGTTGGCGCATGGCGAAATCTGAATGGTGGAGGAGTCAGCAGCAAGCAGACCTTTAAGTATGGCGACCGTATCTATGTGGTGGCAATAGCGCTTTCAAAAGATAAAAGCAAGATGTGTCCTATCGCCAATTTCACCTGCCAGCTGTTCAACCAGTATCCGATGACTACGGACGAACTGAAGACGGCAGGTCAGAATACCCGTTTAAATTCCTATCTAGACGATCATTATCGCTCTGTCAATACCGTCTCTTTTGATAATGATGATGATGAACAGACCCTTCTGGCTCCTATAAGCCCGAATGATAACCAAGACCGCCTGCCTTCTAAATGGAGCAGGCGAAGTTATGGCTTTGTCTATCGTGGATTGATGAATTTCGCTCCGGCAGGCAATATCTATGTAAATCCTAAGCATTCACCGCAGCATGGAGAGTACGGACTCTATAAGTCGGCAAATATAACGGGAAAGTCTGGATGGGGAGAAACTGGTACAGATGGCTACCTGTGGTGGCCTAAAGTCCAGCTCTACGACCGTACCTACGAAAATACGAATGGGGCTCAATACGGTCATTTCCTCTATATCGATGCAGCCGATGAGAGTCGTCAGATTGCCGAGGCAGATTTCAGTGCCGATCTCTGTGTAGGTTCGCAGGTTATCTTCAGCGCAGCCATTGCTGATATGACCACTGGCCCACAGCGCCCGCAGCTGATGTTCAAGCTCTATGGCGTGAATTATGATGAGAATAATCAGGAGACGGAGCGCAGGTTGCTCCACTCGTTCTCATCCGGTAATTTCTCAGGAAACCGTGTGGGAGGGGATGATGACAATGTAGGAAAATGGTATCAGGTTTACGGAAAGATGGTGCTGCAGCAGGAGAGCGGTGTGAATAAATTCACCGACTTCAAACTGGTGGTGGATAACATGTGTAAATCTACTCAAGGTGCCGACTATGCCTTCGATGATCTCCGCATCTACACCAAGGCCTCCAAGGTGGATGTTATTCAGAGCTCGCCTATCTGCCCTGACAAGAACACAAATGAAGATTCTTCTCTTTCTACCTCCATCCTCATCAAGTTGAGGGCTTTGCAGGAAACTATGGCGGCGCTTGCCGACCATGCTGAGCAGAAGACGCTCTACTTCCGATTCGTAGATGCTGATGGCCATCCGGTGAAGAAAGTAAACTATGGCACGGCAGAAAATCCTAACTACCAGTGGGGAACCACCACTATATATAATTATGTGGATGATGCCCGAAAGGTGGATGGAAAGCCGATGTACGAGAAACTCAATGACGAGTGGAACGTGGTGCTTGCCAACAGATACTTCAATCTGCAGTCGAACCAGACTTACTATGTAAGTTTTGCTTTCGATAAGGATGGGGTAACGGATAAGAACCTGCTTTCGTGGGGAAAGCCTTCGGAAGTATGTTCTCTCTATAGCGAGAATTTCCAGATGGTGCAGCAGAAGGTGCTGGTTACCGATGCCAACGGAAGCATCACCACCACTGTCACCATTCCTTGCGATGACAATGCTAAGCCTGAATATCATATCAAGGCACAGTTGCAGACCGTTGACCAGAACAATGGCGGCAGTATCCAGTTGGAGGGCGTGCTTTATGATTGGTATGTGGATGAAGAAAAGACTCCGAGATTAAAAAACAGCGCAGAGTTCAGCAACATCCCACTGAGTGTGGGCGATCATACCATCCGTGTGAAACCTACCAATACATCTGGCACCATCAACCAGGGCGGCGTGGATTATCAGATCTGTCTCGGTCAGATGTCGTTCAAGCTTCGTGTCGTCAAGAACGGTCCGCAGTTGAGTCTGGGTGTTCCGGGTGTGGCATATCCTAACAATTATGTTCGCACGGTTCGCATCGGTTTGCCGCAGGTAGCCCATCTGGCTCAGCAAGAAGCCAAGGGCAAGGGTGGATACTTCTGTATTCCGGTTAGCGGCAAGAACTTTGTGGCAGATAATTCCAATCGCCTCTACTTTGTTGTAGCTGGCGGAAAGGACCATCTGGATGAGTCGCAATTAACCCGGGTGATGTATCTTTCGGATACCAACGACCCTGCCTATCAGGATAGGATAGGGGATGGCTTGATTCTTGCGAATCTTCAGAAAGATTATATCGAGAGAAATTCCAATCAGCTGGCGTTGAAGTTTATGCCGCAAACGGGAAGTGAATCTGCTTCTTCCAAGAATGTGCAGTTGCGTGAGGGATACTGGTATGAAGGTGTATTGATATTCCGTGAAGATGGCCACAAGGGAACCACGGTGCTCTGTTCGGGTGAAACCTATATCCGCTTTGCGGTGGTACCGGAATACGCCACCTGGAATCCTACTGCCAATAGCAAGATGAGTGCGGCATGGAACAATGATGATAACTGGCGTCGTTCTGCCCGCAGCGAACTCTATAAAAAGGAGAACCAATATACGGATTATCAGGGTGGCGGATATGTGCCGATGAAGTTTACCAAGGTAACGATACCTGATTTGAGCGGCTTATATTTCCCGTCTTTGGGATACATTGCCTATCAGAAATCCACGGGCATCGCTACCAAACTGAGCAATGCCAAGGGCGATGCGGCTACCACGAACATTCAGTATGATATGCTTGCCAAATGGGATGCCAATGACGCAAACCACGGGTTGAATGCCGACGGCAATCTGGAGTGTGAACCCTTCTATGGCAACACCTGCGACCAGATTTACTTCAAGCCAGGAGGTGAACTGCTCAACCAGTGTTATCTGATATACAACAAGGCATGGGTAGAAAAGGAGATGAAATCCAACATCTGGTATGCCCTCACTTCGCCTTTGCAGGATACCTATGCGGGTGACATTTATGTGCCGGCTGCATCGGGCAGACAGGAGTCGGAGGCATTCAAGCCTATTTCGTTCTCATCATCGGTAAACAATCGTGTAACCAGTCCTGTATATCAGCGAAGCTGGGATGATGCTTCTTCTGCCCAGGAAGTAACCTTGGGCGGCAACTATAGCGCTTACGATTATTCGGGCACCGGCATCACATTCGAGAATCAGAATCTCAATGCGCTTTCAGCCCACTGGAGTCACGTATATAATAAGGTGGATAGGAAATATCAGCCGTTAGAGGGCGTAGCCATCAGAATGGGAGATAAATATACGGTGGGTACATCGGGCAGTGCATCCGGCGGTGCATCCGGCAATGCATCGGGTTCTGAATCCGAAGTATTGCTCCGTTTGCCGAAGGCAGATACGCAATATACTTATGTATCTGCTTCGCAGCAGCAGAGTTCTCTATCTCCTTCTGTGGATAAGGAGAATGCTTATCGCCTGGTGGTGGATGCCGATGCTCAGGAGAATGCTTTGGGCAAGATGAGCTATAAGCTGGTTAAGTTTCCGGATGGCAACAATTACTATCTGGTGGGCAATCCTTATATGGCTACGCTCAGCATGTATAAGTTCCTGAAGGCAAATCCATCGCTTCAGTCCAGCTTCTATGTCTATGAGAATGGTGTGTTGAAGCTCTATGATAAGCTGGATATGTCAACCACCACGTATGAGTCGAAGAACGATGTGAAGATTTCGCCGATGCAGTCGTTCTTTGTCCGCCTGAATGATGGACAGAGTGCATCGCAGCTTAATTTTACGTCAGCGATGACGGTAGATAGAGAAGTGTTTGGCGGTGTGAAGACGGCTTCGGATGAGGGGCAGGATCAGGTATCCTTAACCCTTACAGCTGCATCAGCTTCGGGTTATAGCAGTCGTTCGAAGGTAGTGCTTGATGCCAATGCTTCTGAGGATTACGATGAGGCTGAGGATGCCCAGCTGCTCTATGATGCCCAGCTGAAGGAAGTTCCGGTGGTTTATACGGTGGCAGGTGATGAGGCTGTGGCGCTGAACTCCCTGCCGAATATCAATTGGATGCCATTAGGAGTGGTTGGTGCTTCTTCTGATGTAGAATCAGGAGATGCAGGAAGTTCTGCCAATTCAGCTTCTGTCATGCTGGCAATTGATGGCGTCTCTCGTCTTTCTTCTCCTCTTTACCTCTATGATGCTGCCACCCGGAAGTATCAGGAGATAAAAGATGGTGAGGAAGTGAAGGCGCAGGCGAATGAGCACGGCAGATACTTCCTTACCCAGACGCGCAGTACTACAGGTATTGAAAATGCCGAGATGGGCGAGAGTGACGTGAAGATCTATTCTCCATCCCGGGGATTGATCGTCGTATCTAAGGTGAGTGCTCCTCTATTAAATAAGGTGGAGGTTTATACCCTTGATGGAAGACTGGTGGCATCGAGAAAGGCTGAAGGTGCAGCATCTGTCAGCATTCCTGTAGTCTCCACGGCTTCTCCTCAGGAAGTATATATTATTAAGGTATCTATGCAGGATACCCAAGCTATAATAACCAGAAAGCTTTCTCTCCGTTGAGAGAAAGCTTTCTGGTGTTAAACTGAGAAAAAAGAAAAATCCCATCGTTCGGTTGCTACTTCTTAAGGATAAAGACAGATGGTGGTGTGTGTCATTCCGTAAAAATCAGCGTCAAATGATATAAAAGTGCCTATTTACGCATTGGTACCTTTACTTTTCCTGGCAAAAAGCTTGGAAGTTATTGCTTAATTCCCTATCTTTGCAAGCAAGAATTAGTAAAGGCGTCTTTCTCTTTTTCTAAGGATAAAGGCTCTTTCTAGGAACGAACTAACAATTATTTAATTAATAACATAAACCGATACAATTATGAAGAAATCCATCATTTTCGCATTGCTGCTCTCTCTGTTGAGCGTACAGCAAATCCATGCACAGAAGTGGCTCAAGAAATTGGGCAAAGTGGCAGAAAACGTGCTTGCTAATGACCAGAAGACTACCAGCAAGGCGTCTGGCTCTATCCCTGGGTGTACAGTAAAGTATACCAGTTGCGTAGCTAATGGCAACGATGTCCATATCAACTTCGTGATAACCAACACCACTTCCAGTGAACTCAAAATGTACTTCAATGCTTTTGATGACGGCTCTTGTGCTTTTGATAGCAAGAATGTAAAGCATACAATGCACTTCTATTTGGGTGGCGATAAGTTAGGTCACTATTCTGATAAGATGCTTACTCCTAATGTTCCTGTCAAGGGTATTATGGTGATAGAGGATGTTGACCGCACCATTAAGCAGATTAATTCTACTCTTGTCAAGGGTAAGGCTAATGATGTGGAGTTTGCTATTAAGTTGCCTACCCAGGTAGTGGCAGATGTCAAGAATACCAATTCCGATTTGGTTACCTGCTCATTGCCTGAGTTGCAGTTCAATTTCTTGAAGTGTGTTCGTCAGGGCAGGAATGTGGTAATCACTGCTACATTCAAGAATATCGGCAACAAGGAGTATGAGATTTCAGCTTATGGCGATACTCCTACTATATATGATGATGGTGGCGATGCTTATGAGTGTGATCAGGAAACAACCCTCTTGGGCAAGAATCGATGGTTAGGCTATAATTGGTATACCTTGCTCGCTGGTATCCCGATGAAGGCTACGTTTGTCATCAAGAATGTCAGCACCAGTGCCACCGAGTTCAGCGTTGTCAAGATCCCGTTCAAGTACAAGTCTAATGGCGAGACCCCTCAGTATGTAGAGTTCCGCAATTTGCCAATCTCAGCGCAGTAAGTAGAAATCTTAATAAGTTGATATAAAACGAAAAATCCCATCGTTCTTGCGAGCGATGGGATTTTTAATTCTGTTAAGCAATGTGTCTGCTTTCGCTGATTACTTACGAAGACCGAGGGCCTTGATGATAGCACGAT
>ULQL01007394.1_pt1 | contig 16102 bp, 15 predicted proteins | sample 1954411 | NCBI WGS metagenome assembly ULQL01 (sample SAMEA4835654, study PRJEB28245) | human gut metagenome | biome: gut microbiome; material: fecal sample | place: Denmark | collected 2008 | reverse complement strand
CCAGCCGTATTTTACACGCAGCGAATGAAAGAGTATTATCAAGTCATACAAAAACTGCCGGCGCAAAAAATTTATTTTGAAAACAGCAGCTTTTCCCATCTGCCGCACCTGGAAGCGCGGCATATTCCGTATCGCCTGATAAGCCGGCGGGAATACGACCAAAGCGTATTCCCGTTTAGCGCTCCCCCTTATTCGTTTGACGGAAACACGCAAATCGCGTTTCCCCCTTTTTAAGGGTTACTTGAAATATCTGTTATACAGTCCGTCAAACCCTTTGCCGTGACGGGCTTCGTCCTTGCACATTTCGTGAACGGTGTCATGAACGGCGTCATATCCCAGTTCTTTTGCCAGCTTGGCGATTTTCAGCTTTCCTTCGCAAGCGCCGAATTCAGCCGCCGCGCGCATTTCAACATTCTTTTTGGTTGAATCCGTCAGGACTTCGCCCAGCAATTCAGCGAATCTGGAAGCATGATCCGCTTCTTCCAAAGCATAACGTTTGAACGCTTCGGCGATTTCGGGATAACCTTCTCTGTCCGCCTGGCGCGACATGGCCAGATACATGCCGACCTCGCAGCATTCACCCGTAAAATGTTCACGCAGCCCCGCAACAATACGTTCGTCCAATCCTTTGGCGGAACCGACCCTGTGTTCATCGGCATAAACTTTTGCCGTTTCATCTACAACTTTAAAAGTCGTTGCTTTGCAAACCGGGCAGACTTTAGGCATTTCGTCGGCTTCAATTATCTGGCCGCAAACAGTACAAACATATTTCATGTTATCTCCTTTCTTTAAAGAAATATATCTTTTGCAACAGGTTATATATACTTTTAGAACAGATGTAAATAAAAATCCGCCGTTTTTATTCTTAATTTCCGGCTTTGAAACAATGAAACGAATCCTCCCGAAAAAAGTTCCCGAGCCCGCAAACACACAACTTTTACGAAAGTCACCAAAAGCACTCTCGTTATATAAAAACGAAAAAATCTTTATATTTCTACAAATTATGCAAACAGAGGTTGTAGACAAACAATATTTTTTGTAATATAATTTGCATCATCTTAATAAGAGCGGGAGAAACGTATGAAAAAAAGCGCGGCAGGCATAAAAATAAGACAACGTGAAATAACCATCACTCCGAAACAAAAAGAAGTGTTGTTTTATTTGGCGCAAGGATACCAAAACAAAGAAATCGCCTATAAAATGGGATTGTCCGTTTCCACAATCAAACTGCATCTGGCCGGGCTGTATCTGCGTCTGAACGTCAAAAGCAGAATCGGCGCTCTGATTACCGCCCAGCAGCTGGGATTATTGTAACTCAGACTGCCGAATGAATTTCTCTGACATAAAATAACGCAAACAGATTCCGCCGGGCGCAAAGTGCGGAAGAAATTTGCCGGTCGGTTTAAAAGTTTAAAAAAAGCAGATTGTCATTTTTGCATGTAACCGCTTTTTTTAACACGGACGGATCATTTCATTACCGGCCGGAACAAACAGAAAAACGATTGTTCAGGCTATTCGGGATTATTAAAAAATACGGTTTTGGTCGAACAGAAAACGGTACGGCCGGATAAATTTTACCAGCGCATGGCCGGCGTTTTGTACAAACGGTCTATTCCGCCGCCTTCCGTTATTGTCGAAGCGCGTTTGATCAACAAAAATGACCGCCGCCGACTCATCGCATCGAACCGTATTGATTACAAAGGCAAAACAGAAAGTGAAATCCGCGTTCTTTTAAAGAATCAATCCTCTTGAAAATGATTTAAATGAAGCGTATCTTCTAAAATAGAATTTAAAGTCAACTTTAAGAGGATCGCCTTAATATGTTATACACTATCGGAGATGTTTCCGAAAAAACGGGGCTGCCGGCTCCGACGCTGCGTTATTACGACAAAGAAGGACTGCTGCCGTTTGTCAACCGCGGCAACGGAGGAATACGCAAATTTCAGGATACGGATCTGGAATGGCTGCGGTTAATCGAATGTCTGAAAGCCAGCGGCCTGCAGATCAAAGACATCAAACGGTATATCGATCTGTTTATCCTGGGCGATTCAACAATAGAAGAACGCCGAACGATGTTCTACGATCAGAAAAAATGCGTTGAAGAAGACATGAAAGCGCTTCAAAACACGTTAGATATGCTGACTTATAAATGCTGGTTTTACGATACGGCTGCCGAACTGGGCAGCGTTGATGCCGTTAAAAATCTGCCGGAAAACAAAATTCCCGAAAAGATCCGCCGCCTGAAAGCAAAAATCAACCGCATGCACGTTTCCGCCTGTCAGAAAAAAGCTGTCGGAAAAGTAGCTTGAAGCGGATTTTGATCCATGATGCAACCTCATATCAGAATTGACGAATCAATGGCCGCGCCTTATGCGCTGCTGCCGGGGGATCCTGCGCGTATCGACCGGATCGCGCCGTTTTTGTCCGACGTGCGGGAATTGGCTTTCAACCGGGAATACCGCAGTATTTCCGGCACATACAAAAATATCCGCGTCTTGGTCGTTTCCACCGGAATCGGCGGGTGTTCCGCCGGCATCGCGGTTGAAGAGCTGGCTCGCATCGGCGTCACGGCAATGATTCGTATCGGATCCTGCGGCGCAATGCAGCCGGGAATCCGTTTGGGCGATTTGATTTTAGCCGCCGGCGCCGTTCGTGACGACGGCGCGTCACAGGCCTATGTCGACTTGCGGTATCCGGCCGTTGCGGATACCGGATTGCTGCATGCCTGTCTGACGAGCGCGCGGGAAAATCACTTTCCCTGCCATATCGGCATTGTTCACAGTCATGAAAGCTTTTATATCGACGACAACGAAGAACAAAAACAATTCTGGGCCAAAAAGGGCGTCTTGTGCGCCGACATGGAAACGGCGGCTTTGTTTACGATCGGCCGGCTGAGAAGAATAAAAACGGCGTCAATTTTAAACAACGTCGTCATCAGCGGAACAGACACGGCCGACGGCATCGGCGGATACGTTGACGGCGGACAAGCCGCGGCACAAGGGGAAAAACACGAAATCCTGACCGCTTTGGAAGCTTTTGTCATATCCGAGAAAGGCAAGCCGTAAAAAAGCCTCCGTTCGGAGGCTTTTTTCTTTAAAACTTTCCGACGGCGCGGTACAGATTCGCCTTGCCGATCAAAACCGTATAAAACGACACGATCAGTTCCTGACGGGCTGACGCCAGCTGCGCCTGCACCGTCAGCAGGTTCAGCAGCGTTTCTTTGCCCGCCCGGTATGAAGCGCGCGAAACACGTTCATTTTCTTCGGCGCTTTTTAAAACGTCCTGATTAATCGTATAAGACGCCAGCGCGGTCCGGTAATCCTGATAAGCCGACCAGACTTCGTTTTTCACCGTATCCTGCGTGCTCTTCTGCGTATAAACCGCCTGTTGGTAATCATAACGGGCTTTGGCAAGGCCGTACATTTTGGAAAAGCCTTCAAACAACGGCATATTCAAAGACAGTCCGACTTCCGCCCCATAAGTGTACGGATAACCGTTTTCAAACGGTTTATCGTCTTTCCACCGATCGGAATAAGACGCGTTCCCGTATAAAGCCAGCGTCGGCGCCATTGCCGATTTTGCGGCGGATATGTTTTGTCTGGCGGCTTCCCGCGATTGAGCGGCGCTTTTTAATTCCGGACGCAGAGCCAAAGCAATGCGAATCATTTCATGTACGGACGAATTCTGCCGTAAAGCCGTTGAAGCATTGTCTTTTTTCGGAATAACCAGATCAAATTTCGTTTCCGGCGGCAGATTCAACAGCTTTGCCAGATTAGCCTGATTTTTTTCAATCGTGTTTCGCGCCGAAGTCACGGCCAACCGTGAACGCAGATAAGTCGTTTTTGCCAGCAGCAGATCCGATGTGGCCGCTTTGCCGACCTGATATTTCTTCTGCGTTTCATCATATGATTTTTTATAAGAAGCAACGCTGGTTTCAGCGCTTTTCAGGACTTCTTCGGCGCTTAACAGATCCAAATAAGCGCTGTTGATTCCCAGAATAATATCATGCAGCGTCGTATTATAGTTAAAAGCCGCCGCCTCCATATACGCTTTCATCATCTGCGTCGACGCGGAACGCCCTCCGAAATCCAGCAAAAGCCAGTTCAAAGCGATATTAACGGCATACGGTTTGGCTTTCATTTTTTTATAAATATCGGCGTCCGGTTCGTCATACTGCCCTTTATAATGCGACGCAGACATAACGCCGCTGAGCCCGACAGACGGCAGGTACGCCGCTTTGGACGCGCCGAGAGCCGCTTCGGAAGATTTAACCGCCATGTAACTGCGATTTAAATCCGGATTGTTGCAGATACCGATCTGGATTAAATCGTTCAAATCCAGCTTCCCTTTGCCGACAGAAGAGGAAATACAACCTTCCGGCGCTTTTTGCGCGTAAACCGACATCGGATCGAACGCCTGCGCCGGCATTACCGGAAAAACGGAAAAAAGTATAAAAAGGGCTGTCGTTTTTTTCATTTTTTAGCCTTTCTTTTTTGATTTAAAATATTTTTCGGCAAGCGTCTGAACCAAAACGTACAACAGCGGAATCAGAAACAATCCGGCAAACGTGCCCGCCAGCATGCCGAAAAATACGGGCGTCCCGATCGCGCGGCGGCTGTTCGCTCCGGCGCCGGTCGCCAGCATCATGGGCATCACCCCCAAAATAAAAGCGAAAGCCGTCATCAAAACAGCGCGGAACCGTTCCCGCAAAGCATACAGCGCCGCCTGCGGCACCGAACGGTTCGCGGCCCGTGCGTCACGGGCAAATTCGACGATCAAAATCGCGTTTTTGCTGGCCAGTCCGACCAGCATCACAATTCCCAGCTGCGCATAAATCGACAAAGGCAACCCCATGACCAGCATTCCCGCCAAAGCGCCCGCCGTCGCCGCCGTAACGGACATTATAACGGGAATCGGCAGAACCCAGCTTTCATACAGCGACACCAAAAACAAATAAGCAAACACAACGGCCAAAGAAAGCAGCAGCCCCATTTGTCCCTGATTGTTCTTTTCCTGCCAGCTCATGCCCGACCATTCAAAAGAAAATCCTTTGCCGACGTTCCGCATCAGATTTTCCATCGCCCGCATCGCTTCTCCGGAACTGACGGCGGGATTTTGCATCGCGGTAACCGTCGCGTTCGGATACTGGTTATAACGCGTAATCACGCGCGGCGACATAATCTGCGATAAAGAAACCAGACTGCCCAGCGGCACCATTTCCCCGTTCGTCGCCGGCACATAAATATTTTTCATACCCTCGACATCATTGCGGTAAACCGCGTCGGACTGCACAACGACTTTGTTGACCTGTGTGCCGATGTTAATGTCGTTGACATACATCGATCCCAGATAAGCTTCCAAAGTCGAATACAAATTGCTTAAAGGCACATTCAGCGCTTCGGCTTTTTCCCGGTTTATTTCGATAAATACGGCCGGCGTCTGTGACGTAAATGTTGTAAAAGCATACAAAAACGACGGGTTTGCATTCACGGAAGCCAAAAATTTCTGTACCTGCGTATCCAAACGTGCGTAATCCATGCCTTCAATCATTTGAAAACGAAAATCCATACCCCCCTGATTACCCAGTCCGTTAATTGCCGGAAATTCAAAAAACTGCAGGTCGGCTTCGGGGATTTCCGACGACAGTCCGGCACGCATGGCATTCATCATCGTCGTTGAATACAAAGACGGATCTTTTCTTTTTTCCCAGGGATCCAGATCAACGATAATCATCGCGGTATTTTCGGAACGGCCCGCCAGAATACTGATGCCGACGACGCCCGTTGTTCCGCGAACGCCCCGCTGTTTTAAAATAATCGGCGTAATTTTTTCGACGACCTGTTTTGTCCGGTTAAACGAAGCGCCTTCGGGCAAAGTCACGTTCACGATATAAACGCCCTGATCTTCGTTCGGAATAAAAGAAGTGCCGCTTAATTTAAACAATCCGGCATTTAACAAAACCAACAACCCGAAAATCAGGGCAATCACGCTGATTCTGCGCGCAAACAAAGCCGCCGTACGCGCATATCCGTTCGCCGCCGCGTTGACAAAACGGTTAAACCAGGCCAGCGGTCCTTTTTTATACGGCTGATACGGCTTTAAAAAATAAGCGCACAAAACCGGCGACAGCGTCAATGCATTGACGGCGGAAAAAACCAAAGACATACTGATCGTAATGGCAAACTGTTGGTAAATTTTTCCGGTAATGCCTCCCATACAGGCAATAGGAACAAAAATAACGACCATAACCAGCGTTGTTGAAATCAAAGCGCCCGTAATTTCCCGCATTGTTTTTTTCGACGCTTCCAAAGGCGGCAGTTTTTCTTTTTCCATCAGATGCATGACGCGTTCAACGACGACAATCGCATCATCAACGACAGCCCCGATCGCCAATACGATTCCGAACAACGTAAACATATTAATGCTGAATCCCAAAACCAGCATGACGACAAACGTCGCCAGCAGCGAAACGGGAACGGCAATCAAAGGGATCAACGTCGTACGCCAGTTTTGCAAAAACAGCCAGCACACAAAAACAACCAGAATAAAAGTTTCCGCCAGCGTATGCAGCACTTCGGCCACGGAAGCGTTGATGTATTCGGTCGAATCATAATTAAAGACATAGGCGACGTCTTGCGGGAAATAAGCCTCCAGCCGTTTTAATTCGGCGCGGACTTTGCGCATGGCGTCAATCGCGTTGGCGCCCGATGACAGCTTGATCTGCATTGTAACGGACGGAACGCCGTTATTATAAGCCGAAACACCGTAAGTTTCTTCGCCGTATTCGACTCTGGCAATATCCTTTAACCGAACCAGACCGCCGTGATCCGCCGTTCTGATAATAATTTCGCGGAAATCATCGACTTCATTGATTCTCCCCTGCGTTTTAAGTGCATAAACCATCTGCGCCGTTTCACTGGGGGCCGCCCCCAATTTTCCCAGCGTCGGCTGATAATTCTGCGAAGAAATCGCCGCGCGAACATCGCCCGCCGTTATGTTCAATGCCGCCATTTTGTCTGAATTCAGCCATACGCGCATCGACGAACTGGCCGCATAAACATCAACGCCGCCTACCCCGTCAATACGCGCCAGCGCTTCTTTGACATTATCCGTTACGAAATCCGCCAAAGCCAAATGGCTGACCGTTTTTTCAGGCGACGTAAACGACAGCATGCCCAGCATGTTCGTTGATTCACGCGTTACCGTCACTCCTTGCCGCGTGACCTCCGCCGGCAAAGACGCCGCCGCGATCTGAACGCGGTTCTGGACTTTGACCTGCGCCATATCGGGATCCACTCCCGTTTTAAACGTGACCGTCAGCGTATATGTCGTGTCTTCGGACGATGAAGACATATACAGCATGTCTTCGACCCCGTTGACCTCGCGTTCAATCGGAATGGCAACCATTTTGGAAATAACGTCAGCCGACGCCCCGGGATATGTCGCGGAAACCGTCACTACCGGCGGCGTAATTTCAGGATACAGCGCAATCGGCAAAAACTTTAACGAAACCAATCCGGCCAGGCACATAACAATGGCAATAACGATTGCAAAACGCGGGCGTTTCAGGAAAAATTCAGAAAACATTTCAAACCTCCGATCCTGCGAAACTTTGTCTGACGGGAGAGCCGTTTTCGACTTTCTGCAATCCCTGAACGATAATCCGGTCGCCGGCTTTCAACCCGCCGGAAACGACCAAACTGTCCGCAATCAAAGGACCGGTTTTTATATATTGTTTCTGCGCTTTTTCCTCTTCGTTGACGATATAAACGAACATGCCCTGCCCGTCCTGAACGGCCGCGGCCTGCGGAATCAGGACAAGCGGTTTTTCCTTTTCCGTATGAACAATAACGTCGACATGATTTCCCGGCAGCAGCAGGCTGTTTTTGTTTTCCACGTCGACATACGCCGCGACCGTCGCCGTCATCGCATTGATTTCACTGTCAAAAAAAGCTGAAATAACCCGTGCCGGCACAATCGTTTCGTCAGGCAGAACAATTTTTAAATTCCCGGTCAAATCATTCTTGGTTCCCATGCGTTTGAGTGTTTCCAGCCTGTCACGGTCCGTCACGGAAAAGGAAATGCGGATCGGCGAAATCTGCACGATGCGCGCCATCGGACGGCCCGACATGTCAATATAATTTCCTTTTGTAATCAAAGCTTTGCCGATGTACCCGTCAATCGGCGCGCGGATTTCCGTATACCCCAGATTAATACGCGCCAGCTCGGCATTGGCTTCAGCGGATTTAACCGCCGCGCGGGCCTGCGCCAACGCGCTTTCGGACGCTTCAATATTTGAAGCCGTCAGCACTTTTTGCGCGAACAAGACTTTATTGCGTTTATGATCGTTTTCAATTTGTTTTAAATTGGCCTTTGCCCGCGCAACTTCGGCGTCCGCGCTGTTGACCGCTTCTTTATACCGGCTTTGTTCAATAATGAACAAAATCTGGTCTTTTTTAACAAAGCCGCCCTCCTGAAACAAAATCTTGTCCAGATAACCGGTCACCTGCGCTTTGACGTCGACGCTGTTAATCGCTTCGACCGACGCGATGAATTTTTTCTGCGGCGCGGTCGTTTCCATTCGGGCGGATACGGTAACAACATACGGGATTTCCGCGTTTTGCGTCTGCCCTGCCGACGGCGTTAAACGAGTTTTTAACTCCCAGCCGAACGCAGCAGACAACGCCAGAATAAAAACCTGCAGCAAAATTTTTCTTTTGCTTAAATGAATGACCTTCATCTGACAACCCTTTGATCTATATTAAAAAAGTTTTATTTTTTAGATAAAAGAGGCTGTTTTTTCAGGCAAGCAAAAAAAATTATGAGTGACTTTGTAATGTTTTGGCTTTTCTTTTGAAAATAATGTCCACACGAATCCCTGACGGCAGGCGGGTTTCCAGAGAATAAACATCACCGTATTGAAAATCGTCGACGTCCCTATTCTGCGGTTCGTTGTTCTTAACGATTTTTACTTTCCCTGAACGTAAAACCTTGCGGACACGCAGAGCCTTAACCACCCTTTCCGAAACAATCAGATCCGAATTTTTCCAACGCATAATGCTTTGAACGCTGACCCCCAGCGCTTTTGCCACCGCGGTCATTGACAGGCCGGAAACCAACAAACTCATGGCGAACAGCTTTTCTTCCAGACTGCGCGTCCGCGGACGTTCCACGGTGAACTGACAGCCGCAGTCTTTACATTTATACCGCTGCCGACCGCGCGCCCGACCATACTTTATGACAGTCCGGGAAGAACATTTCGGACATTTCATTTTTACCCCGGAAAAATTGTTTTTTACCATTACAAAGTGATAACTCTTTTTTCCCGCCGAAAAAAGATTTTTTTTCAAATCCCGATTCGAATCATCTCCGTGCCATCAGTGCTCAATACGGTTTCAGCTCTTCCGTCAGCCGGCCGAAATCAAACACGACTCCGTTTTCCACGGCAATATCATATGCCGTTTTTCCTTCGGCGTTTTTGACGGTCTTATCCGCTCCCGCGGCAAGCAGACATTTCAACGCCCGCACGTTCATCGTCTGTGCCGCTACGATCAAAGGTGTTTCTTTGTCAGGATTCGTCGCATCAATATCCACCCCCGCCCGCATTAACAAATCCAGACGTTCTTCTATATCCGGCGACGTTTCGCAGACGTCGGCAAGAGGAGAAAAACGGTACGCCGTTTTTCCTTTTTTCAAAATAAACTTCAGGCATGCCAGATCTTTGGCCGCAAAATTTATCACCGTTCGCCCGTCACGCGCCGCAGCGTTAAAACGCTGCGGTTCTTTCAACCAGATTCTGATAACTTTTTTCAAAGCGCCGCTTTCGCAAAAACGCATCAAAGACGTAACGCCGTTTTTGTCCGTCTGCTCTTTTATTTCCTCATGTACTTTTTCGAAAAATGCCCGGCGCTTTTCTTCAAGCGCTTTTTCAAAATAAAACCGTTCGATCTTCTCATTTAACGGCGCAAACAGCTCTGCCGCGCGACGGCTGACTTTCGTCTCGCCGAAAGTTTTCCGTTCCAGCCGAACGGCCGGAAAAGCCAAACGGCCGAAGCTGTCCACAGAAGTCGTCATAAATTTTTTTTGATCCTGATTCCATATCTGGCAAGTATTCATTCCCGATAACGGACTGCCGGTAACGCGATAAAAATAACAGAGTTCCCCGTTTTTATTTTTCATGCGCCATTTGTCCGTTTCATACAGGCAAAGCAAATCGCCGACACTTAACGGATAACAGCCTACATATAATCCGCCTGCGGCGCAGCCGGGAATTTTGGTTTGATATAATTCTTCACAGCGAAAAATCTCGGCTTTCAAAGCCATAAATTCGTCAAGTCTGGAAAAGAAATAATTCAGCGGTTCGCCCGCCGTTTCCGGCGGATTATAAAAAAGGCACATATTCATGAAGATCCTCCTTTTAGTCGTTAGGTTTTACGTGCGGGACAAGCAGAGACAAATCCGCACGGTATCGAAAGAATTGTACCACGACGTTTCCATAAAAAAAAGACCGTTTAAGAACTGAACCTTTTTAAAAATAAATTCCGCCGCTGTGTCGTTCGGCACAGTATTTTCGTACCCGATTGATTATTCTGAAAGACAGTTGATTAAGTTGTTTTTTCAGGACACTTACATTACCAACGCTGACTGCCTGCGATAAAAAGGATGCTGCCTCATTATCAAACCACTGCGATCATGAAGCAGCATCCGGCAGACTATTTTTCCGATAATTAAAATATCTTCATGATGAAAGGCGAACTGCCGCGGTAATTCGTTTTACCGGTCTGAAAATGATTGTCAAAAAGTCTAAATATAATTGTCGCGCTACAAATTGGTGCGCCCGGCGGGATTGCTCATCGCTTCGCTCTTCGTCCGCAAGGGACCGCCTGACGGCGTCGTTCGCTTCGCTCACCGAACCCACTTCGCGGCTTCTCCTCCGCGCCCCTGCGCCCCAACAAAAAAATCCTCGAAAGAGGATTTTTTCAATTGGTGCGCCCGGCGGGATTCGAACCCACGACCCTCGGCTTCGGAGGCCGATACTCTATCCAGCTGAGCTACGGGCGCAAACAAACATCACAATAACCGATTTCACTAAAAAAACAATCAAAAATTAAAGAACAAACAAATCTCTTGACGAAAGGAACAAAAAAAGATTACTTATTCATATTCTGATTGGGGCGTAGCCAAGCGGTAAGGCAACGGACTTTGACTCCGTCATTCGCTGGTTCGAGTCCAGCCGCCCCAGCCAATTTTCAGCCGCAGCTTCCTCTCAAAAAATCATAAAGTTCTTTTGAATACACGTACCGTACGGCCGATTGTCCGAACACATGTTAATTTCGGCAATGGACAACCGTATAAATACACGGTATCTTGTCCCAAGTTTTTCCGATCTATAACCGTAACGCATCAGAAGGATCATGATAAATGTTATTTCGTGACGAGATTTTTGAACAGGACGTTGAAACAATCAGAGATATTTTAGCCTCTACCGGTTTTTTTGAAGGAGCGCCCGACGAAATTGACGCGGCCGTAAAAAACGCCCGTCATGCTTTAAAAGACGGCAACACAACGGAAAACTATGCTTTTTTATTTCTGGAACACGACGGAAAAACAGCCGGTTATGTCTGCTTTGCCAGAGTGCCCTGCACCGTATCGACATTTGAAATCCACTGGCTGGCCGTTCACAATGACCACCGCGGCAAAGGTATGGGGAAACGTCTGCTGGACAAAGTCGTGGAAACCGTCCGGCAAGCCGGAGCAACCAAGCTGATTTTAAAAACCGCAGGACGGGATCTATATATCCCTACGCAAAAATTTTATCAGTCTTACGGTTTTAAAGAAGAAGCCCGTCTGAAAAACTATTATTCCAAAGGCGACGACTGTCTGATTTATTCAATGGATTTTTAAAAAACAAAAGGGCGGAAAAAACCACCCTTTTTTCTAAAAAGTCTTCAAACGTCAGCAAGCGCGGACAATGTCAAAAGACACATTTGCGTCTATCGCTTCGTGTTCTCCCAATTTCGTTCCGCGGTCCGCAAAGCGGGAACGAATTTTTTCAGCCGCTTCCCGCGCGTCGACGCCGTAATCGGACAGCTTTGTTTTCATGCCGATCGAGTTAAAGAAAGCTTCCGTTTTCTCAATCGCCTGATCCGCCGCGGCTGAATCATCGCCGGATTGAACGCCGAAAACTTCGCGTCCCAGCTTTGCCAGCTTTTCCTGCTTGACTTTTTTCTGATTTTTCAGCAAACGCGGCAGAACAATTGCCAGACTCTGCCCGTGGTCAATGCCGTAAAAAGCCGTCAGCTCATGCCCGATTCCATGCGTTGCCCAATCCTGAACCGCCCCCAAGGACATCCAGTAATTCAGTCCGCACGTCGCGCACCAGAAAACATTCGCGCGCGCATTATAATCGTTCGGGCGTTTCAATACCTTCGGAGCTTCCCGAACCAAAGTTTTCAATAATCCCAGCGCCCAGGAATCCTGCAGCGGCGTATCAACATCATACGTGCAGTACAATTCCATCGTATGCACAAACGTATCGACAATTCCGTTGATCGTCTGCTTTTCCGGCAGAGAAAACGTCACGGACGGATCAATAACCGAAAAACGCGGATAGACTTTTTCATCGGCGAACGCCAGCTTTTCGTTTGTAGATAAACGCGAAATCACAGCGTTGCAGTTCATTTCCGATCCCGTCGCCGGCAGCGTAATCACATCGCCCAAAGGCAAAGCGTCGTTGACAGAGGCGCCTTTTGTTAAAATATCATACGGATCGGCGCCTTCGTATTTCGCCGCGGCGGCAATAAACTTTGTTCCGTCCAGAACGGATCCGCCCCCGACGGCCAGCAGAAAATCGACTTTTTCCTTTTTAATCAGCTCGACGGCCTTCATGCACGTTTCATATTTCGGATTCGGTTCGATCCCCGAAAATTCCAGCAGGTCATAACCTGACAAAGCCCGCTTCACCTGATCGTAAACGCCGTTCTTTTTGATCGATCCGCCGCCGTAAATCATTAAAACCTTTTTTGATTTATCAATCAATTCGGGCAAACGCGCGATCGTGTCTTTGCCGAAAACGATTCGAGTCGGACAGTAATATTCAAAATTCAGCATTTTTTCCTCCGGATAAATTTTATCAAAATGTTGTTTTTATATTGCCCGATGATAAAACTTTTATCAAATCTTCTTTAGATTTAACTTGACGCAGAGGCGGTTTAAAGCTAAAAGAAAGCTTCTGATTTTTCGTTTAAAGGAATTCGTGTTATGGCAAAACGTTGCATTATTACCGGAAAAGGTGTCCAGACAGGCAACAATGTGTCCCATGCAAACAACAAAACCCGCCGTCGGTTTTTGCCGAATCTGCAGGCTGTTTCTTTGCTGAGCGAAACATTGGGAACGACCGTTACGCTGCGCCTTTCTTCGCGTGGTTTGCGGACGATTGAACACAACGGCGGATTGGACGCGTTTTTGCTGTCTACGCCGAACGGCAAATTATCCTGTGAAGCAAAACGTTTGAAAAAACGCATCAAAGGCGCCGCAGAAAAAATGGCCGCAAAAGCTTAATCGTTCCGATTTTTCAGAAAAAACCGTCCGTTTTCAGGACGGTTTTTTTTATTATTTCTTAATTAACTAACAAAAATCCGCCGTTTGTGATATTATAAAAATGTAAAGGTATTTTTTTTTAAGGAGGGCAATACCATGAAAAAAATATGCTGCGCTTTGGCGTTGGCGGTAACGCTGTGCGCCGGTCAAACGGCCGGAGCAATAACCACTCAGACAGTCTACAAAGACATTGATACCAGCTGGGTTAACCCGGGAACACAAACAACAACGGGCGGAATAAATAAAACGGAGTACGAATATAAAAAAGCGTGCGAAGTTTGCCCGTACGCCGACCAATCATTGTGCGCCGGCTGGGTACCGAATTGCCCAGATGAAACGATCAAGCTGAATCCCGATCTGCCTGTCATAAAGCCCGACCTGCCGGTTATCGGTCCGGTTGTAACGACGGCGACGGTATCATCTTGTCCGTCGGGTACGACAAAATCGTCCGACGGCTGTTGTTGTATCAATAATTGACGTCAGGGAGAACGGTCATGAAAAAATATCTGCTTTTTTCAGCGATGCTGTTACTGGCCGCATCGCTGTCAGGAACGGGACAGGCAGAATCTGTCTTTACCGATCAGGGAACATTTGTTATCGCCAAAGCTGTCAAATTAGGTCGCGGCAACGCTTATTCCGTTGCGGCGGACACAACCGTAGACACCGGCAAAACAGAAATCGCAAAACCGCAATGTGACAGCAGCTGTACGACATGCGACAATGCCACGGGAAAATGTTTGGGCTGTCCGTCAGGGAAAAGACCGAACGCCAACAGGTGCGTCGACAACTGTTATAATGTTGTATGCAAGTCGGGATATACGACCGTCAATACTGCAGAGGGCTGCTGCTGCGAAGCAGAATCGATATGCGGCAACGGACAGATTTATAATACTACCATTGGGAAATGCGTTGACGCCGTATGCCCCGTCGGGTGTCTGGACGATTGTTCAAAAGGCTGCGGATCATGTGAATCCGGACGCTATTTGAATTATTCCAACGGTTATTGTCCGACATGTTCTTCCGCGATTGCCAATTGCGCGACGTGTACCAGTTCCGCAGCCGGACCGGTATGCACGTCTTGCGAAAGCGGATACACGCTGAAAGACGGACAATGCGTCAAAGCCGAATGCGGTGACGGTCAACTGAAAATCGGCGGTAAATGCGTTGAATGTATTAACGGCGCCAATATTACATGCGGCAGCGGAGCTTACAGCAGTTATTACAGAATATCAAACGGCACTTGCTGCAAGCTGCCGACAGGGTGTACGGGCGCAACGAACTTTGATCTCAGTTGCACAAGCTGCGCCGGCGGATACAATCTGCAAAACGGCCAATGTGTTGCCTGCCCTGCCGGAACATACTCCGCCGCAGGCGCAACCAGCTGTACAAGCTGTCCTACGGGATATACGTCTAATGCGGGTTCTTCCAGCTGCACGATTTGCGCCAGCGGTTACAAATCTGTCAACGGACACTGCGTCACCTGCCCGGCGGGATATTACTACAGCATAAAAGTCAACGGAGAATCCGGCGGTTGCAGAAAAACCGGCTCTCTTCCCTTCGGAGCGTTAACTAACGATTCCACACAATGCCGGAGCGGCTGGGCGGTCCCCGGCGGGAACGACGGCATTCAGGGAAGTCACTGCGGACAGGGATCTGTCATAGGACCGTTTTGATCTTGTCATTATCTTAAAATAAAAAGGAGGGAATATTCCCTCCTTTTTGTTTTCTTTTTTCTCTCTTAAACAGAATTATTTACTTTTAAAACTTTTTCCGCGTCCCGACGGCGGCACGACACACCGATCCGGCACACGGACACAAGCCGTTATTACTCGTAAAATATTTTCAAAAAGCGGCCGGGAAAAAATTATTTCATTGTTTTTTCAAGAAAAAAATAAAAAATCACAGCTTATTATTTCATTTAATTACTTTTCTTTTCATTCCTTTAATTTTTGACGTTTTATTATACCCCCTTACTGTATATTTTATACCCCTATACTGTATATTTCCCTTTTCAAAAAAAATAATTTTAATTTACAATAAAAACAGTGGTATTTTTTTAAGGAGGGAAAGACCATGAAAAAAATGATTTATATGATTGCTTTTGCGGCTGTGTTGGGATTTGCGCCAACAGCACAGGCCATTGTTAATAATGCCCAACTGGTGGACAGAATAGATACGTCATGGCAGAATCCCGGCACACAAACGACAATCGGTGGCGGAACAAATGTCATTAATAAATTGCGCTGCGCACCCGGTTTCAGTTACAGCCCGGCACGTTATGACAGCAACGGAAACGAAATCTGCGTCGGATCCTCGACGATTGACCGGCCGATTTTGAATCCCGATTTACCTGTCATTAACCCTGATCTGCCCGTCATTAATCCCGATGTGCCTGTAATTATCGGCGGCGGTACGACTACGACAGCGACGGTATCGTCTTGTCCTTCGGGAATGACGAAGTCTTCGGACGGCTGCTGCTGCGTCAATAATTAACAAGGAGCAG
>ULQL01039658.1_pt1 | contig 16145 bp, 12 predicted proteins | sample 1954411 | NCBI WGS metagenome assembly ULQL01 (sample SAMEA4835654, study PRJEB28245) | human gut metagenome | biome: gut microbiome; material: fecal sample | place: Denmark | collected 2008 | reverse complement strand
CGCTGGCCACCAGCTATGGCGTAACCCCCGACGAGGTGGCACGCATCACCACCGAAACAGCCCTTCGTTTGTTTCCGTTGGCACAGACGTCTATCTAAGTGGTTGCATAAATTGTAGGTATGGGTTCAATATAACAAAGCAACAACAATAACAAGAAAAGGACAAGAAAAACAACATTGTTTCATACAATCGAGTAAAAACAATGTTGTTTTTCTTGTCCTTTTGTTATTCATATTGCAGCTTTATCACAAAGAATGATAAACCGCTACATGCTTACAGATTGAAAAACTCGGTAAACACTTTTACACAATATTCATGATCGCACACGCTGCCAGTCTCGCGGCAACTGTGCATGGCCAGTATGGCGTTGCCCATATCTACGCCACGCAAAGGTATTGACGAGGCAAGTATGTTGCCAAGAGTACTGCCGCCCGCCACATCACTATGGTTGACAAAGCGCTGACAGGGCACGCCAGCCTTCTCGCATATGCCAGCAAAGACGGCAGCCGAAGCAGCATCAGAAGCATACTTCTGCGCAGCATTAAACTTAATGACGGGTCCGCCACCCAGCATAGGATGGTTTGTGGGGTCATACTTTTCAGCATAGTTGGGATGCCATGCGTGGGCATTGTCGGCCGAAATCATGAAAGCACGCTCAACGGCCTGATAGTAAGCCTCCTCGGTATGGCTCTGCGACAAGGCGATACGTTGCAGCATATACGATAGGAAGGGGCTGCCCGCACCCTGCTTGGTTTGCGAGCCCGTTTCCTCGTTATCGAAGATGCCCAGCACCTGTGTGGTGTCGGTATCGTTAGCAGCAAGAAGAGCCTCCAGCCCAGCAAAGCACATTGACAGGTCGTCGAGACGGCCTGACGAGATAAACTCGTTATGCACACCAAAGGTGCAAGCGGGGGTAGCATCGGCAAGGTAGAGGTCGAAGTCGAGAATATCTTCACGGCTCACGGGGCGCTGCTTGTTCAGTTCTTCAAGAATAACGTTGATGAGCAGATTGCCCACTTCAAGCTGATTGGTAATCTGTCCTAAGATTGGCAACACATCTTTTTGTCGGCTCAGTTTCACGCCATCGTTAACCTGGCGGTTAAAATGAATGGCAAGGTTGCTAATTTGCAGCAGCGGTCGTTTAATGTGCAACAGCATTGTGTCGGGGTGCATCACATCGTTGCTGCGCACGATAACACGTCCGGCAAGGGTAAGTGGGCGGTCAAACCATGTTGACATAATAGGGCCACCATACACCTCGGTATTAAGTTTTACCAGGCCACCCTCAGTAAGCATTTCGGCATTAGGTTTGATGCGGAAGGTGGGCGAGTCGCTATGCGCACAAATCATGTGGAAGCCCGCCTCAGCCAGCGGCTTACGCCCTATGCGAAAAGCATATACCGACGAGTGGTTCTTGGTAACAAAGAAACGGTCGCCAGCATTAACAGCGCCCAGCGGCTGACAGGGGTCGAGGCGGCGAAAGCCACCAGCCTCGAGCATATCGGTAATGTTTTTAACCGCCAGAAAATTCACTGGCGAAGCGTCGAGAAAAGATAACAGTCTTTTAATCATAGTTTCACTTTTCATTTTTCACTTTTCGTTTTTCACTTTTCACTTACAAAGCAATTGGATTTTTCACTTTTCCCTTTTCACTTTTCCCTTTCATAGTCCTCTGGCTTTCAACAGTCCTGAAGCATCAGGGCTCTCCATACCCGTAAAGTCGGTAAACATTTGCATCTGGTCTTTAGTGTTGCCACGACTAAGAATTTTATCGCGGAAGGCCTGGCCCACAGCAGGATCAAGGGCGCCATGTTTAGCAAAATAGTCGGCTACGTTTACGGCCAACACTTCGGTCCACAGATAGCTATAATAGCCAGCAGCATAACCACCACCCCATACGTGGTTGAAATAAGAGGTTGAATAGCGCGGCAGTATCTGGTTATTGAGCAAACCAACGTTGTGCAGCTGCTCTTTTTCAAAAGCACCTGCCATATAAGGCGAAGGCACCTCGTCGACACTAATCATATGCCAAGCAAGGTCAAGACAGGTTGAAGCAAGGTTCTCGCCAAGGGCATAGGCTGTTTGGAAATTGATGCTCTTTAGCATACGTTCTTTAAGGTCGGCAGGCATAGGTTTGCCTGTCTCAGTGTGTCGAGCAAAATGGTCGAACACCTCGGGGATACTTGCAAACGACTCGTTAAACTGTGAAGGCATCTCTACAAAGTCGCGAGCAACGGCAGTGCCCGAGAGGGTGTTATATTGGCAATTAGAGAGAATGCCATGAAGAGCATGACCAAACTCATGGAACATGGTGCACACCTCGTCCCAAGTGATGAGCGACGGCTGCCCCTCAGGTGCCTTGGCATTGTTGCATACATTATATATAATGGGCAGCTGACCACGCTGGCGGCTCTGCTTAGCAAAGGCACTCATCCATGCGCCGCCACGCTTGGTAGGACGACGGAAGAAGTCGCTATAGAACAGAGCAATGGGTTTTCCGTTCTTGTCAATTACCTCAAACACCTTCATATCGGGGTGATAGGTAGGTATATCTTTGCGCTGCTTGAAGGTGAGGCCGTAGACACGCTGGGCAGCATAGAACACACCGTTTATCTGCACGCTGTCAACATTAAAATAAGGTTTCACCTCATCGTCAGAGATGTTGAGCATCTCCTTCTTCATCTTGGCCGAATAGTAGAAACGGTCGTAGGGTTGCAAACGAAAGTCGGCACCCTCCAGTTTCTGTGCATACTGCTCAATGGCTTGTGTTTCGGCATCGGCCTTAGGCGAATAGGCTTTAATAAGCTGATGCAAGAAGTTGTAAACATTGGTGGGGTTCTTGGCCATGGTGCGCTCAAGCGAATACTCAGCATAGTTGTTATATCCCATCAACTTACCTTTCTCGGCACGCAACTTGGCCAACTCGGTAACGATGGGGAAGGTGTTATACTTAGGGTTGGTGGCATCGGCACGATGTATGCTGGCCTCAAACACCTTGCGGCGCAGGTCGCGGTTTTGCAAACTGGCCAAGAGGGGCTGCTGAGTGGTATTGATGATAACGATGCAGTATTCCGACTTGCTGCCACGGCTCTCGGCATCTTTCTTACATTGCGCAATGTCGGCATCGCTCAGTCCGGCAAGCTGTTCTTTGCTATCCACCCATACCACAGCATTATTGGTGGCCTCGGGCAAGAGGGTGCCCCATGCTTGTTGCAGTTCTGATATGCGCGCATTGATTTGCTTCATGCGCTCCATCTTGTCGGCAGAAAGCAAGGCGCCAGAACGCACAAAGCCCTTATAGATAACCTCGGTGAGGCGCTGGTCTTCACCCTTCAGCTTGCTATACTCATGATCATAAACATACTTTATGCGCTCGAAAAGTTTCTGGTTGAATGATATCTCATTGTCAAGATTGGTGAGCAGGGGCATCACCTTCTTCTCGGTCTCGGCAATGGTGGGTGTTTTGTGGGCGCTGGTAAGGCCATCAAACACGTTCATAATGCGGTCGAGCAAGATGCCACTCTCTTCAAAAGCAAGGATGGTGTTTTGAAAGGTAGGCTTCTTTTTGTTATCGACAATCTTCTGTATATTGTTACGCTGTTCCTTGATAGCCACCTCAATGGCAGGCAGATAGTCGGTCTCCTGTATCTTGCTGAAGTCGGGAGCACCAAATGGCAAGCTGCTCTTCTGCAAGAGAGGGTTCTGACGATTAGCGCCCGAGCCTTGGGCAAACGATGTGGCTGGCATCTGCAAAAAAGCTACTACCAAGCCAAAGGTTAAGACCTTGTTATTAAATTTCATATTAATTTGGGTTTTTATTACGTTCAATGGTTTGCTTTGCCTCTTTCTGTTTATACTTGTAGATGACATATTGTTATTTCATCTACAAAAATAGGCATTTTTCCTGATAATTGTTTTATAATGTAACAGAAAAGAATGGTTATGCTTGTATATTTCATGGGTTAAGCCTAACTTTGCAACAAATATAATATATAAAAAACAAAGTACGCACTATGAAATATGATATATTAGAGGCTGAGCACGACCCTATGGGGGCAGCCATACACGACTATCAGCACACGGGCAAGGCAGCACAGCTGCGCGTTATGTCATCGATGTTTGAAGACGATGAGATGCCTGTCGACCACCTGTTTCGCTCGTTTAAACAGATGCCTCGGCTTGAGCAAAAGGCGTTAGAGATGGCGCGTGGCCGCGTGCTCGACATCGGAGCTGGAGCTGGCTGTCATGCCTTGGCGCTGCAAGAGCGTGGCCTACAGGTGAAAGCCATCGACATCTCGCCGCTGAGCTGCGAGGTGATGCGAGAGCGTGGCATTAAAGATGTAGAATGTGTAAACCTGTTTAACCCCCAACTGCAAGGCCAATACGACACGCTGCTACTCTTGATGAACGGCACAGGCATTGCTGGCAAACTGGAACATCTGCCCAATCTGCTGCACCGTTTACGCAGCTTGCTCAACCCGTGGTGTGGACAAATTCTTATCGACTCGTCTGACCTTAGATACATCTACGAAAACGAAGATGGCTCAATGGACATCGACCTCAACGCGCCTTATTATGGCGAGGTTGACTATCAGATGCAGTATAAAGACATTAAGGGCAAACCTTTCGACTGGCTCTACACCGACCCCGACTTGCTCGCTGCCATTAGTAAGCAGTACGGACTGATCTGCACCATCATAGCAAAGGGTGAACACTACAACTATTTGGCCTCTCTGCGCCCCACCCCTCCCAAGGGTTAACGCTTCGCCACGAGGCATGTTCGTGTAGAAAAATGTGATACACCGACAAAAGTTCGTGTAAAAAAGCGTGGCATATCAACAAAAGTTCGTGTAAAAAAGTGTGGTATATCGACAAAAGTTCATGTAAAAAAGTGTGATAAAAGTTTGAAACTTCGTGTAGAAAAGTGTATCTTTGCAACGAAGAGCATGTATCAAACATGTTGTATAACAACAAATTAAGCACATTATTAAAGCCTGCAGCATGAAAAGAACCATTATAGCACAACTTAAAGCTTGGAAAAACAGCCCATTAAGAAAGCCCCTTATCTTGTCGGGAGCAAGGCAAGTAGGCAAGACGTATATCCTTAAAGAATTTGGCAAGCAAGAATATGAAAACGTTGCTTACATCAACTGTGATGGCAACCAGGAGATTGCCCACATCTTTGCCGAAGATTATGATATGCAACGTGTGCTGATGGTGATTGGTGCCATCAGCAAGCAACCCATTGTTCCTGGCAAGACCCTCATAATATTAGACGAGATACAAGAGCTACATAAAGGTCTTTCTGCATTAAAATATTTTTGCGAAAATGCGCCCGAATATCATGTTGCTGTTGCTGGTTCACTTCTTGGTGTGGCCATGCATCAGGGCGAGTCGGCCCCAGTAGGCAAGGTAGACATCATTCGGCTTTATCCTATGTCGTTTGAAGAATTTTTATTAGCCAAGGGTGAAGAGCAGATGCAAAACATCTTAACAGCGAAAGACTGGAAAACCATATCATTGCTTCATGAAAAGTATACCAAGTTATTGCGCGAATACTATTTTGTGGGAGGCATGCCCGAAGCCGTAAAAACCTTCATCGCCACAAACGACGCCAATATCGTAAGGCAAGTGCAAAACAACATTCTCACCCTCTATCGAAGCGATATGTCGAAGCTTGTGAGCCCCAATGAAGCTACACGCATTAGCATGGTTTGGCAATCAATTCCTTCGCAATTAGCCAAAGAAAATAAAAAGTTTGTATATGGTGCGGTAAGAAGTGGTGCGCGAGCCAAAGATTTTGAGATGGCCATTCAATGGCTTATTGACGCGGGCCTAACCTATCGTATACCAAGAGTAAGAGAAGTGGGATTGCCACTAAAATTTTACGAAGACTTTAATGCCTTCAAGTTGTTCATCTTAGATGTAGGTTTGTTAGGGGCATTGAGCGAGATGGAACCAGCCCAAATGCTTATCTCAAACAAGGCTATGACAGAAAGTAAGGGCGCTTTTACCGAGAATTATGTGCTCACACAGTTGCTATGTCAGCAGAGCGTCTTCACCTATTATTATAGTAGAGACGATGCTCGATTAGAGATTGACTTCTTGGTACAGCACAAAGACGAAATTGTTCCGATAGAGGTAAAGGCCGAAGAGAACCTACGTTCTAAGTCGCTACGCACGTTTATCGATGCTCATCAACAGTTGCATGCCTTACGTTTCTCAATGTCGCCGTACCAAGAGCAAGGATGGATGACAAACATCCCACTGTACGCTGTAAGTAATAGTTTCTAAAAAAAGAGAGAACAATGCCCCACAAAAAGGGCAATAATATTGATTAAAATGGATTGAAAAACGACACTTCCATTTCTGTATATTTATGCATAAATGGAAGTGTTTTAAGAAACCCATCAAATTACGGTCTGAAAGCCTTGGTTTCAGGTCGTAAAACCAAGGGTTTCGCAGCCTGAAACCAAGGGTTTCACGACCTAAAACCAAGGGTTTCGCATACGAAAGGTATCAATAACAAAAACCGTAAGCAGCGACATCTGATTTAACATCAACCTGTTACTTTTTTAAAGAATATTATGCTAAGAAATGTAAAAGAACCGAATTGCATAAATATTCACTTTACGTCAGCTTTTGCATAAATATACATTTTGGGGTGGAGGTTACTACATCATGCACCAGAAGGTAACAAGGAAGGGCACAGAGAAGTCGACGATGAAGCCATGAAAGATGGCCAGGATGGTGAACCGCTGCCCACAGGTATGCGTAATGATGGGCAACGTGGTATCCATCGTTGTGGCACCGCCCGCCGAGATAGGAGCCAGCGGCCCGAAGATACGTGCCAGCAGAGGCGTGCCCAAAAGGGTGATAGCCTCACGCACAAGATTAGCAACAAGGGCAATGGTGCCCAGTTCGATACCGCGATATTCGGTAAGAAAGATGCTCGACAACGAATAATAGGCAAAGCCGCTACTGATAGCAAGACAATCGGTTAGCGTGCGTTGCAACACCAAGAAGGCAATGGCAGCGCCCGCCCACGACCCCAAGATGGTGGCCAGTGGCAGCAAGGCTACACGGGGGTTGAGCGACCTAAACTCGCTCTTCATATCAGGGTTGCTACCTATGCCCATGCCCACACACAACAACAGGGCACACAGGGCCGTCATGCTCACGGTGCTACTGCTCACCCATTGCGGCAACACATCGGCACGGCCACACAGTATGCCAGCCGCAAAGAAGGCTACGATAATCAAGCTACCCTTCATGCCTTGGCCCCTCCGTTACGTTTAACATACTGCCATAACAACATGGCCAGCACACAGCTGCCCAAGGTGGCAAAGCCTGCAATAATGGCAGCCTCAACGCCCAAGGTGGGCAGCGAGGCGATAACCTGATCGTTGCCTCCCACCTCTACGCCCAGCAAAAAAAGCAACACCCACACCAACGCGGTGAGCGCATGCTGCAGCCATGCCATAGACCAGCGTCGCATCAGGCGGCCAGCCACTATACCTATAAATATAAATGCTATTACGATGAACATGTTTTTTTAGTTGACGAGTTGACGAGCTGTTACCCATGCAAGCGGCAAAGCTGAGCGGACAAGGAGATTTGCTACTCTACATCTACATTTTGTATCTTGCACAAAACAGGTGCAAAGTTAGCAAGAAATGTTGTGATAGGCAAACGCCAAAGCATAAATAAAAGGGAGAGGAAAAGACCACAAGAAACATTTTCCACATTAAAGTGTTCAGTTTCAGCAAATATTATTATCTTTGCATAAGATAAGCTGCACCTCGGCATAGATTACAAGCAAGCTTGCATCTCTGCTCTCGGTTTGCATTATCTTTGCAAATTATTGACAAAAGAAAAATGGCACGAAAGAAGAAACCATTACCCATATTAGAGAATATAACCATTACAGGCATTGCCGCTGAAGGCAAGAGCTTGGCACGCGTCGACGACATGGTAGTATTTGTACCCTTTGCTGTTCCTGGCGATGTGGTAGACCTACAAGTGCGTCGCAAGAAGCACCACTACTGTGAGGCAGAAGTGATTCGTTTTATAAAGAAGAGCGACATACGTCAAGAGCCTATGTGTGAACACTTTGGCGTGTGTGGAGGCTGCAAATGGCAGAACCTGCCCTATGAAGAGCAACTGAAAGCTAAACAGCAACAGGTGCACGACCAGCTATCACGCATTGGCAAGGTAGAGTTGCCCGAATTTCGCCCCATCATGGGTAGCGTGAAGACCCGCGAATATAGAAACAAGCTTGAGTTTGGCTGCTGCAACAAGCGCTGGCTCACCCGCGAACAGGTGGTTGCTGGCACCGTTTATGACAATATGAATGGCATTGGCTTCCACATCACGGGTGCCTTTGACAAAATATTGCCCATTGAGAAATGCTGGCTGATGGACGACTTGCATAACGAAATTCGTAACGCCATACGCGACTATGCCTTTACTACGGGCATGACCTTCTTCGACCTGCGCCAGCAACACGGCTTGCTGCGCGACATCATGATTCGCAATTCGAACACGGGCGAATGGATGGTGCTGATACAGTTTCATTATGACGAGGAGGGCGACGAGGCGCGTGCCAAAGGCTTGTTGCAACACATTGCTGACAAGTTTCCACAAATCAGTTCGCTTATGTATGTCGATAACCAAAAGTGTAACGACACCTTTGGCGATCTGGAACTGAGCGTATTTAAAGGCAACGACCATATTTATGAAACCATGGAGGAGCTGCGCTTCAAGGTAGGCCCCAAGAGTTTCTACCAAACCAATACCGACCAGGCATATCATCTGTATAGCGTGGCTCGCGAGTTTGCACAGCTCACAGGCAACGAAAATGTGTACGACCTTTACACAGGCACAGGTACCATAGCCAACTTTGTGGCTCGTAACGCCCGCCAGGTAGTGGGCATTGAGTATGTGCCTGAGGCTATTGAAGATGCAAAGGTAAACTCGGAGGTGAACCACATCAACAATACGCGCTTCTATGCTGGCGATATGAAAGATATTTTGACCGACGACTTTATTGCGCAGCATGGCCACCCCGACGTTATCATTACCGACCCCCCACGTGCTGGTATGCACCCCGACGTGGTGAGCACCATCCTACGTGCTAACCCCGACCGCATAGTATACGTGAGCTGCAACCCCGCCACTCAGGCGCGCGACCTACAACTGATGGACGCTCAATATAGTGTGGCCGCCGTTCAGCCCGTTGATATGTTCCCCCACACACCGCATGTTGAGAATGTGGTGTTGCTACAACGTCGCGATAAAGTGAAGGAGGCTGAATAAGCCCCCTTCAATGAAAGGATAAGAACACTACCCTATTTAGAAGACAAATAAAACCTAAAAGAAATGAAACTTACAACCAAAGTTTTGGCAAGCATGCTGGCACTGGCAGGCCTGTGCACAGCAGCTCATGCACAAGACAACGCCCCGAAGGTAAAAGTGGTAAACGACATCAAATTCAGCGGATATGTGATGACACAATACACCGCTTCGGGACAGAAATATGATGCCAAAGGACTGAAAGATGCTAAGAACAACTCATTCAACCTGCGCATGGTGCGTATGGCCCTGGACGGAAAATTCTTTAACGAGTTTTACTGGAAGGCTCAGGTGCAGTTGAACGGCAACACCTCGACACTGGGCAGCTCGCCCCGACTGGTAGACGCCTTCATCGAGTGGCAGAAATGCAAAGCGGCATACGTGAAGATAGGACAGTTTAAGCGCCCCTTCACCTTTGAAAACCCCATGCACCCCATTGACCAAGGTTTTATGAGCTACGCACAAAACGTAACAAAGCTGTCGGGCTTCAGCGATAGAACTGGCGAGCACTCAAGCAACGGCCGTGACATAGGTATACAGTTGCAAGGCGACCTATTTCCTAACGCCAATGGTCGCGCACTGTTGCACTACCAGGTAGGCGTATTCAATGGTCAGGGCATCAACGTGAAAGATGTTGACCAAAAGAAAGACTATATTGGTGGCCTATGGGTGATGCCTGTTAAAGGCATGCGCATTGGTGCCTTCGGATGGACAGGCTCGTATGCACGCACAGGTATCATTGGCACCGAGGTAGTAAACGGCCAGCAGAAAAACATTACGGGCACACGCTCGCTCTCACGTAACCGCTACGCCTTTAGTGCTGAATATGTGAAAGACGACTGGACCTTCCGCTCTGAATACATCCACAGTCAGGGCTACGGTTTCAAGACCACCTATCAGAAAGACGAGAACAATAAAGACTGCACCGTAAACACTGCTGCTGGCGACAAGGCCGATGGTTTGTATGCACTGCTCATTGCCCCTGTGCAGAAGAACAAGATGCATATAAAGGGCCGCTACGATATGTATCGTCCACGCGCCGAATGGAGCACATCGAAAACACAGTATGAGCTGGGTGCCGACTACTGCTTCGGCAAAAATATCAAGCTGAACCTTGAATACGCCTTTGTGAACGACCGTTCGCTGAAGAAGCACTCGTATAACATGGTAGACGTACAGGTAGACGTGCGCTTCTGATATTAATCTTTCCCAAAACGCCCCATCTTATACCTTTTCATTATAACGACGATACACCCCAAAAACTAATAAAAGCAAAGAACCAATAAAAGCAAAGAACCAATATGTCAGGAAATCATTACCGTCGCAGCAATCACCAGATGGACGATGCCGAACTGATAAAGCAAGAGGCGCTGCGTAGCAAAAAGCGCCAACAAATGCTATCAAAAGCATTGTTCCAGCTGATGTGTTTCTTATGCATTGCTATCATTGTCTTCCTTGTGTGGGCTATTCTTAGCAACGAATAAAGACGACATCATTAACCCCCAAACGATCATTAGGCCGTTTTATGTCGGTTTTTATAACTGCTAACGACCGATTTGAGTTAAATAAAGGCGACCCTTTCTTTTTCTCACTTTAAAAATAAGGAGAAAATAAGAAAGGGGCGCCTTTTATGTTGTGTTTGAGGGCCATATACAATATAATTCTCCATATACAATACAATCCTATAAGACAACATGAACAACAAAAGGACAACAGAAACAACATTGTTTGCTTTATTGCCTTTAATGTATTGTTTCTGTTGTCCTTTTGTTGTTCAATGTTGTATAAAACTATTATTGCATATAAACTATTGTTGTATAAACAACTACTGTCGTATAAAGATGTTGTAGTGTGATTAAATTATCTTCTACCTCATAATAAGAGATTAGAAATTGAAGCTAAGACCGAACGTAAGATAATCGCGGAACTGCCAATAGCCATGATGATCGTCGCGAGCACGCGAGTCGTCGAAACGCGAATAAAACTCAAAGTGGGTGGCCAAATACTTATTGAAACGGAAGTCGAACTTATTCAGTATCTGAGCCTCAAAGCGTTTGTATGATGTATAACCATACGACTCTACGCGCCACGTAAGGTTCTTGATAAACGATACATTAAAGTTGAGGTCGAGGCGCGAACCGTAATCTTGTAACGAGTGGCGGTTGTTCTTCACACCAAAACTGCTGGCAATGTTCAAGCGGTCAACATAACGATAGTTGTATGAGAAGGCACCAAGGTTGACGTTACCCGCCACTTTGCCTTTAAACAACTTAAAGTCGGACGACATACCGACAGAGAGGTTCAAATACAGCGGCGAGCCAAAGTCTGACTTCACACGGTATGAGTTGTTATCAAAGATACGCATCATCTGCGTCTTGGCATCGAGCTGCAAGGTGTACGACCATTTTCTGATGGCACGAAGGTTCAATTTCGACTTATAGTGTAGATCGCTATTGTTGGTCTTCACGCTATGAATGGTATCGGTCTTCGAACTGTTAAAGCCCAACGTTCCCTCCAAGGTATGTTCCCAAAAGAAGCGCTTCTTATCGTCATACTTGGCATAAAATTTCAGATAGCCACGCGTAGAGTAGTTGCTCTCGCCACCACCCGACCAGTTGCCCGAATAGTAGTTTTGGCTCAAGTCAAGACGAAACTCACCCGCAAACTTCCAGAAGTTGGGGCGCTTCAGCATAATGTCTACCATATCTACCTGTGTATCTTCGGCCTTGGGTGCCACACGCTCAACCATGTCTACCGAGGGCAACACCTCTGAGGCATCGGGCTTGAAGATAGGCCCCACGCCCTCCATTTTGCTCTGCGTGCTACGCACCAGGTCAGGGCGACGGAAGTAAACATCCATCAGCGCCTCATCAAGAACCGTGCTGGTGGTATCGCCGCCAATGCTAAAACGTTTCTGAACAATGTCGTGATAGAACGTAAGGGGCACGAACAAACGATAATACTGATTGCGATACGCATAGTCGGTATCGACTTTCTGCGTTGCTGTCGTCAGCGAGTCGATACGTTGTCGAAGCTGTGTGAGCGAGTCGGTATAAGCACGCACCAGCGCGCTTACGGTATCGCGCTCTACCACCACACGTCGGTGGCGACCTTGTGCGTTGGCCTCTACTATTACTGCTGCCAGCATCAACGAAAGAAGGATATATTTCAATTTCATCATTTTCATTATTTTATTCTACAAATTTCTAAATGGAGAAAGCCGTTATTTATACGGTCTGTTGTGAACCGTTGCAAAGGTAAGAATAAAATTTGAAATTGGTTTGTGAATTTCGTAAAATTGTACTAACTTTGCACCTTGTATTATTAGTTAGTGACATTTTTTAATTTTTCACATCGTGGCTGAAACAAAATACATCTTTGTTACAGGCGGCGTCGTTTCTTCATTAGGAAAAGGCATTATATCGTCGTCAATTGGTAAACTGTTGCAAGCGAGAGGCTACAACATTACCATCCAGAAATTTGACCCCTACATCAACATTGATCCTGGTACCCTCAATCCCTACGAGCATGGCGAATGTTACGTAACGGTTGACGGCATGGAGACTGACCTTGACCTTGGACATTATGAACGTTTTACGGGCATACAAACCACCAAGGCCAACTCGCTCACCACTGGGCGCATCTATAAAGCCGTTATCGACAAAGAACGCCGAGGCGACTACCTTGGAAAGACCATACAGGTGGTGCCACACATCACTGACGAAATAAAGCGCAACGTAAAGTTGCTGGGAAAAAAATATCATTACGACTTTGTTATCACCGAGATAGGCGGAACCATTGGCGACATTGAGAGCGCACCCTATATGGAGGCTATACGACAGCTGAAATGGGAACTGGGAAAGAACGCCATCAACATTCACCTCACCTACGTGCCTTATTTAAAGGCGGCAGGCGAGCTAAAGACAAAGCCTACACAGCACTCGGTAAAAGAGCTGCAGAGCGTGGGTATACAGCCCGATGTGCTGATATTGCGCACCGAGAAACATCTTGAAGAGGGCATACTAAAAAAGGTGGCCAGCTTCTGTAACGTCGACCTCGACTGTGTGATACAGAGCGAAGACCTGCCCAGCATATACGAGGTGCCCATCAATATGCAGAAGCAAGGCTTAGATACCGCCATACTGCGTAAGATGGGTGAGCCCATTGGCGAGACGCCTTCATTAGGACCGTGGCGCGCCTTCCTCGACCGTCGCAACAAGGCTACCGAGACGGTGAACATTGGCCTGGTAGGAAAATATGATCTTCAGGATGCCTACAAGTCGATACGCGAAAGTTTGTCGCACGCAGGCACTTACAACGACCATAAGGTGAACATCACGTTCATCAACTCTGAATATCTCACCGAAGACAATGTGGCCGAAAAATTGGCTGGACAAGATGGCATACTGATCTGCCCAGGCTTCGGACAGCGTGGCATTGAAGGAAAAATTATTGCGGCACACTACACCCGCACCCACAACATTCCTACCTTCGGTATCTGCCTCGGTATGCAAATGATAGTGATTGAATTTGCTCGCAACGTGCTGGGCTATGCTGATGCCAACAGCCGTGAGATGGACGAGGTTACTCCGCACAACGTAATTGACATCATGGAGGAGCAAAAGAACATCACCAATATGGGTGGCACCATGCGTCTGGGCGCCTATGAGTGTGTCCTGAAACAGGGCTCGCGTGTGTTTAATATATATAATAAGGAGCACATACAAGAGCGCCACCGTCATCGTTACGAGTTTAACAACGACTATCAAGCCGAATTTGAAAAGAACGGCATGATGTGTGTGGGACGTAACCCTGAGAGCGATCTTGTAGAGATTGTAGAGATACCATCGCTGAAGTGGTACATCGGCACACAGTTCCACCCCGAATATCAAAGCACAGTGCTGAAACCACATCCCCTGTTTGTCGACTTTGTGAAGACAGCAATAGAGAATAAAAAGGGATGAAAAATTCATAAGTAATGCCCCACATTATGAATTATGAATTATGAATTATGAATTAAAAATTAAGAATTAAATAAACTAAGAAAAGACGTGAACAAAAACAACATTATCGGCTTTGTGCTCATTGCGGCCGTATTGATAGGTTACAGTTTCTGGTCGCGACCCTCGGCTGAACAACAAGCAGAGAAGGCACGCCAAGACTCTATCACCGCCGTAGCACAGCAAAAAGCTGAAGCGGCCCAACAGATGGCCGAAGAGAAGAAAACTGCCGAGGCAAAAGCAGCGCTTATTGCCGATACTACAGCCCTCTTCCATAAGGCTATGCAGGGCACTGACTCGGCCGTGGTGCTGAAAAACGACAAGGTAGAGCTTACCTTTAACACAAAAGGCGCAACGGTAGAAAAGGCTGTTATTAAAAACTTCGCCGACCGCGAAGGAAACCCAAACGTTACGCTCTTCAACAAAGAGGAACAAAGCTTGCGCTTTATGCTGGCTGCCAAAGAGAGCAACATCAGCACCAGCGACCTCTACTTCACCGCCACAGAGACATCTGACTCTACCGTAACCTTTACGGCAGAAACGGGCGAAGGCAAGAGCTTGCAGATAAAATATGTGCTGGGACACAACTATCTGCTGCACATGCAGTTGCAGGCCAACGGTATGCAGGGCCTCTTCAGCCCCAATACCAACACCATGGACATTGCATGGAACGAGCAGTGCCGCCAGCAAGAAAAGGGATACATGTTTGAAAACCGATACGCCACACTCACCTATCATAAGAGCGAGGGCGGCGTTAAGCACCTGACCGAGTCGGGTGCCGATGACAAGACCATTGAAGAAAAGATTGACTGGGTGGCCTTCAAAAACCAGTTCTTCGCGGCTGTGATGATTGCAAAGAACGACTTTGCAGCCAACGCACAGCTGCAGAGCCAGATGCAAGAGAAGGGTTCGGGCTATCTGAAGAACTTCCAGGCAAACATGAAGACCTTCTTCGACCCTTCGGGCAAGACTCCGTCAGAGTTTGAATTCTACTTTGGTCCCAACGACTTCCGTTTGTTGCAACACGTTGAGAAAGAGAGTGCTTTTGGTAAAGACCTACAAATGCAGCGCTTGGTTTACTTAGGCTGGCCACTGTTCCGCATCATCAACCGCTGGTTTACACTGTATGTGTTCGACTTTCTCACAGGCCTGAACATCAACATGGGTATCGTGCTCATCCTCATCACCTTGCTGCTAAAGGTTATCACCTATCCACTGGTAAAGAAGAGCTATATGAGCTCGGCCAAGATGCGTGTGCTGAAACCGAAATTGGAAGAGGCTACCAAGCAATACAACGCCCCTGAAGACCAAATGAAGAAGCAGCAAGCCATGATGGCCGAATATGCTAAGTATGGCGTGAGCCCCTTGTCGGGCTGTTTACCCATGCTGATACAGATGCCTATCTGGATTGCCATGTTCAACTTTGTGCCCAACGCTATTCAGTTGCGCGGCGAGAGTTTCCTTTGGATTAAAGACCTCTCTACCTACGACCCTATCTTCGAGTGGCACCACAACATTTGGCTGCTGGGCGACCACCTATCGCTCACCTGTGTGCTGTTCTGCGTTTCGCAGTTGCTCTACTCGTGGATGACCATGCGTCAGCAGCGCGACCAGATGGTAGGCCAACAGGCTGAACAGATGAAGATGATGCAGTGGATGATGTTCCTCATGCCGCTGATGTTCTTCTTCATGTTCAACGACTACTCGGCCGGCCTCAACTTCTACTACTTCATCAGCCTCTTCTTCAGTGCTGCTATCATGTGGACACTGCGCAAGACCACTAACGATGAG